>Ga0307513_10006862_pt1 | contig 14824 bp, 9 predicted proteins | sample 15_EM_MG_FD_202174 | JGI IMG/M metagenome (GOLD analysis project Ga0307513, IMG submission 202174) | Populus trichocarpa ectomycorrhiza microbial communities from riparian zone in the Pacific Northwest, United States - 15_EM | ecosystem: Host-associated > Plants > Roots > Unclassified | place... | reverse complement strand
CCTGCTTTCTGCATCTCCCCCCTCCCTTTGCTCTCTGCATCTCCCCCTCATCTCTCCTCTCTGATTTTTCTTCATGCTCAGCTCCACGATTGTTACTTGTTAGTTGTTAAGCTCCTGCTCCATGCTCCTTTGCTTAAGCTCTATGCTCTTTCAGCCGTCCCCTCTCTTTATTCTCTGTCTCTCATCTCTCAAATGATTTGATTCAAATCTGTCTTCTTTTCTTTCATGCTCTCTATCTCTGTCTCTCATCTCTCAGATCTGCATGTTCTTGGGCCAAATGTTGTGGTTTTGTGGTGTTTGACAGTTTTAGTAGGTTCATCTCTCAGATCATGCTTGTTTAATTCTTTCCCTGCGACGATGTTTGGTAATTGCTTTTGGAAATGTTTCTGGTTGAATCCGATAATCATGGACTCAATCTGATCTTTGGTGACCTCAATAGGATGAGATTTGGGTGCATGCATAATGTTGGGAATTGCTTTTTATTTGTTTGCAACTGGTAAGTGTTTATAAGTTTGAGTAATTATCTCCAAGTTGGATTTCCAGTATTCAAATCGTATTGTATCTCTAATGTTAGTGGTAGAAATATATTCTAGAATCCCTAGAATCCCTGTAAACATGTGATTGTATCCTAATAGAAATAACTTTTCATATAATTAGCCAATTAGCCCGAAACTATAGGATCTGTAAAACAGAGCTTTGTAAAAGTGACTATTTATACCATGCTTGTAACAGAGAAAAGTTAGCTGAATAAGATTGAATCTCTTCACGTATTCTGTATATTTCTTGACTGTAGGCCTTGTAACATTCCCTGGAGAAGGAGTGGATTGAATCTGAAATTAGCTCGAGCATCATAATTTCGGTTTGAACCGGTTTGGAAGGGAAAAAAACCAAATCAAACCGAAATTAATCGGTTTGAACCGGTTTTCAGTTCGGTTTGGTTCAAAAACAAAAAAAAATTAAATTCGGTTTGGTTGTTTATTTTGGTTCAAAACCGGACCGAAAAAAAAAAACTCAGCCCTAGTAATTTAGGCATATTATAATGTGTGTGTGTGTGTATATATATATATATTATTAACGTGGGTGTCCGGGCTAACTTGTATATACATCGACTAATCTCACGGATCCTAAAATTAACAACTATGGAAGCCTCCAGTGACCCTGAGATTTATGAGACTCGAACTGGTAACTTTTAAAAAGTAAATTTAGAGTCTGACCAGTTAAGATACATCTTATATGTGTGTGTGTGTATAACATTGTTATATTTAGTTTGTGTTTAGTGATTTTCAATTAAAAATATATTAGAATGAAATTTTATTAAAATGATTTTTTTTTCAGTTTTAGATATTAGGATATCAAAATCATCTATAAATATATAAAAAATATTGAACTTAATATTTTTGAAGAAATTTAAATTTAAAAAACAAATTATATATATATAAAAAACGATAAATTAATTATCCTTACGCCGTATACGAGGAGGCATAAGCCATGTTGATTGATATTTTTGTTGACGTGCCACGGAAGCGTGGTATCCTCCTTGATCCTGTGCTCTGCTCTGCGGCTAGAAACAAGAAGGACCCGCGTGCCAAGAATATGCTTTTTCAGGGTTCTTTTCCCGCATTTCTATTCTATTGTGTTTTCACTCACAAATTCTTGGCACGCGGGTCCTTCGAAGACGGTAAATAAGTTAATAACTGAGTCCATTTAATTTTATTTTTTTTACTAGGATGCCTTAAAAAGTGATTTGGTATTTCTCAATGGTAAATTTGTAATTAAAGGATTGCCATGGATTATTTATGTCTTTTTAACTTTTTGTAACGGTTAAATTATTGATTTACCTTACTCAAAATAAATTAAACTCTTTTTAGTTTAACGTGGGTGTCCGGGTCAGCTTGCACGCACCTCGACTAATCCCACGGGCCCTGAAGTTAACGACCATGTAAGCCTCCAGTTACCATCATATGAACAACCACAAGGCTCGAATCTAAGACTACAGAGGAAACAAACCTCTTAATTCCAAATTCTTATTACTGGACCACCACCTAGATGGTTAAATAAATTGAACTCTTGGCTTGGAATATAGGATTAGCATGGAGACTTGCCTTGATATAAATTACTAGGATGTTTTAAAAGGATGATTTGGTATTTTTCAATGGTAAATTTGTAATTAAAGAATTGTCATGAATTATTTATCTTTTCAACTTTTTATAATAGTCAAATTACTAATTTACCTCTACACTTAAGATAAATTAAACTATTAGTCTGTAATACAAGATTAGTATACTCAGGCTTAGATAACACATTTAATTTAAAAATATATTTTATTTATTAAGGGAGTATAAATAGATTTTTTGCCTGGTCTCATATGCCAAGAATATGCCTTTTCAGGGTTCTTTTGCATTCTATTGACTTCATCGTCTTCCTAGTTAAATTGACATCTCTAATTCAAACACATGCTTCTCATTTCTTCTGTGATCTCAATTCTCTTCTTCTTTCTCCTCCTTACTTCGGTCAAAGTCTACTTAAGAACGTTCCTGCTTAATTTAGTTGGTAAAATTAATTAATTACGTAATCATAAACATATTATTATTTTTAATTTCATCTATTTTGGAGATGGATAAAGAAAGAAGATACAAAATTATACAATTGACATAAATAAGTGGATGAGATTTAGTTTTATTATATAAAATAAATAGATAGATATAGATAGCTCTAATGGGGGAGGAAAGCAGCTACTTACTGCTTCTTGCGCAGTGTAGTCATGCTATACTGTTCACGTGAATAGTGGAGGCATGCTCCACTGTTCCGGCTGGATCGGGTCCGGTCTAAAACTTAAAATGCATTGAACCGGGTCCGACCCAGTAAAATAAAAAAAATATTTTTTATTTTTTAATTGTGTTTTATTCGAAAAACTAGTGTTTAACATTATTCAATAACACTACATAAATTAGACGAAGAGCGTTTGATGATGTAGCATTTTTCAGAATTTGATCGCAATCCCAAATTATAGATAGTTTAATGGAACAATAAAAAATATTTTATATAAAGTATTATTTATTTCATGATGTAATAGCAATAGTTAAATCTACAATATTTAAATTAAAAACTATTAATATTAATATATATTTTTAAATTATTTTATAATCTCAATTTTAAAAGGATTCTTAACCAAATACATTAAACTACTTTTTGTTCAACCTCAATTTCAACCATAGTTTTAACCAAATATACATAAATACCAAATCAACCTCAACTAAAAGTACTTTTTATAAAACAATTTTTTTTCAAACCACAACTATAAAAGTTACCACAATACCGCAAAAAAAAAAAAAAAAAACTTTCATTCATCTCTCTTCTTGAAGGATAATATAATTAATTATGTCGAACTGCTGTCGATACTTACACAATTAAAGAAAGAGCCTTTTTTTTTTAATTATTTAATTGCACACTTAGATTAAAAACTTGAAAATCAATAGACATTAATTTGAAGGAAAGACCCTTTTTTCAAACTGAAGACTAACATATGTTCATAAACAAAGTTGGTTACAAATACCTTTTAGGTTTCTATAAAATTCATCAAGATTAAAATTAAATTGTTTTAAATGTCAACAAAGAAATAACCAATGATTTGTTTTAATTACATATATTAAAAAAAACTTTACTTTTTAATAATCATTTAGATCCTATTTGATATTGTGGTTCAATCGTATTTTAAAAAATTCTTGAATTTTTCTCTTAATTTCAAATTATTTTTTTGTTTTTTTATTGTTTTGATATGCTAATGTTAAAAATAATTTTTTTTTAAAATAAAATATTTTAATATATTTTCAAACAAAAAACATTTTAAAAATCAGTATTTTCCATACTTTCAAATAACCCTTAACATAATCAATATTAATGAAGATCATTTTGTACGAGGATGAATCTTTTCTCATCTAAAACTTTTGAATATATATGCCATCATATATAATTTAATTTTATAATTTTTTTACATACAATTTAGATCATGCCTAATCATAAGTGTCCACATAAAAAATAACTCCAATAAATTTACTTAGAATTTTCAAGTACATGCTTCCTTCTAAACAAATGACATAAAATACAATTATTTATATTCTAATTTAAAAATCACACATTTATTATAATCTTCTTAAACTCCATAAAATACTTCAATGTTGATAAATTTCTAAGTTGACAATTAATATTTATTTTATAAATAATATTTATTTTCTAAATAAAGATCTTATATTTGTTTACATAAATATATATTGAATGCAAGGTCGCCAAAACATGAACATCACGAGTATTTTTTTTCGTGATTTTTTTTGGTTTGAAATAATAATATTGTTTTAAGAAGAGAAAAAAAAATATCTTTGGAGATATTAAATTGGTAATGGATTAAGGTTTCAATTTTGTTTTGTCTAATGTATTTGTTTTTATTGTAATTAACTTATAGTTCAAGGGTAGGGTAGGGATATGTTATTCCGACCAAGATTGTTAAAATCACGTTTTGACTCGTAAAATCGTACGATTTTACGAGTCAAAACATGCTTTGCGTGTTGAATCGTTTGGAAAAATAAAAAATGGGTGAAATCGGGTTGAAATCATTAAAATCGGGTAAAATCGCATAAAATCGCGATTTCAGGATCGATTGAACGATTTCACCAATACGCATAAACTGAAGTAAATGTTTCTCCCATGCTCCAGCTGTCCGGCGCCTATTGGCTGGCTAAATGCACAGTCACTCCAAATCTTCACTCCAGTCATCGCGCCAGATCGCATTTTGGGTGTTTCTTCCTTTTCACTGAATACAAATCCCTAATCTCCTTCTCTATTAACCAACCGGCTACCACAAAAGCGGCGACGATCAGTCCAGTCTTCACTCCAGTGACCCAGTCATCGGTCCGGTCTTCACTCCAGTCATTAGTCCAGTCTTCACTCCAGTCACCAGTGCTCACGGTCACGGCTTCCTTTTCATCAACAACGGCGAGGCAGCGACGATCTCTTTTCTTTCCCATCATCAACAGCTCACGGCTTCCTCTTCAATCTTCATCAACAGCAGCAAGCCGACAACGATCTTCTTTCTTTTCCATCATCAACAGCTCACGACTTCCTCTTCATCAACAACAACAGGCGACATCGCTCTCCTCTTTAGCCTTCATCATCAACGGCTTTCTCTTCACCGTAAGTTGCTCCCTTGTATCTTCAGCCTTCATGTGATTGCCCATGATGTAATATTCCCCTGTGTAGGCCTTTAAAATGTTAAACTGTAATAGTGTAATATTCCCCTGTACAGATGTTGATGAATTAAATTGATGGAATGATTTTATAATGTTTTGCTTAGTATGATGAATTGAATTGATGGAATGATTTTAGTGTAAAGCTGATGTTTTGCTTAGTATCCTGATCAAGGTCCTTTCACCGAAATCCATCAGTATTGCCTTGGATAGGATTCCTGATAATGTTTTGTAAAACTGTAAAAGCATTGAGTTCGTTTAGTAGGATGAATTGATGGAATGATTTTAATGGAATGTGTTTGCCTGATTGAATGTGTCTGTGGAATGTGAAAATTGGAATGTGTCTCTGCCTGATTGAAATTGGAATGTATCTCTGCCTGATTTTATGAAAAATTTAATTGTATAGTATATGTACTGAAGCAGATTGAAAGTATTATAGTTTTGTGAATTGAATATATAACAAAAAGTTTGTTAATTATTAATTAATAAAAAATTATTTAAATTATGTATGAATTTTTGTTTGAATAATGTATTTTAAAGTGTTATGAATTTTTATTTGAAGCATGAATTTTTTTTAATATATTTTAAAATTCCTTACGATTTTATGATTTTACAATCTGTATTTACGATCCGAGTTTGTTTTGTATTTTCCGTGCCATGTTAAAATCACAATTTTAACAACCTTATTCCAACACGCGTTTAGTTAAAGCTGTATTTATTCAACAGCAACGACCGTAAAAAATTAATAAGAAAATAATAATAATCTCCCAAGTTGACTGACTGTAATAACTACTAACCTTAACTTCAACGGTTCAAAGGAATAAATAAATAAATAAATAAATAAAAAACAACTCCACTCCGTCCACGTTTGACAGCCTTACCTTATATTTTACAACCACAATCTCTCTTCCCCCCTCCCTCCCTCTCTCTCCCTCTCAAATCATGACACGGAGATCTCTCCTTTTTTAGGTTTACTTTCTTCTTTCTCTCTCAATTCTTGCTTTTCTTTGTCTTAAACCCAATTTTGGAATCTACGGTTTCATTTAATTTCTTTGATTTTGATTTCTTGGTTTCGCAGGTATTTATAATTTTGCATAATCTCTCCTTTGGTGAAATTCCATCTCTTGATTGATTATTTTCATGATCACAAGGTACGTTTTCATCCTTCCTTTTCTGTTTCTGCCCTTTTGTAAAATGTCTCAAATTTATGAACAGTTTATTTAATTATTTTTAAGAAGTCGAGTTTTTTTCTTTTTCCGATAAGTAATGATTGTTTTCTTTTTCTGTGTTTTGTAGTTTTAGATTTTGATGATAATTGAATCTAATCATATGTTTGTTTTGAAATGATTAAATAGGCAATGTTGGACTCTTTGGACAATAATTTTTCTTTCTTTGAAGTTGAGATTTCTTTGGCACAATTTTGAAATAATTTAATCAAGCATCTTCTTGTGTCGCCTGTATTGGGCCTCCCTTAATTTCCAGGATAGGATAAACCGGTAAGCGAAAGCTGAAGTATCATTAACCTAAAAGTGTCAGCTTAAGTTTTCCCGTCCACCCACTGACCCACGTGATCATGTTTTAGCTGACAAATGTGTGGTGTTCTTTTGTTTAACATATAAGAAACAAAAGTGAATGGGATGAAGTTATAGTTATTGATAAGTTTGTTAGTCTCTAACACATGAATTTAACTGTAGGAAAGTAGTGATGTTGTAGATTGGGCGATTAGTTGCAGAATTCTTGGATTGTAATGCTTGATGAAGTTGGAACATAGATTAGGTGATGTAAGGATGGTTTCCATTATCTTTTCCCTTTAGTTGGAACATCTATAGCTTCACATTGGGAGTTGTATAACTCCCTTTCTCTCGCATACTCTCTCCTTGTTCAGTGTGATATTGTGCTCATGTCTCATTCTTGTTTCATCATAGGGATATTCTCCATCTTCCCTGTCTCTTCTTTTTCTCTTCTCATACTACACATGAAATAGGTGAATTGATGTGGTAGACAAGTGGATGCTTTGCAATTTAACATTTAAATGAAAATAACATGGGAAGCTTTTGGTCTTATGTATTATATTTCTCATGTTCTGCCTTTAGGTTGAACCATGGGTAGAATTTGGAAATTCTCCTCTTTCCCAAGTTTGAATGGGTCTTGTGTGAAGCTCAATTCAATATCTTCAAAAACTTCTTTAACTTATTTGTCTGTGTTATTTCATTTCTTTCTGATATGGGATGCTTTTTACCAAGCTGTAGTATAAATGGTATTAAATTGATTAAAAGGAATTATGTAATTACACAGATGTAATTTGTACATATTGCTTGTTGTGAAACATTGCTTAATATATTATTTAATGTCTTCCATCATGTGTTCCTAATGTCTGAGATGATATTTTGACTTTGTATTGCTCTCTTGGTTTATATATTTCGAACATGGATATGCATGTATTCATTACACATGCCATCCTTATTCTGGTTGGTGAATAATTGATATCTTGTTTTCCACTCCAATTCTCATTGACAACTTATATCACAGCTTATCTCTCTCAACTGATTCTAACATCTCTATGTGAATATCTTGGCTATGAAGCAGGGATAATTTGAGATATGGGACAAAGAAACATGCTATGCACCAATCAGATGATTGATTTAGAAATGGATCAACAAAGCCAGGGATATCTACATCCTGAGCCTTGCATCCTTTTAGGGGGTGTGACAAACTTCCGACCATCTGATATTCCAACCATGGTAGCAGCTTCAGGGAACACTAACAATCGTGACGCTCATCTAGTGGATCATTATGATGGTGCTATGTTTTATGGTATGCCCCAATACCATGGTCTTCATCCTCATCGTCAATATCATGGCCCAAATCTTGATTTAAGTGTTGCTACTGCACCCAACTTCTATGTTCCTTACATGACTCCATCTTCTGGTATTCCTATCAGTCATGGGCCTTGTGATCAGTTATCATCTTCCAACAATTATGGAGTGATTGAAGTTTCTGCTGATGAGTATGGAACAAACAGTCACTTCATGGATAATGCTAGAGGTTCATTCAAAAGAAAGAATGCTGAAGGAAACCCAGGGAATTTCCAGTATCTGAATGCATCGGCAAGCTCTAGTTCTTCAGTTGCCCCATTGAATACTAGGCATTCTGAGGGGGGTGCTCTGATGGATGCTACATCATTCACCCCGCCACATTACCGAGGGAGCAGTGCTTCATCAATCAGAGATGTGGGATCTCAAAGCAGTGTGAGGAATAGATTAGGTGCTGCTGGGTTAGATCCTGCTCTGGCGCACAATCTAAACCATTTTATTCAAGGAAACTATTTGGGTCAACCCTATCAGCCAAGTGGCTCTCTTTGGCTAGATCAACATTTAAGCAACAGTGGTACTGATGCAGGCACTTCAGGATGGACTCAGACCACTGCTATTCCTTACATGCATGGTATCTTCTACTTGTTATATCTACTCGTTGTTCTCCTAATGTATGATCAAATACTTTTTTTCTCGAATTTTGTTCTTGGTAACCATAAATTGACCAATTATTGTAAATGTTAAGCGCCTCGGTACATTTTCTGGTAGGGAACAATCTCAATGGAGGTCCTATAGAAATTGGAAATATGGGTCTACAGCGGTATCATGAGCCAGCTAGCAACAGAAGTAATGCCAGTTTCTCCCGCCCTTCTGCAGTGAACCTTCAGCATCACAATTTTCATCATATGTCTCCACCAATTCAAGGAATGAGAGGCCACAATATTAATATTCTTCCTCAAGCACCAGCAGCTTCATTCAGAGTTCCTACAGCCAATGCCTCACAAATCACCATGAATCCATCTCAAGATGGTTTAGATATTGGACTTAGGCATCTAGGATCAGTTCAACCAACTGGCCTTAGAATGTACAGGTCTCACCGTGAGGGAGTTGTACCTGAGACCACCCTAAGACATCGCAACCTCCCTCAGTTGAGAGTATTGCCAACAGATGTAAGACTCCATCTTCATTTTCATTTCTGCAATTTATTTTTCCTCATTCTTTATTATGAGTGGTTATCTTTTGTTCATGATGATATTATTGGTGAAACAAAAATCCTTTTTTGCTAATTCTTCTGTTTGTAAAGTGGCTAAAACATTTCCGATTCATGTGTATAGGGGGTAGCAATATTAGGGTTCCCTGACTATTATGAAGTAGAGAATCATGTTGACCACCACAGAGATATGCGCTTGGATATAGAGGACATGTCTTATGAGGTAAGCTTGAGGTACTTTGACAACAGTATCTTTCTTTTAACATGCAAAGCTCAATATGTAGTCAGTAGTGAGGAGAACCTTTATGAGATTCAGTTGATTTTGGATTGTCTAGATGAATGGAGGATTGACATGTCTTAATTTTAAACATCTGAGGTGAACAATCTGAAATGCGTCTACTTTATGTATTGTAACATGAAATTTTCGACTTTGAGTACAGGAGCTTCTTGCACTAGGGGAGCGAATTGGCAATGTAAATACTGGATTGTCAGAGGGAACCATCAGAAGCCAATTAAAAACAAGGACTTATTTATCATCTCCTTCAATCAATTTGGAAGAGGCAGCTTGTATGGATCAAGAAGCTGATTCTTGTATTATTTGCCAGGTATTGTAAAAGCAACCTTGCGAATTTGGTATTTGGACACTTTTTAACTATGCTCAATTTTCTAGAATGCAGTATAGTTTTTTTACCTGGTATTCTGCATATTGAATGAAATGCTATCTTCTCTCTTTCATGCAATGGATGGCAATTTTTTTGATCTTTTGGGACTTTACAGGATGATTATAAGAGCAAGGAGAAAATTGCAGCTCTTGATTGTGGACATGAGTATCATGCAGTTTGCTTGAAGAAGTGGCTACGCTTGAAGAACGTCTGCCCCATCTGCAAATCAGAAGCCTTAAACACGGAAAGAATGGATGTTTAAGGTGGCGATCTTGCTTTATATAAAATGAAAGGAAGAATAAAGTAGAGGAAAGGGGTGACAGTTTCTTTCTCATAATTTGTTTATTATAACGAATTAAGTTGATATTTTGGCATATGTATTTTGTATATGCACTTGCAAATATACGACTAACCATCACACTAAGTCATTTATTTGTTGGCTCTGTATGTATTAAACCTGTACATACATTCATTATGCATTTCGTGTGATGTATTATAAACTTTCAGTTAATGTGCCATTCAGGTTCGCTAATGTATTTTGCGATGCACAGCAGTGGAGTATTAGATAATAAATCTGATGGATATAACAGCCTGTTTTGGTCCTTTTAGTTTGACAATAGTCAACACTTCATTTTCTTTACATAGCAGGCTCAAATTCAATAGAGAGGAGAAAGGGTCGCTAAACGATGGAGGAGAGAATGTTCACTGGCATGATTCTGTCAATAAAAAAAATACTATTTTTGGTGTCAAAGTGTCTTTTAATGAAAGGGGTGATATTGAGATGTTTTTTTTGTCTTCCATGTTGACTTAAAAGGTAGATTGAGTGTTTTCTGTTTAATTTTGTATTTCTGAATTGATTTTGGTTTTTTAGGGTTGATAAATTAGTGTATTTACAAGAGTGTTTTTTTTGTTGTTTTTAGATGAAAATGAGTGAAAATTTTAGTTTTTGAGTTCAAAAAACCCTAGATATGCATAGACCATCCAATTTAAAAATAACAAAAAAAAAAGAGTTCGAGCTTGACCTAGCACACCCATATAGTTGAGTTTATTTTTAATGGGTCAAGCATGTTGGGTTATTAAGGGTCTGTTTGGCATTGTGTTTGTAACTGTGTTTCGTCAAATTTTGAATATATTTTTTTTTTTGCTAAAATTGAGTGCGGTTTGTACTTTTTGGATCGTTTTAATGTGCTGATGTCAAAAATGATTTTAAAAAAATAAAAAAACATCATTGGCATGTATTTCGGCATGAAAAGTTATTTGAAAAGCAACCGCAACCACACTGTAAGTTTCGTGCATCTTGCTTGTTTCTTTTTCAAATATTTTTCTCCTTAAATTAAACTTTAATTTCTTTAAAAATCATTAAATCAAAATATATGACATATATTATTTTTAAAATTATTAAATTAATTAAGAATATATTTTAGATATTTTTTAAATTCCATTTAATTTTAACTTTGTTTTTGAATAATATTATTAGTCTTTTTTGTAAAGACCATAAAAATAAAATAAAATAATTAGAATAAATATTAAGGGTGGTGATGCTAGATAATTTAAAAATCTGGTTTCCAAGGATTTATTCTTTTAGCATGGCTAGTAATCGAAATAGATATCTGATAAAACAAAATAAATTGTAAGGGCAATAAAGTAATTTTGAAGACTTTTCCCAAGGTATAAATAGCCAACAAAAGAGCAATTTTCTTCCATAATTCTCACAAAATAACTAAATTATGAGGTCAAAAGGAGAATTGTGAGTTTTAGGAAAGGTATAGTTTTAGAAATGGAGAGGGATTAAACTCAAGAGATCAAGGAAAAAGGGAAGGAGGGGAGAAAATCAAGCAATTCTTCTATTCTTTTCACATTAAGTCTTGGTATTAGAAGGTAAGGAACTCTTGTCTTGGTTCAATTAATGTATATAGTTTAGTTTTTAATTTTTGAACATATTTGTGTACGGAAGAAATTAGGGATTTGAGAAATTCTTGCTTAGATTGTTTAATTTACATTGGAACATATTTAATTTTTGGGACATTAGAATTGAAGCAATTAAGGAAAATTAATTAATTCCCCTTTTCTTTTGTGTTGGTGCCAACCTAGGGTACCAAGGAGAGGAAGGATATTTTCTTCAACCGGTTATTTATAGGATATGTAAGTTTGTTTTGATCCTTATAGTTATGAATTCATGCAAAAGGAAAAACAACAAGAAATCTATGATTTCTTTGGTATTTAAACCTTAGCCTAAAAGCCATTGAAAATAAATGGGTGAGTTTTAAAAAAATAATTAGGTATTATCGTATATATATTAGTAAGCAATTATATTGAAATGGATGTGCCGAATGAAAGATAGCAATTTTTAGGATTCTATGTAAAGGTCAATCAAAACGGTTCGTAACATGGGAAATAAAGTAATAAATGTTATTAATATATTTAACATAAAAATATGATAATTATGTGGAAATAACTGAGTAATGTGTTATATGGTTCCAAAAGTTGATATAAAAGGGTGATAATAAAATATTTTGGTTGATGACGGGAGTTATTGATGTGTATTTACAAGTAAACAAGTTTTGGGTAGTCTTTTATATAATAGAGGTGCTGCCGACTTGTTTTTTTTTTGTTTTTTTTTTAAATAGAAATGTTATTACCTTTCTCAATCCTTTAATTTGTATAGATGCCCAAGAAAAAGTCAGAAGCGCATTATACGGACACAATCACTGCTAGTTTTTCTAACAACGCTTTTGACGACCAGAGTTGTTAGGTGCCGACCATGAAACCTGAGGCACATGAAGCCTCTCTCAACGCAGGCTTGTCAAGTGCAATGCTACCACGCCGAGGGGGATTCCTTCAAAGTGAGATCTATTTACTAAGAAGTATGTTGCCCAGTAGAAGTTCGACCACTCAATGTAAGTTTGTTTTCCTTTCATGCATTATTAAAAAATAAAGAATAATTAATAATTTTTGAAAAATCAATTTCAGTTAATGAATGCAATTTCAGGTTTACAAATGTTGAAGCTCTCTGAATAATAACATCGACAACGAAATTATCAATAGAAGTGTTATTGTTTCAATGGAGTCAGGTTTTCAAAAATCCTAGATGAAAACCCGTGATTGATGCTTGGTTCAGAAAGTTCAGGGTTAATATATACTTAAATAGTTTTTTTTTTTTTAATTATGTTAATTCAGTTAGCATATTAATATTAATGAAATAATTCTTTTACAAATTTGATGTGTAAGGAAAAGTTTTACTGGGATAGGGTTAGCAACGCTGTTGCTGAGACAAAATAACTTAGTGTTGAGACAACTGAACTCTGACGATTGTACATGAAACTGAAATCACACATGAGCTGTACATGTGCCCCTCTTATTGTCCTGGAGAAGACCTGCATCCTCCTCCTCCTCTAGCCCCTTTCTTCTAGATGAATTGTATTTGGACTGATACACTTTTAAATTTGTAATAAATATTTGATTTTTATGTCTTTTAATTATTTTCTACTTTGTTTATTATATTTTTTTAATATTTTAATAAAATTACCGATGGTCTTATCGACAGATTAAGTCCGTCGGTATATTCCAAAGAGTTGGAAAAGAATTACTGGAAATGCCATTGACACTGTTCAATCACTAATGATTTAATTTTTTTGGTAATATTAAAAATCATTGATGAAATTAAATTTTTTTTTTTATCGGTGATATGTCATATTCATCGAGGGATATGTCAAAGAACCATCTCAACCTAAAAGCTTAAGCTGTTACGTGAGGTCCCAAGATATGATTTATATTATTATCTAACACCCCCCCTCAAGTGAAAGCCCTTTGGGCTTGAAACTTACACAGGTCCACATTACCTTGCGCTTAATTTTTATCAAATTAATAGGGATGGTGAGATTCGAACTCGTGACCACTTGGTCATTAAGGCTCTGATACCATGTCAAAGAACCATCTCAACCCAATAACTTAAGCTATTAGGTGAGGTTCCAAGATATGATATATATTATTCTCCAACACACCCCCTCAAGTGAAAGCCTTTTGGGCTTGAAACTTGCACAAACTCATATTACCTTGTACTTGATTTTTATCAAATAAATGAAGGAGGTGAGATTCGAACTCGTGACCACTTGATCATTAAGACTCTGATACCATGTCAAAGAACCATCTCAACCCAATAACTTAAGCTATTAGTTGAGGTTCCAAGATATGATATATAGTTGAGGTTCTAAGATATGATATATATTATTCTCCAACAGGATATACCTATAGAATAAAATGAGTAATTTTTTTTGTTTGACGTGCTTTTTCTATTTTTAAATTTATCATTAATTATATTATTGACGAACTTATTAACAAAATATAAATCACCAATGATAAAATTTTTGATGAACAATAATTATTTATGAGCTCGTCTATAAAAGTTGTGCCGACAAGAGAAGTTCCTAGCTACTAACGGAATATACATGAGTAAATAGCAAAATTCTAGTAGTGGTGGTCTTCTCTTGTGCCAGGTATAGTAGAAGAATATCAAAGAGTTCCACTTTGGGTGTAAATTTGATTTTGCTCAATGTTCTTCCCTCTTTTTTAAGAGTTTTATTGATGAATTTTACTTAAAAAAATCATTTAAATAAACACAAAAGCTTCTCTGATCATTCCAAAGATCCAATCACAAGTTAATGCGATTGTGGTCATTGCTGCTTTCACGTATAATTAATGGAACAATTTACACACGAATCGTACGGGATTTGTGTACTTTTTTTTTTTTTATTGAAACAATGATGAATTATATTTTTCTATGTTTCTTTATTTTTTTATTTTCATTAGAAAAAAGTAAAATTCACGTGTGAAATTAAAAGTTAGTTTATAAATAAATACAATTTTAAAGTTTTTTTTTTGTTAATATATATATATATATATATA
>Ga0307513_10006861_pt1 | contig 14824 bp, 14 predicted proteins | sample 15_EM_MG_FD_202174 | JGI IMG/M metagenome (GOLD analysis project Ga0307513, IMG submission 202174) | Populus trichocarpa ectomycorrhiza microbial communities from riparian zone in the Pacific Northwest, United States - 15_EM | ecosystem: Host-associated > Plants > Roots > Unclassified | place... | reverse complement strand
TATTCTACAAGTCGCTCACGCACCATTAAGAACGCAACCGCTGTACCTAACCAACGGTGGGTCAACGCATTTAGAAAAAGGCCGTTTCGGACGTCGTCGATATCGTCTATAATGTCATTTTTGGTGGGGTCTCGACTGCGGTGCCGCGTAAAAGTCGAAATGTACTACCACCATTGCAATAGTTAGCCAGGGAAATTTAAAACTGAGAGCGACCGTAGCATACCGTATCGCCCTTGCTGTGGGCCAGGAGGTGCACAGCGTCGCAATTCTCCAACATATCTGCCAAGACACAGCGCCTTGCATCCCGCTCTGCAACCGCATCATGGAATTGAAACCCCCGAGCCGTGTGCACACTAGAAGTGACGTGTGTGCGCCCAATGTCAGGATCGACAGGGAACATCCTTCGCTTCTCGTCGTCGCTGATATAATAGTATAGATCGGCAGATTCAATTAGGGGGCCAGCGAAGTCGAGGTCAACACTGAATCTGGGTGCGGCATAAAGTATGCCTCGTGCTCCTACGACGACTCCGATGGCATAGAGAATCCATCGATAGGGCCTCCGCGAGAGATGGACTGCGTTGAGTGTCTCAAGCGGAAGAGTTAAGCAATGGACCCATGCCGAATTGACAGGGTTGAGATCGAGGTCGTCCCCGGGTTCGACGGCGAGAGGTAATGAAGCGTAGACATTGACGCGAAGAGGGGAGGCCATGGCAATAATGAAGGAGCATTTTGTGGAAAAAAAAGAGAATTGAACACGAAATTGGACGCACAACTGTTTTTTTTTCTCACGGCAAGTATGAATTTGTGGAACTTCCTCTGATAGTACTTACTCGACCGGCATCAAAACCCCAACCCTATGCATTATGGCCCGCATGTAGACGCAGTTTGAAACAAATCCATATCGGCGTAGCCTTCAAGTTCGTGCTCCTCCAAACCATCTTCCTCCAGGGATTACATCGCACGGTCTGATTGCGAGTCGATTTGGGGGCGTCAACTGTGGTTCACTGCAAATTAGCTATTCGTTTGATAAATACTCAAGGAGAGTACGATCGCCGGCGAGAAGTCGCCTTGCGCATTAAAATGGGTGGCTGGGAGGACGGAATCGTGGAGAGACTACGGAGGTGGGTTAGACGCGGGGATGAAGCGCTACGGCATGGCACAGGATGCGCGTATTTTTCTCGAGAGTACGGAGGAAGGGGCTTTGGACGAAGGGACTGCGCTCGCCTCCATTCGCCTGGACGAGGCGCCCGTCAATGGAACTAGCGCACCTCGGAAGGATGAGCAGGAGCTTCTGACAGATGGCCACCAATCCGACGACAAACCACCTAAAGTGCCAGAGAAATTATATTCTCCCATTCTACATTATCCGACAACGACAACGACACCTGTTATTCGTCAAGGCCCATTGAAGGTCGACCCTGCAGTCGATGGACCTATAGACAACCTCTCCTCCTAGATGCAAGACGAAGAACAGTCTGACGGTTTGTTATCAACCGTACTGCCTGAAGCTAAAACTCGTGTACTTCCTCCAACAAGGACAACCCCGCGTGTTATCCATCAAAACCCTTTGAAGGACAACGGAGCACTCGATGGACCTATAGACCACCTTTTATCCCAGGTACATGACGAAGAACAGCCTGACGGTTCGTTATCGCCCATAGTCTCTAAAGCTGAAACTCTCGACAATGTCGAGATCCGTGATCAGTCCATTCCTCCCTCTGAGCTCGCCGCACCCGATTCACCGCCCCATTACGACTCAGAGCTAGCCTCCTCACCGAAGAATGACTCTGACGCCATTCCTACCCATTCAGAGAATGTAAATAGTTCACAGCATCTCACACCTCCAGGGACAGTTGACACCATCACTTTATTATCCGAAACTAAAGACGTCGCACACGAAATCACCGCTGTCGAAGATGACCCCCCAACTCCCACTGTCCTAGAAACGACAGTACGGCCTCCACCATCCGAAGAGCCCCCTTCCCTACCACAACATCCAATCTTGTTCCCCTCGACTGAACGATTATACAGAGGATGCGCGTGTGGAATTAGAGATTCGAGTAAGTGATGAGGCGTTGCTTGCGAAAGGGTACGAGGCGCTGTTGTGTGTTCCTGGTGCGATAGCTGCATCTACGTCGGTTCGTGAGGATGAGTCGAAGGCGGACGGGCCGACTCGATTGGAGGTGGAGAAGAAAATTAAAGAGTTCGTGCGGTGCAGAAAGCGAGAGAAACGTTTACGAGGAAGCTGGAGGACATTCAACATGATATCGCATCGTTGAAACGGGCGATATACGATCCTGATTCTCTCCTGCCCCCCTCGTCGGCATTGTCGTCTTCGTCATCTTCGCATTTTTAGAACCTTTCTCCATCGGCGTCGACTTCGACTTTGAATCTAGCCCCAGTGCCATCTAAATCGGACACAGCGAATGGCGGTGGTAGTTGGACATCATGGATTCGTGGATCGCCTTCCCGGCCTTCCAGTCCTGCTCACCCCGGTATGGGCCCCGCTCCCACTTTTGGGAATATCATGACCAGCCCACGTCTCCGACCCTCTCCATCAACCGGAAGCTTCCAAAATCAGACTCAGACCCAGGGATCATGACGGAGTAGTTTCTTCAATCTCGGTGGGACACCTACCGATCCACAACCGAAAGACCCCCTCGCGCAGCTAGGGTTGAAAACACCCATGCCGAACTTTGGGATGTCGACTCTTGGAGGCTTGTCGGCGGGTGCGGGTCTGTTTGGCGGGTACGGCCCGTACGGTGTTACTTCCATCTTGTCCCCCACCAGTCCGTTGGGGGTGGGTGCCGCCCCGGCGACGACGGCGAGGGCGCGGACGGTGTCTTCTTCGATTTATATGCTTGGGTTGGGTGCGGTGGGTTCTTCTAGTAGGATATCGCGGAGTACGAGTTCAAGTGGGGTCAGCGTGAGTACCAGTGTGAGTGGGATTGGGTCTCCGCTTGGGATGAGCAGGCAGGGGTCGTCGCAATCGCAGGCTTCTGATTATTCAGAGGGCGGTGAGGGAGAGAGTGGAGCTGGAGGTGGAGGTGAGGGCGAGGAAGGTGGTGGCGATGGAGAAATGGATGCGAAGGATGATGCGGATACAGATACGGATGTCGAATGAACGATGGACGGTTTTTTACATATGCATGTGGAGGCCAGGAGTCCCTAACAGTTCTAGAATTTCGGATTTTATGTTTTCCAACCACCACCATCAGCGTGGCGGAGAACTTTTACAGGAACCCGCTCTTTCTAAACTCCAAGAAATACAATTCTTTTTACTCGCAGGGTTCGGCTTTGGACATCCAAACCTTTCACGCTCGAGTGCAAATATCACGTCGACCCGGAAGGCTGTTCCGTGGGCATCAAGCTTATACAGCCAGATCTTTAGGTAAAAAAAAAATAATTAACAATGATCAAGAACATCCGTAGATGTTGGTCAGCGGCGATTCAGAGATATTTATGGAACGAAAAACGTTACGATCGAGATTTGGATGTACCCTCCATCTTCAAAATTGTATCCGAAGTTCTTTTTTCCCGCTCGGGCCCGTTACCGCCATCCTGAAGGCTGAGACTTTCCCTCCCACTTGATCGCTAGTCCAGTCGCCGACTCGCCCCGCACCTTGCATGGATAATAATGCTGTGTCTTCATCTCTTCATCTCTTGGATTGCTCAAGCGGCTTTGGCCCTCCGAACTTTCTTCCATTGCAGACTCTAGTAATTCACAATTGAACCCCTTTTCCCGACAGTCAATTTGTGACAAAGTGGCTTTGATCCTTCGAGCTCTCTATCAGGCCTCCGACAAAACCTTTCCCCCCTCCCGGTACCTAGGTAAGAACTCAACGTATTGGAAGACCACGAACGTACGGCCAACCGTTGACGTCATTTTTAAACCCAGCTCAACCAAATTTATGCGACAATTTGGCATGAAAGTGCCAACGTTGCTTGCGGATAGCTCTCAGAAAAACGTTCCTTTTGTGAAGTACTGATGTACATGCACTGTTGTACCTTCAAATCAAGGGGGAAATTGGCAATTGCGCTCAAAATAGTGCTGGACATAGAATCGTCCTCAGTTTTTCCCAAAGGCTATAACTCTCTCCTGTTCCTCTAAATCCGGCACTGGAAAAAATTCAAACGTGTAAGCGAAGGTACAGTCAATCTATATGATGCTTTGAACTGACATGAAATATTTCTGTCTTGCAAGTAAAGGTACCATTCCACCCAATTAATCCGCATATCCTGGTAAATAGCGTCCCAATCACGACAAACGTGTGTAGCTCCTATGCGATCGAGCGTGAAATCCCGCTGCATGAAGTCTCCTGGTTCGAGGGTCGTGTCCGATGCACAGAGCGCTGACTGCCGAAGGTAGTTTAAACAATGAAATGAATGGTTTATCAAACTGGGTTTCGGTGCTGACTCGAGAGCGATGCGCGTAAGACGTAAGCAGTGTAGTTCGTGGAACATGGAGATGAAAAATCCACGATTGTTGGGGCCGAGGCGAACGCTACCCGTTCCGAATGGCGAATTATACAGCCATTCGCTCATGGCTTCGGGGGCTGTGATAGAGTAATGAACGCTCTCCTCGACGACCATCTGTACAAAACCATAGCTTCCGGGGAGCAAAGACGGGTGGTCTTCCCACTCCCAACCTAATTGTACTGGTTAGAATTTCCTCGTGCTAAATGCACCAGCGTGGAATACTCACTGTATGATGAAGCTGGAGCGTCAACCGCCTCCGTTTGTCTAGATTGACAGCTGGAAATGGTGACAAGGGATAAAATGGAACGGGTAAGCAACGCGGTGGTAAAAAGTAAGGAGAACGCGAGGAATTTGGTGGATGTTTTTGCGTTTTCCGTCGGATACATTTGGGATGAACGACGAGTGGGGTATGCTAGTAAAGTCTTTGACACAAACCAGGGAATTTAGACCAGAGTCCCACCTGATTGATCCCCTTTCTTCTAAAAGGCAGAAGACGTGTATTTTTGGTCATCAACCTCTTGTGCCGCTTACGGGTCTTCCATAATTACAGTTATCATCAACCCGATGTCGTTTTGATCTCGTTACCGGAAGGCCCGGAGCTGTGCAAACGCGTTTCTAATTTTTGATCACAGATGTACTGGGCCCATGCCGCAGGGGGGAAGGCGTATCTGAGGGAAGAAGCCAGACAAGAAGGATAGATTTAGGACGGGGATGATGCAGGCAGGCAGAGTAAACAACCAACCTCTTCCCCACCTCGGTACACCCCCCATGGAAAAACTCTTTTGTCTCAATTTCATTCTCTTCAGTATGATTATCTTCCAATTGGGCAGCATCGTGGTCATAAACAAGAGACAGAGGACTTTTTGCTCACCAAAATTGAATGCAGACTCAAAGTACAGTAGGTTCGCAATAGCCAAAGTTTCGAAAATATCTCTCAAGGAATATCACAGCATATATCGGAAGCGACTACCCTAAAACGTGGCCTGTACCAGATGTACCTCGAGTTCGTTTATTCATCGAAGACAGCATACACTATCGCGAAGAGAGTGACTCTGAGTGGGACGCCCTCGCACCAGGAAATGGGACGATTTATCTCGGGGAGAACGACAATCCATTCAGCATCTCCATGTTCCACCAAATACGCTGCCTCAATGTCATTCGCCTGGGCGTCGTGAATTGGCCACCAAAATCACCGGAGCTGACAAGACATTGCTTGAATTATTTACGCCAGATTATTCTCTGTCGTTCCGACTTGTTTTTGGAGAGTCTTCCGGGGAAGGCAGATCGATATCGTACCTGCAAGGATTGGAGCGTAATATATGCTCAGGTCGAAAAGAATCAACAAGAACACAGTCGACGGGATACCGGAGAGTAGTACATTCTATGGTTGGGGATAGAGGTGCAGCATAGGAAATAATCAATTGTAATTTCTTAGCGGTTATTCATAGACCTCCGCTGCCCCCGGCTTTATGATTAGTGCGCGGAAGCAAGGGAATGATCGGTGTGATTAACAGCTTGACGGCGCGAATTTCGAAATGCCATGGTCTGATTCTGGACAAAAGGGGAGCGCATTTGATATTGTTTCGGAATGCACCGATTTGCTCAGCCTTATCATGACTCATCCCAATCATAGAGTTTGGAGTCTAGTGGAAGAACCACCCAAGATCAATGGTTTGAACCGGAGCTAGCGCGTGCATAATTCCTCATTATCATATTTTCGTGGAACATACTAATACGCATCTGCCGTAGTACACCTCTGCTACAACCTCAATGGAAAACTCACCCGACGTCTATGAGCCACTGCTCTTGCAGGAAAATGAAGAGCCTGAGAAATCTCCCCTCCGTCGTCGTGAGTTCCGAGTCAGAGACAAGGATGTCAATTTATGAACCTTTGCTTTTTCAGCTTTGTGGTTGAAACAGCTTGTTGACAATATTCTTTCAATTTCTATCTCGGCAGTACTTCTGTGCCTTGTTGCTAACATTGGCATTATGCTCGCAATTTTTTCTCGTGTGTCCTCAAGAGGGACATATCTCTCACCACAAGATCCATGGAAGCTCGAGTTTCGTAGCACCTACGTTGGGTTCGACGAACTTTATGCCAACAAATCCACTGCCACCCCTCTTCACCAGCCTTTCTCCAACGGAGCCCTCCGATATTTTCACCTGTCAGCAGAAGACCCTACAATGCACCTCCCTTCGTTACCCCCACACAAGATTTCCGCCGGCGGATACACCCCCACAGAGAATCATCTCTACCAGCTTATCGTGACGCCTGACGTGAGTTGTCAAAACACCGTCCTCCGCTCAAAACTATAACCACTCCATAGGTATCCACCCTGACTGAGTTCCGCGTAATAGACTGGGGGATGGAGAACTGCAGTCTTATCCTCAGCATTCCGCACCAGAATACGACAGAAACTCAAGTTATCATTTACGGCGAAGCCTTCCTTGATATTTCGAAGCTTTCCATCAAGGAGCCATTAAATAGGCGCGCTCTCTCCTGGAATAACAGACCGCCCTTAGGGGAGCATATTGCCACGGTTCCAGTGATCTATGGATCTCGTTATTCCCTCCCACAATTTGATTGCCCATCTGGCTCTCATTTCACCTTTGAGGTGTCGTGTCGCAACTGTCATGTAAATGTGAGCAGTAGTGGTCATACCGAAGATGGTGGGTATTAAATCCCGTCACATATCCAAATCACTAATATTCTTCCAGTTTTCTACCTTCTCCAATCGCAAAGTTAGTGCTATTCCAGGGTTTTTGAAACCCCCAGGGGTGCACGGGTTTGGGTAAGGTCAGGTCAGGGTACGGCGTTTTTAATCAGGCCTAAACCCCTAACCTTGTTCGAGGGTCACGACAGCTTTTTTTATAATTTTTGCTTAAATAAATAGAAATCTTTATAAATCAACTTGGCCCCTAACAAGACCACCTACAGACACAAGCATCACGCGGCGCATGACTCGGAAGAACATTGCCACATGGCAACGCGAGCAGCGACGTGAAAAGGCAGTGCCAGCAGGGCCATTGGAACATTATGCAAACCTCTGGCTTGCAGTCCGATTGCAGCGTAGAAGCGTGTAGACCAGTAACACAGCCAATATAGTTATTCAAATAACTGGATCTGTCTAAAGCCCACTCCTAGTACTAGTTTGACCATATCCACTGCCATTAGTAATAGCACACCGCGAATAGACTCCTGAGCCTACTCCAAAATTACAGAGATATCAGCTCAAATTTCTCCTTCAGAACGCTTCTGGAGGCCATGCCTATCCCCGAATCTGTTTCTATTTATGGTTTCATGTAATGATTAGTCTCCAGTAGACAGTATCCTACGGATCACGATATAGGAAGTCTGTTTGTTACCGCGCCCCCGAAACCGCTAGAAAATGTTTATGTAATCTTCGGACTTTGAAATCACCTTTCCTTCCATTGAACGCATAAGTAGATGGAAGGATCCTTTCAGATTTGTTTGGAGGGAAAGTTTCTTAACGGGTCAAAATATGTATTGTATTAAATTTTTGGGATCTCCTAAGTGGATGTGGAAGCAGTAGAAAAACTGGTGTCGATAGCGGTCAGATCACGCACGTGTTTTCAACTTGACTTTCATTTCCATTGAAAATACATTTCATTTCATTCCATTGACAGAAATATTCACACAAGGGGTAGTCATCTAAATTCGAAGGCTCAGTCTTTGGGAAGCCAAACGACTGAGGGGAGATGAGCGTAAAGACTCGGAATAAATGCTAAAAGAATGTAATACGATGCACCGCCTTCAGTTACTAAGCTGAAAAGAGCATAAAGCGTGCATAGAACGGGGAGCTCGTAAGCGAGCTCAGTAATAAGAATGAAATGGAATATACACGAGGCGGTGCAGTGTGCGCCGCCGAGTGAAAATGCGAAGAAATACATACTCGGAAATGGTCATACTTGCGAGGCTCGGAAACGAGGCTCTCGTATCGCGTTGCCGGCCCAATTCCAACACCATCTCCCCTCAAAATTTCGTTTCTAAATTCATTTAACTACACATAAACCGTTTCTGGCGCGGTTTTGGGGGCGCGGTAAACACAGGACTTGGGATCCAGTGATGATCCCATCGCTGAACCTGAGACTCTGATTACCCCCATCGCATCTAAAAGCTATCGTGAAACAACTGGTCGCCGGAGGTGTTGGAACCAAAAATACGCCTTCATAACTTGTATAAAGCTGGAGGATGATTACGCTCTCCTGGAATTCAGACAAATCATAAAAGTATCCATAGCCGGCACAGAAAACATTGAATACTAATATGAAGTTCATCTTATTCGCACTTCTCGCAATCACATTTGTGCAACCCACGATTTCCACCCCAGTTCCCGAGAAAAAAAATGAAGGTTTGTCTTGTTCTTTCAACTTATCGAACATCCCCAGACCTGACATGACTAATGTGCTATCTAGGCAAAACTCAAATTGTTGGTTCACACAAGGAGGCTGTCGTGCTTTGGGCGGGTTCCAAGAACTGAACCAGACATGTACATAGGTCGGATTTTTTTTTTTTTAAGGCTCTATTGATGGACTAACTGACTACATAATCAGGCATCATACTTATTTATTTTCAAGCCTCTTTACTACTATCATCTTCGAGTTAATCTATTTGCAAGATATTAGATTTGTTTTGAGGTGCACTCGAAAGCATTGGGCGCAGGAGAACGCAATTGACAACACTAATCATTTATGGATCGTCCTCAAGCTGCGTCCATCCAGAGAACCGCATTCGCAGGCACCACAAATAAGGTAGTGGACATCCCGTATACTAATCAACCAACACTCAACGGGATAATAAGAAAGGAAATTTTCTACGGAGAAACATTGGAGCATTATATTGAACTACAACGTTGAAATTGCAATACTTATCTGCCCCCAGGGATTTGTTAGAATTTATCACAAGATCGTATTTGCAAAATTTCAGAGTATTTGGATAGGGTCTGGTTGAGTCAGTTCACATTGAATATTTGACCACATCTTTCCCCATAAATCCAGCATTCAAGACTTCCATTGATGCGCTCACACAGCGCTGGCCATGTCCAAAACAAACAAAAATCCGGCGCTAGCGGCTGTGTAGAGAATCGCGAATGCTGCGATCAGGTTTCTCGTGGTCCCCAACACGTGCGCCGGTTGCGCAAGTGAAAGATGTCGGTGCGAAGCGAAGCGGAGGGGGTTGCGACGACTTGTGCAACTGCGACTGGACTGACTTAAACATGAACTGGGACGCAATCCGGAAGATACGAAATGGGGTCCAAACTTGTTCATCTCTGTACAGTACATGATATACATTAGGCTAGAAAAAAAAAGGAAAAACAGGGGAAGAATGGAAAAATACGAAAATGAAATGCAATATGAAAGATATAAAAAAATGGAGGCGGTGAATACCTTGGAATGATAAGAATGAAGAAGAGGACAAAGAAGCAGTGCCATCTCTGGACTAGCGCAATAAAACCAATTTACCAGGGCCTCGCAACTCCGGTATCTTTCAGTTCAACGTTCCGGAACTTGCGCAAGACCTGTGGCGGCACGCTTAGTGACTAGTGAGAGGGTCGGGATTAAGCGCCGGGGCACGCAAGCGTTCGCAAGTCGCAATTGCGGGTCGCGGTTCGGGCGATAGTCGATCGCAACTCGGATCGCAACTCCTATCGGCGGTCGGAACTCCGGATCGCAACTTGGGGGGCAGTCGCAAGTGCTCGGAAGTGTTCGGAACAGATCACATGTGAGGCGCAAGTCGGTCGCAAACGGATCGCAACGGAATCTGCTAAATTCGCGTTTTCCGGTGGTAGAGCGGGGCTCATCACCATGATCTATCCAAAACCCCCAAAACATTGAAAAATCGATAAGGAATTACTTGACATCATTTTCTTTATGAATAGTTGAGCATAAATAAGAAATACAAGCCCAATTTAGCTGTGAAATTGCATGTGGGATCGAACTTCTTTTATAACTTAACGAAATCAACTCTGTTCTCCCTAAATATTTTGGATTCCCATTCCTGAGAGTATTTACTACAAATATCAGGAGCTGTAATCGAGAAAAATGCCCTCAATGGAATTAAGTGGATTTTTAAGTCTGGATTCCGACCACTTTATTTCCTTTTTGGTCGTGTCATATCAAGTCACCTAGGTTTGATTAATAATGGCTGTCCGTTAAGATTTAGTTATCCATCAGCTCGTTTCATGTCTCCTTCTCCAGAGCCTAGCGTGGAACTTGGGAATCTCATGATTACCTCATTGATTGATAAGTGTCTCTCCATTAACATCGGAACATCAAACTTCCAAAAGCTATATACAACTACTTAGTGCTCAGCCCTTCAACCGGGGCTCTCGACTCATACAATGAATATCAAAGTCACCTGTGGGAGCTGGCATTTTGCCTGCCCCACGCTCCCTGAATCCAAGACTACGATAATACGCCACCTGTATTTCCTCTCAGCCTCACATTCTAAAGGATAATCAGAGGGGCTCACATTTTTTACCGTGACAGCCGCCAAGCCGAACAATGCGCCTGTTTCATCCACCTTCAAATCGGAGGAGTGAGTTGTAGAGTCCTCAGTAAATTGGCACCCAAACTCACCCGCTTGAACATAGTGTTCATGATGGTGGACCCAAACCCCCGACTCTGGTAACTTGGATCTGTGGCAAGATTGAAACACCACCAACGGTTCTCGATCTCCTGGTCGGTAAATAATTTGGCATCTAGCTTGACTATGACGCTTGGATACTGATGGAGGTCTTAGTGCTGGTATGTAGTGGACCGCGATGTCAAAATCACGAACGGTTTCGCTGTGCCAGCGTTGGGTCTCCTCTGACAACTTTTCGAAAAATCGATCGAACCCAAGTTTCCTCTGCTCTTCGCTGTGAGGTGCCTCTTAGCATAATTGGAAATGAACGACTTAGACTGACCTTCCAAATACAATCCCCCCTGGTCCAAACAACGAAGCCACCGACACAATCCTGTCATCTCCCCCATCTGTTATAACATACAGCTCACCCTCGAGAGCTGTCGCCCGGGCATGTGCACGCCAGTATTCTGATTCAAGGCTCAATTCGCCGCCAAGAATAGCGTTTACCGGGCCATCTAAATAGCGTTGATTGACCCAAATTCATGTTCCTTCAGTACGAGAACTCACCTTTCGCGTATGCTCGAACACAGAGATCGGTAATGCCTTCGATTTGTTCGTCTAATACAACAACCACGTCATTACTCAGATGATGTTCTGATCTAGGAGACGTCATACCTGTTGGATTTTCAAGCCTCTTTACTTCTATCATCTTCAAGTCGATGTAGTATTTGCAAGATATCGGATTGGTTTTGAGGTGAACGAGGGCAGCGAATGCAATTGACCACGCTTATTATTTATGGATCGTCCTCACGCTGCGTCCATCAGAGAACTGTACCGTACGCAAGCATCACAAATAAGATACTTAGTTATCCATCACAGGGAAGCTCGTTTCACGTCTTCTTCTAGCGTGGAACTTATGGATTACCTCATTGATTGATTCGTGAATTCGTCTCTCCGTTAACGTCGGAACATCAGAGTCTGTACTACGTACGTTCCGATGACGGAGGACATTCTTCTCTGAGATCATTGGGCAAAGAAGCATATATTATTAACGCGATTGATGGAAGCTTTAATTATAGTTCCATTGACGGAAAACGGACACCTAGGAAGGAAATATCGAGATCCCAGCATGTGGTTAAAGGTGGACCATCAGCCGGGAGATATTTGGAACCGGGAATCACAACAGATTCAATAATTTCTCAGCATATGGACCAATCGTCGAGCATACCAACAGAACGATCGCTCTACATAGGCAATGCCCTTGGAGGCATTATTTATGGTGTGTTCGACTGGTGTCTATTCGGATTTGTGCATTCTGACGAATGGGTGCTCGGATAGGAATACTACTGTGCATCACCTCTACATCCGTCTATCTCCTCGCATCCAACCCCACCCATGATAAAGAGGGGAAGAGGAGAAACCAGTTTCTTATTGGATATTCAATTACTCTCCTCATCCTGATGACCTTTGCCTCCTCTACCAACGTTCTCATGGGGCAACTGATGTGGATTGAGCACCGTGACTTCCCCGGAGGCCCTTTCTCTTATTTCCTTTCTCATGGGAGCAGTTGGATACAGGTCCTTGGCTCAGCGACGGATATTGTTGGAAATTTCATGGGTGATGCACTTCTCGTGAGTGAACCCGCCTATCACGAAGATTATTGCTCTAACCTTAGTGTGTTCTGCGTTCGTCAGATTTACCGGTGTTACATTGTTTGGAATTCGATCTGGGTGGCTCTCCCATTAATTTTAATATTCCTCGCTTCCACAGGTATGGAAATTGATATTTCGTTTGGCAACGATAGATAACCTGAGAGTAATTTGCAGCACTTTCCATTCTCGCGATCATCCAGAGTGCACTCCCGAATTCGAGTTTCTACGCACAAAGAACTGCGAATTTCTCGATTCCCTGGATTGCATTAACATGTTGTCTCAACGTCCTCGTAACGACCCTCATAGTGACTCGGATACTCTGGGTTGGACGACGGGTTAACCACGCACTCTCTTCGGATTCTATGAAGATTTACACATCGGTAGCATCAATTCTCATTGAATCAGCCTTGCCCTTCAGTATATTGGGAATCGTATACGGTGTCTATGTAGGTAACGGCCAAGCACCGCAGGTGGCGTTAGGAATCATTTGGGGATCTTTTTTTGTAAGTCTGGTCTCGGTTCGGGGTTCCAGAATAAAGGTCTCACTTATCGCATCGCAGGCGCTATCTCCTCAGCTCATCATTTTGAGAGTGGCGATGGGCCGGGCCTGGTCCAGCAAAACTAGCTCCATGTTCACCATGCCAACGATCGTTGCTGGGAAGGACTCCCATGTAAAAACAACCCTCAATTTCGACTCGGAGGAAAGTCAAGGGAAATCGAGGACGGCCTCAGATGAATCGGTTGGAGAATCGAAGAACTCCCCAGTGATTTTTGGAAACTCATTCACTGATATGAATGTTCGCGCTTGATTCGTTAAATATAATGTCAAATAAGGGGTTTGGAAATACATCTTGTGCATGTTTCATGTTCGTTTTTCGTTGACCCACACACCTTTGTATAACCATATGTCCAATGTACTTGATATATCTGCTAAGTGCTTCCCCTTTACATGCAAGGGCTACGCAGGCAGAGATATGATATTAAGTATTAAGTAACATACACAATAGTAAGCCGGTCTCCTTCTCGTATACAGTTCCTCATTCCAACCAATTGCTCCAGAACGGCCGCCTCTACATTTTCCTGGTTTAGCAAGGACTTTGATATGTGAAACCAGCGCATCCCTCAGTAGCCCAACGGTCCTCGGGAATCTCCGGTTAGTGGGCCCAAACCCTTCCAACAATTCTCATTGCCTTGGCCGCCCATGAGAAACCTAGTCTGTTTTTACGTAGTGCTCAATTTGAACCTTCATGTATCGCAGCCGCAACTTGTCGCACTTCCTACCATCACGTGCAAAGCCACTCAAAACCAAACAAACTCGACGCGCCAATTAATGAGCGCGTCGTATGTTGGTCGTATGATCAGAGATCGAATAAACATCACTTGTTTGAAGTTGTGTTGGTACACCATCTGCACATAATGTATCCTACATTCATCTAACAAAATTGAACCTCCAACACCTCGGCTCCTGATGAAGTCTATTCCACAACTCCTTGGAAAGGCAAGGTTGTCTGTCAAATTCTATCCCAATCCGAGCCCATCGCCATCGAACCACATGACTACCAGTGCGAAGGAATATGTCGGGCACTAGATGGAGATGATGTGATTCCTACAATGGAAACAGGTGCAGGAAAAACGGGGTTGAGCTTCCTCATTTCTCCTTCTTAAGATCGTATCAAGCTTGTCTCGAACTGTCTTGCGTTTTTTGGAGGGGGGGCCAGCTTGGTTGAGGGAAGGGAGTACGTCGGAAAGGGGTCCATTATCTTCCCGACTTTACGAGCCCCGACTATGGGAGGGAACTGAGGTTGATGGATTTAGTAAAGCAAAACTTGAAGGTGTCAAGCTTTCAAGGGCTGAGTGCGCAAGGAAATCATGAGGGGTGTAAGGAGAATGTGAATGACGGCCAGTTTTATTGAATGGAGTGGCTGGTAAGGCCTCGAAGTTAAACGAGTCGAAGCTCATCGCGGTTGAGTCTGAGCAAGGATTTTCGTTGAATGAGGCCATCCGCAAAAGGAAAATACACGTGATTCAAGTTGAAATCGCCTCGAAATTCACGGTCGCGACTTATTTTCACACTGCACAGCTCTCGTCACGTCGCATGCGCCTA
>Ga0307513_10006860_pt1 | contig 14827 bp, 17 predicted proteins | sample 15_EM_MG_FD_202174 | JGI IMG/M metagenome (GOLD analysis project Ga0307513, IMG submission 202174) | Populus trichocarpa ectomycorrhiza microbial communities from riparian zone in the Pacific Northwest, United States - 15_EM | ecosystem: Host-associated > Plants > Roots > Unclassified | place... | reverse complement strand
CATGATTACCCTACCTTGGGACCCCAGTTACCCTACTGAGGTACCCCAGTTACCCTACTGAGGTACCCCAGTTACCCTACTGAGGTACCCCAGTTACCCTACCTTCACCGACAAAGTCATCTGCGGACTTAGGGAGAAGTTATCCCACTATAGTGGGGCTCTTAGATGTTCAAAGGGCCGCTTCGTATGGCACGAAACGGGCTACTGACGGGGCAGGAGTGGTCCGAACCTCCTGTAACTTTCAGGGGATATTCCTAACACCCCCCTGCGGCCCCAGCGTTGGTACGGCGCGACAGCACGGTACGGCTGCGTAGTAGTGTGCTTCCTAGTAAAGTAAGATCCGTAGGAACGCTCCCACAACACCGTATGAGTTGTGGCCGTCCAACCGACCAGAAGCTGTTCGCAGGATATATAAGGGGTGTGAGGGTGACCGCCTCCTGGGGCGCCACCTGGATAACACCAGGGAACCACCTACGGGCATACTTTGACCTCCGGGTAGTTGTATGGTTAACAGTAGAGGGCTTGGGGCTGACCAGGGAAGCTGCAAGGCTTCCAGGACAACCACCCCAAAGCCAGTCCCGGGCTACCCCGTGAACTGTAGCATTACCATGGGTTATTAGTGGACTCTAGAGGTGTGAGCCTTGTCACGATTTAAGAAGGTCCCGCATGGTTGACTGTGGGTAGCCGCCATGCAGTCTAGCAGCAGGAGATTTCTTATCGGGGGAGCATGCAGTCAGGTTTAGAAGCTTAGTATAGCAAAGTAGATTTGCCGATGGACTGCGTAGCTTGCATAGACGAAACCACCGCTGGGCCAGTGAGTCCCAATGGATATTATCTCTACGGTGGGCATGTCGGTCGGCCACTGATATGCTACCCATAGGAAAGAGTTTTCGCTCATGCAGATGTACTTGGAGAGACATCACTGGAAGCACTTCCTATTTGTGGAGATAGTTAATATCCGAGCAGTCTGACTGCCTCCGATTGTTAGCTCACTCTAGGCAGGCGAGTTTGACAGCCATGAGCTGAGCAGGGTGCTCGCGAAAGGTCAGAATGGTTGACAGGTGTCCTCTTGCTTTACATTATTCTACTTAACTAAAGCGAGAGACACCCTATTCTGATAACCAACGATCCTCGAGAGAACTTATTGAGGGAAGCTTTCAGGCTTAACGATATTAAGTTTTACCGGTTGATTCTACTTGGAATTATCTTTATCTTTATTGTGATCCTTACTTCTACATTGAGTCTTCGGTACGGTCGCAATCTGAGGATCCGTCTTCCTACAGAGTGCCCCCGTTACAGCAATTGCGCTGAGGGAAAGAACGATATCAAGATGCATTGTCTGTAGGTGTTTTACGTATGCAGCGGCTTGATGATAACCTCCCCTGCAATAAGGGCACTTTGTTGTTTCTGAGGTTATCGTGTGTAGTGTTTCTCTTTCAAGTAGTCTGGAGGATTCGTAAGCAGATGTGCTGAGCGGCTGCATTGGACTCAGCCTTTCCAAGTGAAGGGTACATCAGCAAAAACAGATCCTGCGTCTGATCCGCGGGCGTTGCGTCCTGACGCAAGCAACGTATTTTCTGCGTCCCATGCGTCCTGTGTGTCCTGACTTGCATTGCAAGGCCCCGCCACATTTCACACCTCCTGAATTGCCCCGCAACGTTCCATCCGTCCTGACGCAACGTCGTCTCCTCCCGGCGTCTAGACTACCCTACACTCTTATTCTCGTCACTTCTTTCTCTTCTCTACATCCTAACACATCCCTCATCCCCGGAATCACAATTAATCGGCGGCTTCCCCCGACGTCGACTGGCGTATAGGGCAGCAGCTCTTTTCTTTTTGGTCACATCCGAGTCTCACGTCTCACGTCTCAGGCCTTACGCCTCACCGGTCTGGCGATCTAATGAACTGTGTTTCAAGAAGCTCGCTTCTATATCTTCTATATACAGTATCAAGGTGTAGGATTCTCACGAATAGCCGAGTCCTGATTCTCTCATCCGGATTCCGTAATAAACCTCGTTAAATGTTCTCAAATCAATCCGGCCATTCACCAGCCACCGCCGGTCCTCCTCCGGGATCAGATGCGCCAGAACGAGGATTGTCCCGATATCTACTATTGTAAACCCTCCTGCGTCCTCCCTCATCTGCACTGTAACAAGGCCATGTTGATCCGATAGACACCTGGAGTTGACTGGGGTCAGCATCCGAACACAGGCGACCCGACGCACAGTATCCGTATTGTCGCATCTGTAGTCCCTGATTTTCAAGACGGCAACTAGCTTTGCCGGTAGACGACCCCTCAGCGCACCATACATTTCTTCCGTACCCGCTTGTACCCAAATCCAATCATTGCGACTGCCCTGGTTTCTAAAGTGTAGGGCCCCTGTGGATCGTGCACGGTGGATCTCGCAAACATCGGCCTCTTGGAACGCAAGAACTGGGATTTCAAGTTGCGTCAGTAGCTCACCTGGCAGTGATCGAAGTATCGCATGGTCTTCTGGAAGACGGTGGTCTATCGGTATGTTATGCCTGCTATATCGTATCAATTCACGATATATTATATCGAGTGAGACTCCCGAGATCCTGCTAAAATCATCGACGTTGGACACGTCTTCCCGACGTCCCTTCAGGATCCTTCGACGGATGACCGTCTGCGATACCGTGCTGGTTGTCCTATCTAAATGCTTCAGGACGTCGGCAGAGAGACCCTCGCCGCGATCTTGCAAAGATTCCAAGTTCAATCGTCTCATCCGGATGGCATGTTGACGACCGTAGCTGTGCACGATCTGGCGCTCGGCATCATTTTTATTCGATTGTCGGCATCCTTCCTTGATTTGCTTCTTGTGGGCGAGCTCTCCGATCTCCGTGGAATACATCGGAATATTGCCAAACTGGCGTATATGGTCACAAAGGTGGCTTAGTAGATGCATCTTGACGAAGCTGAAATGTGATTCGGCATTAATCATGTCCATACGCAGTTCGTTCTCTTCGTCGCGATCGTCATCACGGATTCGGCGCCGCTGGGATGGGGCTGCTCCCTCCCTTATCAGGCTTTTCTGCCGTCGGATCCCCTTTCGTTGCTTGCCAACCTTGGCCTGTGTGCGCTTAGTCACTCGAAACTCCAAGAAGATATCCTTCATCCTATGAAACTGGTCCAATTAATCTTTCATGTATGCTATGGTGTCAGGCGTGTGGCTTCGGTATTGTGCCATCATATTGAAGTCAATAAGTGCCCTGACGCATCTGAGAGCCCGTTTGAAAGGAATTGCTTGCACAACTCCTGGCTGGCGAAGCGCCACGGCGAGAACGCCCAGAATACAGTGCCCCAGATGCCTCATCTCTTTCCCTTGCCACTGCGTAACCTCCCGGTAAGCTTTTTTGGGAACCAAGAATCCCGGGTATGGCGGTAATGCCTTCCAAACGTTGTCGAAAGCCTGCAGTCGCCCGTGTTGCTTCAGAAACCCTTCGATCCAGTCCATTATATGCTTAAATAGCCCGAGATAAATGGTATGGAGCATATCTGGTTTGTACCAATCAGACGCTGAAACCCGGTCTAGTCTGTGAAAAATATTTTGGCCGATACAAAGATTGTCACTCATGATATGGTTGTTATCGGACTCCGAGCCTGAGTTGGCATTTTCGGGTTTGTAGTGTTGGTATCTTGCGTAATCTCTGGATCGATAGTTTTTGGCATTGGTTACTAATTCGTGGGTAGGCACCTTGCATTTAGGACAGGCGTTTGTCCTTAACCCGTGTAGTGCCATATTTTCCATCTGGTCAGTGATCCACGCGGAGAGAATTGGAAAGCACGGTCGAACCTTGCCGTCGGCGCAGTCAATGGCGATGCCAGCATGCGCCACGTCCTGTAGGGGCGCAAAGATGAGTTCGAATACATCTTGTAGGGTGTCAGCGTTGATTTTCCTCTGACGTTGGTCGGCTTTGGAGGACTTTGAGAATTTGGGAGGAATAGGCAATAAGGCGAGAAGCAGAACAGCCATTGATCCAGGGCTATTGCGCCGGGCCGATGGAAGATATCCGATCGTAATATAGACGGGCCACGCTTTCTTGTCACCTGAGAAGTTGGTGAGGTTAGTCTGATCTGACATCCCAATTATTGGAACAACGGTAGCACTCGGCGGAAGTGTCTCCTATCATCCGTCAGCCAAGGTCTTCCAAAAGAGTGTGGGACTTGGATGCTCTACTTGCACGTCCCACCACCAATCAGCCGTATGCATTTCTGCATATATTCTCTGCCCGGTGGAGTCATATTCCTGCTGTGGCGCATAGACCAAGTCGTCTCGGTATGCCATCTGGCGAATGAGATATCTAACACAACCTAGTACGTTGCGGTAGAAAAATGGCAAAGTTCTTTGGCCATCCTCGACCTGTCCTTCGAACCATTGCAGATATTGACTGTACTGGTCCAGTAACTGGAGGTGGTTCTCCAGCGTGTGCATGGAGCTATACCCGACTGATTCTGCATCTCCTAGGCCACTCGAGAAGTATTGTTTTATTCGTGATTTGGATACATTTCCCTCAATGAACCAGGATGCTAGTTTGAAACCTTGCGCGCTATTGAATGGTGCCCAAGGGTCCTGGCACAGGTTGCTGTATTCGTGCTCAAACCCGTGGACCACTGCGGTGGCTTCTCCGGCACCTTTATAAGGAATCTGTTTGCCGGCAGAGGGAGACGTAGCATCATCGAGTACTTCAGTATCAGACTCATATGCAATGTCTCGATAAAATGCGTTTGGATCCAATCCAGGAGGGCCCGGATCGGATTCACAGTCGGAATGCTGGCGCTCGCTCGCGTCTGGGTTGTGCGATACGCTTGATTCCATATTAATATATTGTACGGTGGATGCGAGGACAATGTCCAGACCCCCGTAGGCAGTTCGCAGATGCTTCTCATATGCTCCAGACTGGGTGTATTTTAGGCGGCAGAATGGACATTTGCTAGGCATGGTTGGACTTTGCTCTGTTGATCCCGTGGGCTCTGTGTAGATTCGAGTGTATGGCTATGTCGAGTGTTGACCCCTTGAACGCATATGGATCGCTTGTAGGGCCAAGGGGCCTGGATGTGATAATCATGATCTAGTCGTTGATAGAGTTTAGCGTAGGCGTCACGTGGTATCAGCTATGGTTTCCTTCAAAATCTGAGACAGCAAATATTATGTTCCTGCCCGAATGTGTTTCATGTTTCATTTATTCAAGTTGAATTAGAAAATGGTAGTCCTGCTATAGAGCATCAGATTTGAGTTTCATTACATCATGAAAAGAATTCATGATTCTTTCAAAGAACCTAGAGGATCTGGTAGGGTTTTATATATAAAGTGAACTGATCACGATACTAGAGGGACTTCATACCAAGATTCATCTTACACTCAGAACATCAACAACAGCCGCCGTTATCACATCACTAGCATCCCCAAATACTACCATCTATATACACCAAGAATCCACCGCAATGGCACGGAATATCCACAATGTACAGTACGCCCTGATGCCCACCGGAGGAGCGCAGCAGCCGCCGCCCCGGGGCAGACGTATCACCTTCCGGGTAATACTCTTGTTGGTGAGTATTCAGCTCGACGTATGGATCATCGTAAGATTAGCGATCATAAGTTAACATTGGGCGTCCCCCCTTATGCCAAAGGTCACCCCCCCGCTGAATATCTTACGTGGCGGGACGCTGTGAAAGATCAGATGTTAGCCAGGGGCTATATTACAGATAATAGTCAGTTCGCAGACGCCGAATTCCAGCAAATCGTCGGAGGCATGAGGAGATTGAAACCTGCCTGCGATGAACTCGCCACGGCGTCAGCAGTCAATAACATGCCTAGTATGCAGGAGATTGATGAGGCAGTTCTTCAAATGGTTAAGGACTGTGGGAAGAAGTTGGCTCATACCATTAAGACAACTAAGAAAGTGCCTCCCGGCCCGGGTGTCCCCCCTGGGCAAGTCATTGTGAACCCGGTGCTACCACTGCTCAACGCTCCAGCTCAGTGTCAGTGGAGTATTGCAACAGCTGTACCGAATGGTGGCCCAGTTGTCCAAGATGCTCCAGGGCCAGCCTAAAACGCACCTCCTTCCCCGGCGAATCCCCAAGCTCAGAACAATCCTCCACCCCCGGCGATTCCCCAAGCTCAGCTCATTCCTCACCCTCCGGCGCATATTCCTGCGCAAATCCAACTGGCTCTTCCAGTGTTCATTGCTGGTACGCCGGTGCAGGTCCAACATGCTCCGGCGATTCCCCAAGCCCAGAACAATCCCGGCCCCGCGAATCTCCAACCGCAGAACAATCCTCAACTTCCGCCGAATAATCCTCTGCAAATCCAACAGGCTCTCCCAATCTTTATTCCTGCTACGCCGGTGGGGGTACAACATGGTCCGGCGAATCCCCAAGCTCAGAACAATCCTCCACCCCCGGCGATTCCTCAAGCACAGCTCATTCCTCACCCTCCGGCGCATATTCCTGCGCAAATCCAACAGGCTCTTCCAGTGTTTATTCCTGGTACGCCGGCGCAGGTCCAACATGCTCCGGCGATTCCCCAAGCCCAGAACAATCCTGGCTCCGCGAATCTCCAACCGCAGAACAATCCTCAAATTCCGCCGAATCATCATCTGCAAATCCAACAGGCTCTCCCAATCTTTATTCCTGGTATGCCGGTGGGGGTCCAACATGGTCCGGCGGTGCCTCAAGCCCAGAACAATCCCGGCCCCGCGAATCTCCAACCGCAGAACAATCCTCAACTGGCAGCGAATAATCCTGCGCACATCCAACAGGCTCTCCCAATGTTTATCCATGGTACGCTGGTGCGGGTCCAACATGCTCCCCTGGTGGATATTGAAGCCCATGACGTGGCATGGTGAGTACCTCTCCCAGCGTCCGATCCGTCCCCAATTAGTGAGTTCTCGCAATAATCCGGATGTGTTTGTTATCACTTACTGACTTAGAACTTATAGATTGGAGCGCTATGCTTGGACGTCCACGTGCTGTCCGTATTGTTTGGGTCTGTAATCCTGCAAGTGGTGGCGCACAATGACCCAATTATCGCCTTCTCCATTGGCGTCCCCAAAATATCCATGGGGTAGGTTTTGCTGAGTTAAATTCCTATGATATACATGGACTGTCCGCAATTATTGCGAGAACTGTGCCACACAACGCAATACGCTACATACTTGGCGCAAATGGTGAAGGCCGTCATCAGCTGCGTCTGCATCCTGCCTTCCAGTTGTCTTATATAGATTACATGTTCATCGAGAATGATGAAGGCGTAAGAGCCTGGCTGCTGTCGAATCCCGTTCTCGAGGATCTGTTGGATCTGTAGGTCTATTGTCACCGGCCGGCGACTCAGGAGAGGCCGGCTACTGCGCCCTTGAGAGGGCACAACTATCTTTAAGAAAATGCCGTCGCCAATTGGGCTCCGCATGCGGCGGGACGTCATGGCCTTCAGGCCCCACGAGGGGATGCGGGAGCTGACCCCAGCCTAGCCAATGCCTTGGGTAAAAAGGCAAACGACTCGCCGCTTTTTCATCCAGGATCAAGCAGTTGATCATCGGTTGTCTCTGACACCGGTGAGGGACGCGAAGCAAGTATCGGAACATCACCATCCCCGGTTGGAGATCCCGGCGAATCCTCCGCTTTTCGTATACCACTCGGAATCCAATCGCTATCCCAAATGAATACTCACCAGGGGTCGGAACAGAGAGGCGGCAGGGCTCATACTCAGGATGACAAGTTACGGAAGCGTGGGGCTCATTCTGATTCAGAAGATTTGGACTTTGAGTGTTTGTGCAAGAAATCGCGTCAGGCTGTCAGTGTCCGCGAGCGGCTGAACGCAAAGAAGGACCTGAAGCGTCGGGCACAATTCGATGACGAAAAAGGTGACAAGGACCACAGTTCAAGGGAGGCTAAGAGACTACTCCTGATAATGTCCGGGGAGTTTGGTCGATCTCACGATACCTCGATCGTACCCTGAGTCTGCCGAATTATAGTAGTGATTTAGCATTTATGTTTAATAGATTTCATAGAGTTTATAGAGTGTTAGAATAGATTTCTCACAGCGTGCAGATCTTGAATTGACGAGTTCTTTCGTCTGGGGTCGCTCACACATGGCGTGTGGTATTGCGTTCAAGTTCAGTGATGAGAGCTAAAGTCTTGGCATGAAGCTGAGGATGACGCCAAGAGACGTCAGAGTACCCGGCGTATGCATACCCGTGAGGCTTAAAACAATATTTCAGGGAGGGGGGGCAAATATCACCACCCGTGATAATCACGACTCAGTACTTTTCACGATCTTTCGCCTGTCTTCATTCAATTTACGTCCTATATCCTTATCCGCCATCATTGGAGAACTGTATTCGTTATCTATCCCACGATACTGTATCCGAGCCTCATAAATCCACATCACGATGTCGCTGTACACCCTAAGTCGGATTCCCTGCTTGTACGGCCCCTAGGGCTTACAGCCGGCGAAATGTACAGCGTAGGGGCTATCTATATAAGGACCCCTCCGACCCCTTCGACCCCAGCTGCTCGCGTCCTTAGAGATGCGAACTGTATCCTCCCCCTTGCGGTCACGACCAAGGTCAACGATCGCGGATCCGTCACCCTGCTCGTCACCGACCCTGCCACCCCCGCTGCCGCCTTCGCTCCTTACTTCGACGCGCTCTCAGCCCAGCTCAACAAGTCCTTCCCAGTGGGTGAATCTCCCTGGTTGCCCTTCCGCCTCGCCCCCAACGAAGCCCAGCTTGCCATCCACTCCCTCCCCATTGCCTTCCTCTCCGAAGACCCGAACGAACTTTTCCCCTGCCTTGCGGAGTCGATCCTCAACTCCAAGGACATACGCATCCTCGCCGCCAGATACCTCAACCCCGACGCCCAATGCAGGGTGGGAAAGGCTGCCACCTCCGTTATCGTCTCTGTCCACCCTGGTGACGTCCCAGCAATGGGCTCCTCCATACGCCTTTTCTCCCGCTCTAGGACGGTTGAACGCGCCTACTCCTCCAATAGGTATACACAATGCAAGAACTGCTGGGGCTTCGGGCACGTCGCCCCTAGATGCCCCTCCGTCGACCCCGTCTGCCCTATCTGCTCCCTCAACCACACCCGGGCCACGCACCGATGTCCGAACCCTACCTGCCCTGGAGGTGGCAACATTAAGGCTACTCCTGGCTGTTGCTCTTCCTCACCACCGCGATGCGCCAACTGTGGAGGTGCCCATCACGCGACTCACAGGGATTGTGACTCCCGCCCGGCTCCGCCCCCTCTCAGGCGTTCCACCGCTGCCGAAACGATTGTTCTCCCGCCGCCCGCTGGTGACGCGATGGACACGGCCGCCGACGATGATGACCTCTCGCCCCCCGCATCACCCACCCGCTCCCTCCAGTCAGCGTTCGAGATGGCTACTCCGAGAGCCAGAAGCTCAACGATACTTCAGGCCCCAGTAGGGCCCGCCCAAGGCAGTCGGTCGCTCCCTCCCGTGGTGCCCGACAGCCCCTCTCCCATGAGCAGAACTCCATCGGGCCTGGCCCGCTAATGCAGCACAACCGACCACCGCGGGGCGGTGAGCAGGACTCCCCTCCCCCTCCGAAACCCTTCACACTCGTTCAACACAACTGCCTCGGGAGCTGGGATGTGTTCCTTTCCTTGTTCGGGTCCTTCACACAGTTGGCCCTCCCTCCTTCCATTGTAGCCCTACAGGACCCTACTGTCTATAGGGGCAAGCTCCCCAGTTTTAATTCGTTTACGGTTTTCTCCCCGCCCACCGACCGTGGCTGCAAGCCACGCGTCGCTTTTTACGTGTATAATTCCTTTTTGGCTACGGTCTCCCTCCTGCCGCGCTTTTTCGGAAGGGGTGACGTTATGGCACTGGACCTCTTCACCCCTGACGGCTTTTTTAACCCCTCCACGACTGGTTTCACTATCATTAACTCCTACAGCACGAAGGGTCGCCTTAACAATACCCGCTCCGTGCCCCCAGATATTATATTTCCTGCATCCCCTCTCCCCACGCTAACGCTGGGTGACCTCAACATTCATCACCCCACGGCCGACCCCCTTAGAGTCTTTAAGGAGGATGAGATAGCTACCTCGTCCCCCTATTTTGACAGGGCCACAGAGCTGGGGTTTACTCTCCTTAATGTCCCGGGTGATTTTACTCGGTTTTCCATGTCCCTGATCGGGCGCCCAGGCGTAATAGATCTTGCCTTTGCGTGTCCTCTCCTCGCCCCCTACTTCACAGAATGGACAGACCCCCTCCCCTCCACAGGCTCCGACCATATTCCGATCCTCCTCCGGGTTGAAGCCCCACTCTTCCGGGCACCCCCCCCTACCCCTAATTGGGCCCTGACGGACTGGCCTACTCTCGAATCCTCGCTCAAAGAGACCTGCATCTCGCCCGTCCCCCCCATCGCGACCACCCTCTCAGTGGACATCTGGTTCAGGACCAACCTAGACAGGATCACGGCCAAGCTGGCCCTCCACACCCCGGTCAAACGGGTGACGTTCCGGTCGAAACCATGGTGGACCGACCTCCTCTCTCAGCTACGGAGAGCTTATAACTCCGCCCTCCACTCCTCCAAGGTAGACAGGTTCGACGCGGCACTCCTCGCATCGGCGAGAGCCGCTAGGACGGCCTACTTTAAAGCGATCAAGAAAGCCAAGAGGGACCACTGGTCCGCGTTCCTGGCCACGGCAACCCCACAGACGGTATGGACGGCGAAGAAATTTGCCGTGGGCTGCCCCCCCCCTAGATTCCCTGAGCTCCCAGGTGCCACAACGCTGCCGGAGCTCAACAAAGCCCTCCTCGACCATTTTTTCCCTGGCAACCCTGTCAGACCTCCCAATTCCATCCTACTCCCGTTCAAGGACTGCCCGGTGCTAGCGGCAGACGAGATTAGCAGGGCCCTGGCCCGTTGTTCACCATCCTCCGCTCCAAGCCCGGACATGACCCCCAACTCAGTTTGGAAGAGGGTGCATCGTGTGGCCCCGCACCTGATCCAAGACCTCCTCGCCCCACTGGTTGCCCTTGGCTTCCACCCTCCAGCCCTTAAGATGGCCGACGGTATTGTGCTAGACAAACCAGGGACGCCCTCCTACAACTCGCCCTCCTCCTTTCGCGTTATAGTTTTGCTACAGACGTTCTCTAAGATCCTAGAGAGGATCATGAACTCCAGACTCTCCTGCGTGGCCCGCATCGCCGGCCTCCTCGACCCCCACCAATGCGGCTCGCTAGCGGGCCTATCGACCTCCGACGCGGTCACCACACTTAACCACGAGGTGAGGACCCTCCAGATGGCCGGGAGGAAAGTTTCAACGCTTTTCCTGGATATCAAGGGGGGGTTTGACAACGTGAACTCTTCAACTCTGTGCAGTATGCTTAGGGCAAAGGCTGTCAACCCGTACCTAGTCTCCTGGACCAGGTCCTTCCTTACTGGTAGGACGTGCCGCCTCCGATACCAGGGCTCGCCAAGAGTATTTGCCCCAGTCGCTGTGGGCACTCCGCAGGGCTCCCCCGTCTCCCCACTGTTATTTGTTATCTATGTGTCCAGGCTCCACTGCGAGATCCCCCAAGGCCTCACCCTCTCCTATGTCGACGACTTGGGTCTGACAGTGTCATCTGCGTCCTATCGGCGTAACATCCAGATCTTACAGAGGTGATACGCCAAGCTGAAGTCCGAGGGGGCCAGGCTAGGGGTCGGCTTCTCAATCCCAAAAACTGAACTCATCCATTGAAGGACGTACAGGGACAGAGGGCCTGTCTACCGCTCCCCAATACACTTAGACGGCTCAATCTTCCCCCCTAAAGAGGAGGTCCGATGGCTTGGATATTGGTTCACGCCCTCGATCTCGACAACCACGCACTTCACGAAAAGGCTGGCGAAGGACCAAGCTGCTTTCGTGGCCGTCAAGAGGCTCTCCCCCCCTGGGATGGGCCTCCCCCCTTTCCTGTGCCATAGGTTGGCATCCTCGCTCTTTTTCCCGATCCTCAGCTATGGCGTGGACGTGTGCAAACCGACTGTCCATATGACGAGAAAGCTGTCTGCCTTCTGGCATAAGGTCCAGAGGTGGTCGACGAACTGTTTCGCGTGCACCCCTATCGACATCCTGGCCATCGAGGCCTGCCTTCCCCCTCTTGACCTCCTCCTCACATACAAACGCCGCCTGGCCAACCTCAGGGTGATGTGTTCCCGCCGGAGATAAACCCGGCAGCGGCCAGACTTCCGCCCTCCCTCCAGACACCTTCACTAAGCCGCCATGCGCCCGACCATAGGGTCCTTTCCCCTAAGAATGCGGGCAGCCGCCTACCGCTACCCTGGCTCCAACAGAGGCCCCCCTCGAAGAACAGGGCCCACCTCCCCCTGGACGCTCTCCCCCACTCGATGCTTTTCCTTCTGGGCCCCGATGGCCACGCTCCCCTTCCGGTCACCTCCCAGCACCTGCTAGGCGAGACATACCCTACTCCCCCCCCGGGCCGCACATACCCGCAGCTTAAGCTCCTCTGCAGGAAACTCCTTATGGAGGAGTGGGAGCTGGCCGCGCCGGACCCGGCGAGATACGCATACCGCCCCCTCATTTAGACCCCATCCGTTCATGGGCCTCCCCAAGTTCGACGCAGGTCGCCTTCACCAGATGAGGTCTGGGAAAAGCTACCTCCGCGCCCACCCATCCTGGGACGATGATGGCCCCTCCACCTGCCCCAGCTGTTCCGAGGCCCCCGAAACCTTCGAGCACGCCGTCCTCCGCTGCCCAGCGAAGGTACCCGCCAGGACCCGCCACCTTCAGGGGGTCGCTGAGCTGGGTCCCGACGCCCCCCTCTGGTCCTCAGCAGCCCTCCTGGGCGCACTTGCACGCTACATCAGGTCTACGGCCACCGCCTTCCCACCGAGCATGTTTTCTCGCCCGTCTTCGCCCACTGGCTCAGTTTCTTCCCACTCATCTAATGTAGTTTCCTTTGGTTACTTTATGTCGTCTCAGGAGGGCTAGGTTTATGCATGTTTGTTTTTCATGCTGTCCGCTGGTTTAAGGAGGGTTTCCTTTGATTTACTTGGTGTAATTTTGTGCCCGTATGTGGGCCTGGGACCGGTACGGACCCCAGATGAAGAGAGTAGTTCCGGATATTTCCTTTGTTAGTTCGTTTTGGTTTTTGGGTTTTGTTTTCGCCATAGCTAGCGCTCCATGCGATTTCTTGTACCTTAACAACGAATATATGATATAAAAATAAAAAAAATAAAAAAATAAAAAAAGACCCCTTCGACCCCTCCATCACTCTTACCTCCCCACTCACCAGACGTCCACCTTTGTTTACACCCCGCGTACCCACGTCTGGTGTCTGGAGATATACGAACGTCAAACGACGTTCAAGTGAGTATCAATCTACCCCCCCCCCCCCTCTTTTTTTGCCCCCGGATATTAGATTCACAGATCGCCGACGGACCAATGGCGCCCCCGAGCATAGGGAGACGTCCGTTGCTGAAGGGAAAGTAAGCAAGCTACCTCTCCTAGTATTAGTAACCCAAGTTAATAGCTCTCTGCCCATTAGACGTTCCGCGGCTCAGCCTCCTACACCAGATGTTCAGAGCCGTATCCGAAGAAGAAATCAGACAGGTGCGGCCGCCTGTCGCCCTGTGGAAGAAGTGTAAGCAATCATGGAATGGTCTTGATGTGGAATCATAAGATATTGAACTCACAAACATTTTTTAAATGAACAGAGAACTGGAGCCTGAGGTGCGCGCACACATCCAACTTGCCGCGGGAGATTCAGTGTATATAAAACCAAAGTATCCCGCAATCAGAATCTGATATACTGAGAATCTAACTCAAACCAGCACTGTATACGGGGACATTGCTTATGCGAAATCGTGGTGTAGATTCAAACATCCGCGAGGTTCATCTGCCGCCTATGCCACATGGCGCGAGCAAATAAAGGCCTATATCATAGCTCGCCCTCTGGACCCTGGGCGCCTAACCGAATCGCAGGTTGATTCAATTATATCGTTTGCTCGTGGGCTTTCGCCAGTCAGGAAGCGCATTGAGCTCATCAAACGCCAGCATCACGCAGACGACGTTTGGGAACTCATCCGGCATCTGAAGATCCTGGTTAAAGATTCGGCCAAGAAACTCCAGACGTCCAACGACCGTCAAAGGGCTAAGCGGGATGGTTGTGGCAACCTTGCGGAACCTCCAAGTAAGTGTTATCCATCTTTATTCACTCAGCCCCGCACTAACAGGTGTTGCCAGTGGCTCATTCCGATTGGGATTCCCAGTATTCCTCTCGGGCTGTGAGAATCCATATCGTTCATCGAATGGGAGCCCCAGCTGCCCAGCATCCTTTCCTCGGCCATCCCTGGTGTGTAAGATATTCGGACCGGGGAATCACCTGGGGGGTCCTGGCTACCCCGAGCATCAGGGATCTGCTCCTGGTGGTAAGAGGGCAAGACGTCGAAGAGGAAATCAACTGCCCTCGGTATTATTACCCTAGCGGGAATAGCTTGCATAATTATGCGCGAGGTATATGCCACCATGGGGGAGAGCATATATCCGAACCCAAGCTGCCTGAGTAGGGACTTCCCGGAGGCATCTGGGAGACTACACAGGAACCCCAAAGAGTGCACGTTTCAAGATAGGGCTAACTGATTGGAACGATGATTAGAGAACCAGTTCTCTACTCTTACAAATGCATACGCATTATGCATTGATAGATGAGTATCGGACTTGATCACTCCATACTCATGATACTATTGGTATATAGGCATTTAGACTGCATATTCCATTATAGTCTATCAGGACGAAGAGATCGAAGACTGGCTACTGGTGGAGTGGGGA
>Ga0307513_10006859_pt1 | contig 14828 bp, 12 predicted proteins | sample 15_EM_MG_FD_202174 | JGI IMG/M metagenome (GOLD analysis project Ga0307513, IMG submission 202174) | Populus trichocarpa ectomycorrhiza microbial communities from riparian zone in the Pacific Northwest, United States - 15_EM | ecosystem: Host-associated > Plants > Roots > Unclassified | place... | reverse complement strand
GGAAACCGGCTCATGCACGAGATAGCGACGCAGATCCTGCGCCAGGAGTTCAGCGCTCTGGTAGCGTTCGAGCGGATCCTTTTTCAAAGCTTTCGCGACGATGTTGTCGAGATCGCCGCGCAATACACGGCCAGCCTGTGGGTCATCGACACTCTGAGAAGGCCGCGGCGACTCCTGCTGCAATGTGGCGCGCGACAGCTCCGCGGCGGACTTGCCTTCGGGAGCCAGGGGATGGCGACCGACCAGCAGGACGAACAGCGTAAGCCCGAGCGCGTACACATCCGTCGCGGTGGTGACGGCGTGGCCGAGCAACTGCTCGGGTGCCGCGTATTCCGGCGTGAGCCCCGCGGCGCTCTCGCGCGTCAACTCCGAGCCGCTTTGAGCATCGCGGCTCTCGAGCAACGCGGCGACACCAAAATCCAGCAGCTTCACCGCACCGTCCGCCGTCACGAGGATGTTAGAAGGCTTGAGATCACGATGCACGATCAGGTGGCTGTGGGCGTGCGCGACCGCGGCGAGTACTTCGAGGAACAGCTTCACGCGCGCCTCGATATCGAGCCCATGCCGTTCCGCATACACATCGATGCGCTCGCCGGCGACGTATTCCAGCACCAGGTACGGCTGGCCGCCGGGCGCGACGCCGGCATCGACCAGCTGACCGATGTTGGGATGGCGCAGTTTCGCCAGCACCGAACCTTCGCGCACGAAGCGCTGCTCGGCGGGACGCCCGACCAATGCGATGTTGAGTAGTTTGACGGCCGCGTGGCCCTCGAAGCGTCCGTCGCTGCGCCGCGCCAGCCAGACGCTGCCCATGCCGCCGTGTCCGAGGGGTGCTTCGAGCGTGTAGGGGCCCAGGCTCTGTCCGGCAAGGCTGGCACGAGCGAGACCCGCGGTGGGGTCGCCACTCAGCAGCGAAGAACCCGCCAGCAGTTCGCTTTCCGCAAGCAACGCGCGCACGGCCGCCGCTATTGTGGGCGCCCGCAGCTCCAGCTCCGCGAGCCACTGGGCGCGCGCCGGCGCTTCGAGCTCCAGCGCTTCATCCACGTGACGGCTGATCTCCTGCCATCGCTCCTGTTGTTCGTTGGTGGTCGTCATGCGTGCATCCTCGAGGTCACGCCGGCAAAAGATCGCGGCCTTCGAGCGCGCGTTGCAGCAACACCCGTGCCTTTTCCCAGTCGCGCTGCACCGTGCGCTCCGAAACGCCACGGGTCGCGGCCACTTCCGCGAAGTTCAGGCCGCAGAAGAATTTCAGGTTCACGAGTTCGGCCAGTTTCGGGTCGAGTTCTGCGAGCCTGTCGATGGCGCCGCCGAGACGCTCGAGCTCGGCCACGTCGGCGACCTGCTCGGGTATCTGTGTCGGGAGGCTGGTTATTTCGAAGGCGCCGCCGCGCTTCTGCGCCATGCGCTGGCGCGCGAAGTCGATGACCAGATTGCGCATGACGCGCGAGGCATAGGCGAGAAATCGATTGCGGTCGGGAAATGCCGCGTCCGCGCGCGGCTGCACCTTGAAATACGCCTCGTGCAGCAGCGTGGTGGCGCTCAAGGCAAGCCCGCCGCCGCTACGCCTGAGTTCGCGCTGCGCAATGGTCCGCAGCTCCGCGTAAAGCGAGGCAAACAACTCGCCGTGCATTTCGTCGCCGGCCTGTGACATAGCGAACGCAGCATGCACCACCCCCAGCAAATAGAGAACGCTCATAGAGAACGAAATCCCGTCCCGAAAGGCGACATAAGTGAGTTCGATGCCGGTGTTGTCGTGATTTCAACGCCGTTTCCGTTCTCTGCAGGTACGGGATCCAAAACGAATCGCCAGGGAGCAACAATGAAAACGACCCACATTCTGATGGTGCTAGCCATGCTGGTGCCTGGCCTCGCCATTGCGCACGACACGTCAGCGGACCGCGGCGACACGGCACCCATCCGCAACCTGCAGCCATTCCCCAATGACAGCGGCGTGCTGGCCACCTTCAACGTGAACGGCCGGATCGATCGAAAGAACGCGTTCTTCCGCAGCATGGGCACCAACGGACGCACCTGCGAGACCTGCCACCAGGCGAGCGAGGCTTTCTCCATCACGCCGCCGTCCATTCGTGAGCGCTTCGAGCGCACCAGAGGGCAAGATCCGCTGTTTGCTCCGGTGGATGGCGCCAATTGCGCGAACGCCAAGCGATCGGATCGCAAGGCGCACAGCCTGCTGCTCGGGCACGGTCTCATCCGCGTCGCGCAGGCAGTGCCTGTCAACGCGCAATACTCCATTTCGGTGATTCACGATCCCTACGGCTGTGCGCTCGTAAGCGACCCCAAGTCCGGACAGCTCGTGGCGTCTATCTATCGGCGCCCCTTGCCCACGACCAACGTGACCTTCCTGAGCACCGTCATGTGGGATGGACGTGAAACGTTGGCTCCGCTCGCCAGCGGCGCAACCTTTCTCGCCAACCTGCGTACCAACCTGACCCACCAGATCATCAGCGCCACCGCCATTCACGCCGAAGGGACGTCGCAGCCGACGCCCGCTCAACTTGCACAGATAGTCGATCTGGAACTGGGGCTGTTCACGGCGCAGGTATGGGACTTCAGGGCGGGAAGCCTGGAGGCGCGTGGCGTGCGCGGCGGTCCGAGAAATCTCAGCGATCAGATCTACTATCCGGGCATCAACGACTCGCTTGGCGCCGAGCCTGCGGGCCTGGCGTTCACGCCATTTTCGATGTCGATGTTTTCCGCCTGGGCTGGCCCGACATCGGGGACCGGCGCTTTGCTGCGCGATGTCGCCACGGCGCGCCGTAACATCGCCGCCGGCGAGCGGCTCTTCAACTCGGCGCCACTCACGATCACGGCGGTGCGCGGATTGAATGACAGCGCGTCGTTGGGCAGTCCCGCGGCCATCAAGGGAACGTGCACCACGTGTCACGACGCGCCGAACGTCGGGCATCACTCCTTGCCGCTGCCGCTCGACATCGGCGTCGGGCACACCGGGCTGCCCAGCCTCGAGAACGATGCGAACATTTCAGCCGGACTCGCGGAACTCGACGCGCCGAATCTGCCGGTGTTCGAGATTTCCGGATGCCCGAGCCCCTTCAGTGGGGGACAGCCGGTGTCGTTCTACACCACCGATCCGGGCAAGGCGCTCGTCAGCGGACTGTGCAGCGACGTGAATCGTCTCAAGGGGCCGGTGCTGCGTGGACTTGCCGGGCGCGCGCCGTATTTCCACAACGGCGCCGCGAAGTCATTGCTGCAGGCAGTGAATTTCTACAACCAGCGGTTTGACATGAATTTGAACGAGGTGGAGAAGACACAGCTGGTGGCGTTCTTGAATTCGTTGTGAGGTCCGCCCCGGGCATACAATTGCGCATCGTTGCCTCTTGTAGCGGATCATGCGTTGTCTGTGGCTTGCATTCGTCGGACTCGCCCTGGTGCCCGCGCGCTCCTTGCAGGCGTCTGATGCCGTCTCGCCGCAACCTACTGGTCCCATCCGTCTACCCTTGATGTTCATTCAATCGATTCCTGTCACGACCATTACTGTTGGAGGACATGACGTACAGGCGATCGTTGAGATAAGTGGCGGAGATGCGGACGGGGCGCTGACGCTGAGCAAAGAGGCAATCGAGAACGCGGATGGCGTTAGCCTGGGGACTGCGCTCGCGAACGATGCATTCGGGCACGAGTTCACCAGGCCGCGCTTCAAGGTATCCGGCGTGGCTATCGGGGGTCACACCTTTCAAAATTTACGGGTCGTGCAGGCACTGGTTCACGCGGCCGGAGAGGGGCCTCCGGTTCCCAACGAAATTGGAAAGCACTTCCTCAGCCAGTATTTTGTAGTCGTGGACTACGCGGGTGCATCCATCAGCTTGTGGCCGCCTGACACGAAGAACCCTGCGGGCATGAACTGCGGGCGCACTCGTATTCCCATGGAGCCCACGAAAGAAAGCCGGCTTGCGGTCAGCAATTTCGACACGCCATCGGGGCGTGTGCGGCTGCTTTGGGGCACCGGCAATGCTTATTCCATGCTCCCAGAGACGATCGCTGAGAAATTGCGACTCGCGACGGAAACTCGCGGGCCGAACAGCCCAAAATTCTATCTATCTAAAACGCTTTCCGCTGCGGGCCATGACCTCGGACCGCTGGAATTCGTCGTCTTACCACTCAAGCTCCCTGGCGATTTCGAGGGAGTACTCGGCGGGAATTTCTTCGAGCATCACGTAGCATGCCTCGACTATGAGCGGCGAGAGATTCACGTCCGCTGAAGACTGCATGGGGCGGGGCTACCTCTTTGCCTCAAAGCGATGCGCCATGCGATACAGGCCTGGCAATACCAGCAGGGTCAGCAACGTCGATGAAAGAATGCCGCCGATGACGACGGTGGCGAGCGGTCGCTGAACTTCTGCACCCGTGCTCGTGTTGAGTGCCATGGGCAAGAATCCGAGAGCTGCAACGAGAGCCACCATGATAATCGGACGGAGCCGCAGCATTGCGCCATCGCGAATCGCTTCATCGATGCCGGCGCCGTTCGCCAGCCGGTCCCGAATCGCCGACACCATCACGACGCCCGTGAGTACGGCGACACCCGAAAGCGTGATGAACCCGACACCCGCGGTAATCGACAGAGGAATGTCCCGCAGCCAAAGCGCGATGACGCCGCCCGTCAGTGCCAGTGGTACGCCGCTGAATACGAGCGCGGCATCCCGCGCGGAGCCAAACGTCATGAGCAGCAGGGCAAAGATCATGAGAAACGTGATCGGCACCAAGAGCGTCAGCCGCTGTGTCGCCGACTGCAGTTGTTCGAACGTGCCGCCGTATGCCAGCCAGTATCCGGGCGGCAGCTTCACCTGCTGTGAAATGAGTTCGCGCGCTTCGGCAACGAATCCACCGAGATCGCGACCGCGCACGTTGCTCGAGACCACCAGTCGGCGCTTGCCGTTCTCGCGACTGATTTGGTTCGGTCCGGGAGCGAATTTGAGCGTCGCCACTTCGCCTAGCGGCACATAGCCGCGCTCATCGAGTGGAATAGGGAGTCGCGATAAAGCCGCCACATCGCTGCGCATCTCTTCCGGCAATCGCACGATGATCGCAAATCGCCGGTCGCCTTCGAATATCTGACCTGCTTCCTGTCCGCCCGTTGCCGCGGAGAGCACCTGCTGCACGTCAGAGACATTGAGGCCGTAGCGATACAGCGCGTCACGATTGGGTTCCACGGACAACATCGGCAGGCCTTCCACCTGTTCGACCTTGACGCCTTCGGAGCCCTGGATACCTGAAAGAATGGCGGCGATGGAATTGCCGGATTTCAGCAGTTGTCCGAGATCGTCGCCGTATATCTTGATGCCGAGATCAGAGCGCACCCCCGAAATCAATTCGTTGAAGCGCAACTGAATAGGCTGACTCAACTCGAGCGCGTTGCCGGGTACGGCCGCGAGCCTTTCCTCAATTTCATGTACCAGGTCTGACTTGCTCTTGTCGGGGTCCGGCCATTCGTCGGGATGCTTCAGCATTACGAAGCCATCGGAAATGCTGGGCGGCATGGGGTCGGTGGCCACCTCCGCGGTGCCAACGCGCGAGAAATAGGTCTTTACCTCAGGAACATCCTTGAGTGCGCGTTCAAGCTGAAACTGCATTTCGAGCGACTGCGTAAGACTGGTACCGGGAATGCGCAGCGCCTGCACGGCCAGATCGCCTTCGTCGAGATTCGGAATGAATTCCGACCCCAGGCGGAAGCTCAGCCACCCGCAAAGCGCGATGAATACGATCGCACCGGCGAGAATGGCTTTGCGAAATTGCAGCGCCCGCTCCAGCACCGGTGCGTAGCCCTTTCGGACACCGCGCACGATGATGCTCTCCTTCTCGTCGATCTTTCCGCGCAGCAGAAGAGCTACCGCCGCGGGCACGAACGTGAGCGACAGCGCGAGTGCGGCGAGCAAGGCGATGATCACGGTGAGCGCCATCGGCACGAACATTTTTCCCTCGACGCCGGTCAGTGCGAGTATGGGAAGGTTCACGAGAATCACGACCAGCACGCTCACGAGGCTCGGCGTGAACACTTCGCGTGATGCCGCATACACGGTGTGAAAGCGTTCCTCCGTATTGAGCACGCGTCCCAGGTGATGTTGCTGCTGCGATAGGCGCAGCATGCAGTTTTCCACGATGATGACGGCACCGTCGACGATGAGACCGAAGTCGAGCGCGCCGAGTGACATCAGATTCGCGCTGACGCGAGCCTTGACCATGCCCGTCATGAGCAGCAGCATTGAAAGCGGAATCACCATCGCCGTCAGCAGCGCGGCGCGAATGTTGCCCAGCATCGCGAGCAGGACCACGATCACCAGTACCGCGCCTTCAAGAAGATTTTTCTGCACGGTCGCGATGGTTTTCTCCACGAGCACGGTCCGGTCGTAGACAGCCTCGGCCACGACGCCCTTGGGCAAGGTCTTGTTGATCTCCAAAAGCTTTGCCGCCACGCCTTTGGCGACGGTACGGCTGTTCTCGCCTAGCAGCATGACAGCGGTGCCGAGCACGGCTTCTTCGCCGTCGCGAGTAGCGGCCCCCGTGCGTAGCTGCTTGCCGTAGGCGACGTCCGCGACATCGCGGATGGTCACGGGCACTCCTCCGCGATGAGTAACGATGATCCGCTCAATCGCCGAGATGTCGGCGACCTGTCCGGGCGAGCGAATCAAATACTGCTCACCGTTGCGCTCGATGTAGCCCGCGCCCACGTTGGCATTGTTCTTCTCCAATGCCTCGGAAATCGCCACAAATGACAATCTGAAAGCGAGCAGACGCACCGGATCTGGAGTGACGTGGTACTCACGTTCGAATCCACCGATCGTATTCACTTCGGTGACACCGGGAACCTGGCGCAATTGCGGGCGAATGACCCAATCCTGCAGCGTGCGCAGTGCGGTCGCGTCGTAGCGCTGGCCGTCGGGCTGCCGCGCATCCTTCTGCGCTTGAACGGTGTAGAGAAAGATCTCTCCAAGTCCGGTCGCGATCGGCCCCATCGTGGGCTCTATGCCCGCGGGGAGTTCGCTTTTCGCCTGTTGCAACCGTTCATTGATCAAGTTGCGGGCGAAGTAGATGTCAGTGCCGTCTTCGAACGCGACCGTCACCTGAGACAGGCCGTAGCGTGACAGCGAGCGCGTGTACTCCAGATGCGGAAGACCGGCGATGGCAACTTCCACAAGATAGGTAATGCGCTGCTCGATCTCGAGTGGAGAATATCCGGCCGCCTCGGTATTGATCTGCACCTGGACGTTGGTGATGTCAGGAACGGCGTCGATGGGTAGGCGCTGGTAGTTCCAGATTCCCGCGGCGGCCGTGATGAGCACCACGAACATCACGAGCCAGCGGCGCGCAATGGAAATGCGCAAGAGTGTGTCGATCATCTCGCGCTCCTTTAGTCTGCGTGCTCAGCGGAACCCTTGCCGAGTTCCGCCTTCAGAATGAAGCTGTTAGCCGCGGCGTAGGCTTCTCCGGGCTCGAGGCCTGAGGCGATCTCTATCCACTCCCCGTCGGTGCGGCCCGTTCTCACGGGGCGTGGCTCAAAGCCATCTTTGCCTTGCACGAACACCACGCTTTCATCTTCAAGTGTCTGCAGTGCGACGCTGCGAACCGCGAGCGGCACCTGAGTCTCGGCGAGGGTGATGTGCGCGGTGACGTATAGACCTGGTGACCAAAGCCGTTGCTTGTTGTCGAGCAGCACACGTGCCGTCAATGTCTGGTTCGCGCTGCTACCGAACGGCGCGACGTAGACCAGCATCCCTTCCCCGGTAAGTCCGGTGTCGGCGCTCGTCACGCGCACACAGTTGAAAGGTCCGCCACGGTGAACAGGATCTTGTCACCGGATTGCTCACCTGGATTGGCGTTGCGAGCGATGACCACGCCGTCGAGCGGCGCGGCCAGCGCGTACGTCTGCAAACTCTCGTTGCTTTCCACCGTGGCGAGCGCGTCGCCTTTTTTCACGGCATCGCCGATCTTTCGACTGATTTCGCGCACGACACCCGGAAACCGCGCAGCGACATCGCGCACGCGTTCGGCATTCGGTGCGATCGTTCCATACACGGGAAGTGTTTCGCGGATGGCGGCTGCGCCGGCAGTTTCGAGCGTGATGCCTGAAGCGGCGATCTGCTTCGCGGACAGTGTTACGTGCCCGTTTCCAGCTTCAGCAGTCTCCGCTTCAGCATTTCGCTCGGCGGGTTTGGGGTCAGCCTTGCCGCCGCACGCGGCGATTGACAGGGCAAGAATGAACGTCACTAGCAGTTTGGGGTTCATGGCTATTCCGTGAATCTAGGGGCTTTGCCGCGTCAAGGCGGCGCCGGAGAGGCGCTCGATTTCAACGAGCATGCGGTGGTACTCGGCGGCGGCGTCGATCGAGGCCGAACGCAATGCGAGCAATTCTTCCTGTACGCTCACCAGCTCGAGAAACGAAAAGCGCCCGCGCTCGAATCCGCTGCGGGTCTGATCGAGCGCGAGTTGGGCCTGGGGCAGGGCGTCATTGCGCAAGGTTTCGAGCCGCCATCGTGCGGCGCTCATTGCCTCGTACAGCGAAGTCAGGCTCGAAAAGGCGCGCACGCGCGCGGCGTCATGTTGAGCGCTGGTTTGGCCCGCGCGAACCTCGGCTTCGCGAATTCCACCCTGGTTCTTGTCGAAAAGAGCCATAGGCATCGAAAAGCCCGCCACGAGCGCTGTGTCGTTCGTGGCTTCGAACCGGCGCACCCCGAGACTGAAGGTGAGATTCGGCCGCGCCTGTGCGCGCGCCAATCGAAGTTCCGCGTCACGCTGTCGGTGTAGCGATGCGAATCTCGCGAAGTCCGGTGATTGATCGATTCGATCCTTCAGCGAGGCGAGCGTGTCGACTTGCGTCAAGTCGAACAAATGGGCCCTGGCACTTACGAATGCAGGCTCGGCGCTGCCCCAGGTGGCGGCCAACGCATGGCGAGCGCTGCTCAATGAGTTCTCCGTCTGGCGCAGCTCAATGACGGCGCGAGTCCGGGCGACGCGCGCGCGGCTGCGCTCGGCTTCGGGCGAACGACCGGCGCGCACCCGTGTGTCGATCGCGTCGATCGTGTTGCTGGCGAGCGCGGACGCCTGGGTGGCGAACTCCACTTGCTCCTGGGCAACCACGACGTCAATGAACCGACGGGTCACTTCCGCCAGAACATCGAGCTCGCGTGCTCGCTGCTCAATCGTGACGCCTTCGAGATCGAACTCCGCGGCGCTGCGACGTAACGATCGCTTCCCGCCGAGTTCGACCACCTGGCTCAGGCTGAGCGTGGTTTCGAGTGCGTCTGCGCCCGTGAACTCGCGCGAGCCGGCGAAATTTTCGAGTTCAACGCCCAGCTCCGGGTTCGGCCGCAAGCCCGCTTGGAGAACTCGCGCCTGAGCGGCGCTGAGCTCGTAGGCACTGGTGCGCAGATCAGGGTTTGCCGTCAGCGCAGCGTCGATCGCGCGGACGAGCGTCAAATCGCCCGAGGGATTCGGCGCGCCATCTGCATGCGCGGGCATCGGGGAGCCAATGCCAATGAAGAAAATAATGCACGCCGCGAAAGCGCGCCAAAATACGAGAACCATCGCAAGCCTCCTGAGGCGCGCACATCGTGAGCGCGCCCGATTCCAGGACGAAATCTAACTAGTGAGGCTTAGCAAGGAGGTCCGCGCGTAGGCGGACGGAGATCAGATGGGGCGGGGAGGAGCGGGTTGGCACCGTGGGTCGGAGCCGGTTCACCCGCGAGCGGAGGCAGGTAAAGCGCGAAGAAATATTGGCCGATGAATGCAAGGGCCAGTTGGTCGGCGGAATCAACCTTGATGACCGCTTTGGCGGTGGGTACTTCGACATCGCGATCGTTGTGGCCAGCGGCTGAATCGGTGGCCTCGAAGTGCGTCGGAGCATCCTGAACATGGATGCTGACGGGCGGCTGCTGGCCGTCCGCGCACAAATGCAGATGCGCATTCGCAAAACGCATCGGAAGCAGCGCGATTGCTGCCACCCACAATGCGGTTGCCCATTTGCTGCGGAGAAACACGGGCGGAGTATGCCGGAATCGGTGTTCGTTGCCATCGGAACTGAGCCCCTCCCGCGAGGGTTGGGCCAGCGACCGCAAGATCTTTGGCGGCTGACGCTTTCAAACGGCGCATCTCATCGAGATCTATCGCAGGTACGATGCTTGTTCGCTTGCTCTTCGCCTGCTTAAGCGTCTTTGACACCACGACCTTATCGTGTCGCCGCTATACGTCTCCCATGAGACCAAGGTCTCGTACATTCGGCGGCCCAGGATCATGGTGCCTGCCTGCCGAGCCTCGGCGTTTGCATGTTCATGGACGTCGAGCGAGATCATCATTCCGAAGAAGTTGAGCTTGGCCACTTTGTCCTCCGCTCTTCTGGCGCCGAATCGACATTCTTCGAAATTAAGTGGGGTGCTCACTTGCTGCTGTCAGACGATGCCGTCTGATGCGTGGCGCGTAGCGGCGTGTTAGCGCAAACAGTCGATAGTTAGGGACAAGGTGAACTGTTGACGGACCTTTCGAGAGTGCTTATTACTAAGCCATGTGACCAACCAACACGAATACCGGATGTGAGGCAACATGACTTCCCAAGCGACAGACGAGGCCATCAGCGCGGTGCGTGCTCTGTACAGCGATCTGCTAGAGGCGTGGAACCGTTCAGACGCGCGCGCATTCGCGTCATTCTTCGAGACGAAATGCATATGCGTTGGTTTCGATGGTTCGGAATACACATCCTCGGCCGAGATTGAGTCGTCGCTCAAGGCTATTTTCAAGGATCACCCGGTGGCGAGGTATGTAAGGATCGTGCGCGATGTGCGGCAGATTGCGGTCGGCACGCTTCTGTTGCGAGCGGTGGCAGGCATGGTTCCGCCGGGGAGCCGCGAGATCAAGCCCGAACGAAATGCCGTTCAGGTGCTGGTTGCGTCCAACAGCAGTGGCGCCTGGAAAATCACTTCATATCAGAATACGCCCGCTCGATATGATGGCCGTCCCGAAATGAATGAAGCCCTGACCGCCGAGTTGATGCGTGAGCTTCAATCGTCACGCTAGGCGGATCGCGTCGCTTTCTCCGCCTGAGAGAACACAACGCCGTCAAACGATGCGCCTGATGTCCGCTGCGACCTCGGACAGGTCTTCGTTGAGCTGGTGGTCGCGCCCCTCGAGCTTGTGCACGTGCGCGTGTGGGATTACCTTCTTGTAGAGATCGACATGCGCGACGGGGGCGGTGTCATCTTCGCTTCCGTGATAGAGATAGATAGGCGTTGCTTGCGGCAATCGTGCGCCCAGATCCCGCGACGGCTTGATGTCTTCACTCGGCCATCCGCCGGGCCCGACGAAGGGCGTCGAGATCAAAAATACCCCGGCAAGCTTTCGCTCGGGTGCGTGCTCGGCGAGCGCGTTGATCAGGATCGTGCCACCCACCGAGTGGCCGACCAGGACCGCGTCATCGTCGAGCCCGGCGATCTCATGCTCCAACGCCGTCTTCCACGCGGGATAACTTGGATCGGACTCATTCGGCATGCGCGGGTAGCGGACGTCGTAGCCCCGTCCAAGCTCGCGCGTCAGGCTCGCGACGAGCTTGTTGTCCCATTCGTCGTGGACATCTGCGCCGCCGCCCTGGATGAAGAGGATTTGCTTTGTCATGACTTGCAGCCTACGAGCCTGTGCGTCGATCTGAATCAGATGCCAGCCTTCCGCGATGACAGCGCATGCGGACGGCGCGTAGGCAAACGCGTGCCGTAAACTGCCGGGAATGAGAGTGGCAAAGCGGTTTCTGTACATCCCGATCGGACTGGTCCTGCTCGGAGTCCTGTCAGGCTGGATATACCAAACTACGATGGAAGCGCGGGACGATCGCAACTATCCCGCACCGGGAAGGCTCGTGGATGTCGATGGGCATCGGATGCACATCTTCTGCCAGGGGCACGGAACTCCAACCATCATCGTGGAGCAGGGCATAGGGGCTCAGTCATTGGGCTGGGCACCGCTCAATGAACGGATGTCGGAAATCACGACCGTCTGCGCCTACGATCGGGCCGGCATGGGATATAGCGATCCCGTGGACCATGTCACGTCTGCAGAAGAAGTTGCTCGCAACCTCAACAAGCTGCTTCACAACGCGGGAATGACCGATGACATCGTGCTGGTCGGATGGTCTGCAGGCGGGATGTACGCGCGTGAGTACTACCGGCAATTCCCCGACCACGTGAAGGGGATGGTGTTGGTCGACTCATCGCACGAACAGCAGCTCGCACGCATGCCCCCACCCGACGATGAATCATTCAACCCTTTAAAGCTCGATCTGTACCTCGCGCCTATTGGCTGGATTCGGCTGAGTGGCGAGGTCGAGGAGCGGTTCGCAAACTCACCGCTGCCGGCGCCGATCCGGGATCGCCTCATCGCCGTGAATCTCAAGGCGCACATGTCCCGAACGCGTCTGGCGGAGGGCGATGGGTTGTTAGCCGACCTGGCCGCGAAGCGGGCTTCGCCCCGCTTGGGCAGCATGCCGCTCATCGTGTTGTCCGAAGGAAAGCCCAACATCCCGTTCATGCAGGAGAATCTGCAAACCTGGGCCCAGCTCCAGGAGGAACTTGCACACCTGTCGACGAATGGCCGCCAAATCGTCGCGACGCAGAGCGCTCACGCCATCCACCGCACTGAGCCGGACCTCATCATCAACTCAGTGCAAGAGGTAGTGGCGGCCGCGCGAGCAGCACGATGATGAACTGTATCGAACGATCCGCTTACCCGCGTTTGGTCGCGGGGGCACGCGCTCGGTCCGCATAACTCGAGAAGCGCGCCGGACTTTCACACTGTGCGCTCAGGTGGTCGATGATTGCCTGTTCAGGCGTCTTCTTGGACGTGCCGAGTGTGACATTGAGTAGTTCGCGGTGATGATTGAGCCGCCAACGTGCATTCTTCGTCACAACGTGCTCAAGCGCCGTGTGTGCGAACAGCACGGTCGAGAGCGAATCCAGCGTCTTGCTCAAATACGGATTGTTAGCCGCTTCCCATATCGCACGATGGAAGTCGAGATCGTGCGCCGCGGAATCCATTTCGCCGCGATCATCGGGTGATTCCATTTGTTCGACCAGCTTGGTCAATCGTGCGGCGATCTGGCGCGTCATGTTCGCGCGCGCGAGCTTCATCGCTTCAGCTTCGAGGACGATCCGGACGCTGTTGATCCGTTGCACGTCTTCGCTGGAGAGCACCGTCACGAACATTCCACGGCGCTCGTGATTCATCACGAGGCCATGCTCTTGCAGCTGCGACAATGCTTCGCGGATCGGGATCCGGCTGATATTGAACTCACGCGCGAGCTGACTCTCGTTGAGCCGCGAACCAGGCTTGTAACGCCCGCTCACGATCGCAGTACGAAGCGTGTTGTACACGTGCACTTTGAGAGTCGTAGGCGCAACACGGCGCCCATCGTTGGTAACTGTAGCGATAAATGCAGATCCCTCGTTCACGACCGAAATGCTAGCAGAGAAATGACCGCCCGTCGGCTCCGGACCTTCCGCGAGCGAGCGCGATCGTGTTTTTCGCCTACATTCAGAGTATTGGGGACACCGCGCACCCGATTTCCGCGTGAATCCGGCCGTTGCCTGCCTATTGTTAGATTCACTCGCACCTGCTGTATAAACTTTCCGCGCTGAATCGCGAGCACTGTAGTGGGATGGGTGAAGCCGCAATGAGTATGAATCCAACGGAACAATCGAATGCGGCGCAGGCCGAGAAGGAGCTGCGCGGCGTGGTCGCGCTGGTCACTGGTTCGGGGCGCGGCATCGGTTGGACAATTGCCGAGAGGCTGGTCGCCATGGGTGCCGACGTGGCGGTTCATGACATCTCCGAACACGCACCCTCGCAGTACGGGGAGAGCGAGAGCCTGACCAAGGCGGCGCAAGCGCTTGCGCGGTCGGGATCGCGGACGATGCACGTGACAGGCGACATCTCTGACGAGACCGCCGTCGCGTTGATGGTCAATCGGGTTACGAGTGAACTCGGACCCGTCGGGATCCTTGTCAATTGCGCGGGCGGGGACATTGGCGCAGCTGGCGGAAAGCCGTCGCCAAACGGTGCCCTTGATATCAGCCTCGCCGACGCTGCGGCGGTGATGCAACGAAACTTCTTCGGCACGATGCTGATGTGCCGCGCGATCGCGCCAGGAATGGCAGCTGCGAAGGCGGGTTCGATCATCAACTTCGGCTCGTTGAATGCGCATCAGGGCGTCTCGTCGGAAGTCGTCTATGGCTGCGCCAAAGCAGCGATCGTCCACTACACCCGTTGCCTCGCGCTTGAACTGCGCGGGGTGGGTGTGCGCGTGAATGCGATCAGTCCCGGGCCCACGAAAACTGCGCGCTTTCTGGCGACTCGGCGCCTTGATCTCGAGAAGATGCACGAAGGTCCGTCGCTGGATCGCTATGCGACTCCCGCTGAAATCGCCAACGTAGTTGGATTCCTTGCGTCCCCGCAGAGCAGTTTCATCACTGGCCAAGTCCTTCGCGTTGACGGGGGAATCGGCCTCTACGCAGCCTGACCGACTTCCCCGTCGGGCAGCGTTGACGGGTCTGGCCGAACTGCATACAGTAGACACTGTATACAGTACACAGAGAAGCGCGTTCAGCGCTCTGCCGTCTCGCTGAAAAAACTTGGGGGAGATCCAATGAAATCGAGCTTTCGGGCGATTCGCGTCGTGGTGCTTCTGGGGTCGACTCTGTTCGGCGCGGGCAGCGCTCTCGCACAGTCTGCACAGACGACAACGGATCCTGTCTCCGAACCCTCGCCACCCGCGACAACCGCCGGAGAAGAGCTGACCTCCGAAATTGTCGTCACGGGCACTC
>Ga0307513_10006858_pt1 | contig 14829 bp, 12 predicted proteins | sample 15_EM_MG_FD_202174 | JGI IMG/M metagenome (GOLD analysis project Ga0307513, IMG submission 202174) | Populus trichocarpa ectomycorrhiza microbial communities from riparian zone in the Pacific Northwest, United States - 15_EM | ecosystem: Host-associated > Plants > Roots > Unclassified | place... | reverse complement strand
CTTGCCGCGCGTCATGTCGAGCGCGAGCTTGCGCCGCTTGAGCTCCTCGAAGCGGCGGTCGAGCTCCGGGGCCAAGGCGGCGAGCGCTTGAAGATCGATGGTCTCGGACATGGTTCGTAGCTGCCCGGATAGCACACAAACGCCGCGCGCGAGGTCGTCGCACCGCGGACGCGCTCGACGCCGGCGTCATCGGCGAGTCGCTGCGCTGCACGCCGCTCGGTCAATACCATCGCGAGCCGGAAGAGGAGCCCGGCATCTTCCGTGGTCTCGCGGAGCATGTCGATCAACAGCCGCTGTGCGTCTCGTGTTCGGTGTCCATGCATTCCCCAGAGGGTGGTCACCGGGGTGTCGTCCAGCCCGGATCGCTTCGGCTGGTTGGTGATGCCGTATTTTGCCGTGGGAAGTATGCGTCCGCGTCCGGTAGGGAAGACACGCGAACAAGAAAACTGACGCGCTTTTCCGCTGGAGGTGAAAGGGCGGTCTTTGAGGCCAGACTCCTCGTCGGTGGATGACGTTCTGCGATGGAAACAACACGCGGTCACACGCGGAGGCGTGATATCCACGTTGGGGGGTGGAATCGTGCCGGGGCAAGGAAGACTCGGGGATAAGGCGAATGTGCCGATCGACGCGCATGGTTGTCCTGCGTGTCCGCACCCGGCGATCGGCCCGGCGATTCAAGGCTCGCCCGACGTCAACGTGAACAAGCGGCCCGCGCTGCGGGTCGATGATCCTGGCATTCACATGGCTTGCTGTGGGACGAACACATGGACTGCCACCAAGGGCAGCATGACCGTCTTTATCAACAACAAGGGTGCGCATCGCATGGGCGACCAGAACCGCCACTGCGGCGGAATGGGAACACTCGTCGAGGGCTCGCCGAACGTGATCGTCGGCGAGACTGGTGGTGGTGGCAGTGGTGGCGGCGGCAGTGGTGGCGGCGGCAGTGGTGGCAGCGGCAGCGGCGGCACTGGCGGTGGTGGCGGTAGCGGCAGCGGCGGCAGCACAGGCAGCAGCAATCGCACTATGGCCGCGCCCAGCTCCGGGCGGAGCCTCCCGATCGCAGGACCGCCGCTACCGCCTACCAGCCCAACGCCGCCCGGGGAGCAAGTGCCACTCAGCGCCCTCGAGGTCGTCGTCGTCGATCAAGAAGGCAAGCCGCAGAGCGGTATTCGCTACGAGGTCGAGGACGCGAACGGCAAGATCCACGAAGGCACCACCAACCCGGAGGGGCTCGTCCGCGTCGACGGTCTGCCCCCGGGGATGTGCAAGGTCTCACTCCCGGATCTCGATACCGCGGATTGGAGGACGTCCTGAGCGACGGCCAGGCGAGATCATGTGCGTCGAGCCCAACGACACCGCTGTTGGTGGAATCCTCTTGACTGAGGTACAGCCTTTCGTCTGGGCCGACTGCCACCATGTATGCGCCGCACCCGGACACCGCGTCGCGGCGGCGAGCGTGAACACGTGGGAGTGGCAGCGAGGCTGGCGGCGTCTCCGAATGCACTGGCCGTGCGCGATGACAGGGAGCACCATCGACATGATGCGAGAACACGCGCGCGTCTACGGCGCGGTGGCGCTGTGCGCGCTACTCGCCGCTGCGTGCAACTCCGGCGATCCCGTCCGTCCCACGGACGGCTCGGGACAGGCCGCGGCGAGCACGTCGGCGATCCTCGGCAGCGCCGCGACCTCGCCGATCTCCGCCACACTGCAAGATGGTTCGTGGACGCTCGCGGTACGGCTCGATCCGCAGGCACCGGCGGTGTCCTTGAAGATCCGCGACCAAGCTCGCACGCTATCTGCGGTCTCACTCGAGCTGATCCACGAAACCGCCACGGGATCAGTTCCTCGCCCGGGCGGCGCGGTGCCGGCGCACGCGAATCACCAGTATCGGTTGCGCTACACGATGAACGAATGCGAGGGCGCGCCGACGACGCCCGACAGTGCATGGCCCGGGTTGTGCGGGCACCTCGCAGGGACGCCGGCACCGCAACGCCCCGCGTCATACGAGTTACTCATCGATGCCGACAGCACGTACTGGCTCACGGGAGAGCGCCATGCACTCGTGGCCGCGTGCGTCCCGCGATCGGGCGCAGGCCCGACGTGCAAGCTCGAGGGGTCGGCCTCCGTGCTCGTCCCGTGACGTGCGCGGCGCTTGCAGTACCGGGGCGCTATTGATAGTCTCGATCGCACAGTCAGCACGCTCGGTCGGCGGGATCGGAGAAGGAGCAGCGTGGTACGCCACACCGTCCAGCAAGGTGAGCATCTCTCGGCCCTGGCCGAGCAATATGGATTTCACGGATACGCGGCCATCTGGGAACACCCGGACAATGCCGAGCTCAAGCAGCGCCGGAAGAACCCGCATATCCTGGCACCGGGCGACGAGGTCACCATCCCTGACCGCAAGGCCAAGGTCGTAGATCTGGCGACAGGAGCGAGTCACCGTCTCGAGGTTCGTCGATCGACGCTCACCCTTCGGCTCGTGATCCTCGACGGGTCCCGCCATCCGCGGAGCAATGAGTCGTGTGCGATGACCGTCGAAGGCACCTCGCGCGCGGTCACCACCGATGACGACGGCAAGGTCGAACGCGCGATCACGGCTACCGACCGGCGTGCGTCGTTGGAGCTCGATGACGTCGAGATACCGGTCGACATCGGTGCGCTCGATCCGGTGGATCGGCCGTCGGGGTGGCAGGCGCGCCTCATCAACCTCGGCTATCTCGAGTCGCCGATCGACGACGAGGACGATCCGGATCTCCGCTCCGCGGTCGAGGAATTTCAGTGCGACTACCAGGTCACGTTGACCGGCCGGTGCGACGCGGCGACGCAGCAGAAGATCCTCGAAGCCCACGGAGTGTGAGATGGCGGTCAAGGACATCGGCGACACGGGAGCCGGCCACGCAGCCGTTCATGCCAAGCGCGTCGCGCTTCGCGTCCTCGCCGCGCCCTCGGAGCACGCCGAGCACAATGCGATCCGGCCGATGCTCGCGTCGGTAGGCTGCGTCCGTTTCGATCATCCGCGGTTCGATTTCGACTCGTCGTTCGTCGCGCCGGGAGCGCGCGAAGAGCTAGCCGCACTCAAGGTCATGGTGGATCATCATCCTGGCTCGCCTCTGGCGGTGTTCGGCCACGCCGACCCGACCGGAGACGACGACTACAACAAAGCGCTGAGCGGCCGGCGCGCGCGCGCGGTCTACGCCGTGCTCGTTCGCGACACCGACGCCTGGGAATATCTGTATTCCCATCCGCTGGGCGGCGACAGCTGGGGCGCTCGCCAGCTGCAAGCGATCCTGGCGACGCTGCCGACCAGCGACGGAACACCCTATTATGACGGGGTGCCGAGCACCTCGTTCAGTCCGGCGGCAACCGCTGCCGTCAGGCAGTTTCAGGGCGACAATGGCCTCACGACCGACGGCAGCGCCGGGCCGGCGACCCGCAAGAAGCTGTTCGAGAGCTACATGGAGTGGCTGTGCACCGACGACGAAGCTGTGGTGTTCAGGCGCGAGCGCACCGACTTCCTCGCCCGGGGCGCCGATGCCGACGGTAGGGGCGACTATCAAGGATGCGGCGAGCTCAACCCTGTGCGGGTGTTCTCGACCGCCGAGACTGTCGCGTTCAATCAGGTCGCCGACAAGACCGCCCGCGACGATCAGAATGGCGTGAATCGCCGCGTGATTATCTATCTTTTTGAGACGGGCAGTCGCGTGGTTCCGGCCGACTGGCCCTGTCCGCGCGCCAGGGACGGCGTCGCCGACTGCAAGAAGCGGTTCTGGTCCGACGGCGAGACGCGGCGTTCCCCACAGGCGGTCCGGCGTGACTACGGCAAGACCCAGGACACGTTTGCGTGCCGGTTCTATCAGCGCCTCGCGCTGGCATCGCCCTGCGAAGCGCCTGGCGTGCTCACCGTCGAGCTGCTGTACGAGGACGGCAGCCCCATGGCCGACGCGGAGTTCGAGGCCGTGTTTGACGGCACCTCCGTAACCGGCCGAAGCGATGCGCGCGGTCGTGCGGTCGTCGAGCCACCGGAGGGCGCTGGTCCCGTGTTCAAGCTATTCCTCCGCTCGTTCCCGGAGAGCTTCGTGGATCCCGCGCCCGCCGGCGGAGCGGTGGCGAGCGCCGCGAGCGAGAGCGCCCCGAAGGAATCGTGGCCCAATAACGTCGTGGCCTAGGAGCCTGGCCCGATGAGCTACCTCGAGCTTCCTCGCCTGCATTTCTCGGGTCAGTTCATGGCCATGCCATCGACGATCAACAACGACGCGGCGAACTACAACACGGCGATCAGCCCGCCGGCGAATCCGGGTTGGAACCCAGCCGGGCTTCACATGGTGCTGCTCCAGAGCTGCACGGTGACGTCAACCGTGGACGACACTGCCACGCTGTTGACGTCGAGCTCGGACGACAGCGCCATCGGTGCGAACGTCGAAGCCGATGGCGTTGAGGGCATCGCCAAGCTGGTCGACATAGATCCCGACTTCCAATCGTACTCGCAGATCTACGGTCTGCGGCTCAAGCTGTCATCGGGTTCGACCGAGCTGGTCTCGGGCTTGATGAAGCCCGTCGCGCTGCGCGACTTGTGGTTCGGACGGGCCGGGGCCGGCATGGCTGGGGCGGGCGGGATCTACAACTCGGTCCTCGATACCGTGCGATGGGGCACGAGCCTGACCTCGCCCACGCTCGCGCGGCTGCACGCGATCGCCCCACATGTGCTGTCGGTCAAGCTCTCGTTGCACGGGTACGATCCGAGCTCGAAGGTGGGCCAGATCGTGGGCACGATCAGCAGGTCGGCGACCTTGGACGACGAGGGGTTTGTCACCCGACGCGCGATGGGCGCACCGCAGTCGGGTGCGTTCGGCGTCGCCCCGTGGCGCCCGCACGGCACCCTGAACAAGATCTCCATCGATCTCGGCAACGCGCTACCCGAGTCATCGGCCGGGGGAGCGCGCATCAACCAGGGAACGCTATCGGTGGTGCGGATCGACGATTCGACCACTCCAGCGACGACGACCGCGATGGGCTCGTCGATTCCGTACGATGTCGCGCGGCTCCGGCTTACGGCCGGCGTCGAGGTCGTGTCGATCACCGCGGCGGACATCGCCGCGCTCGCGACCCAGCGGCTGGGGCTCATGGGAACGGTCCCCGCGTCGCGGCTCCTCATCTCGGAGCGACCGAGTGGCATCTACATGAACGCATTCCCCACGTTCTTCCGGCTCAGCCCTGGTGACACGCGGAACGTGGTCATTCGCGTCAGCCAGTTCGGTGCTCCGAAAAATGGCCACACCGTGGCGGTTGCGCATGCAGCGTCGCGCGCTCCCGCCGCGGGGCTGACGTTCGCGGCCACCACGACGACGTCGGGCGGCGACGCCACGGTAAGGCTCACCGCTGCCAAGCCCAACCACCCGAGGCCTCACCTCGATGGGCAATGCTATCAGATCGCGTTCGGCGACTCCCCGCTCACGCCGTCGAACGTGTGGGGCACGTTCGTCGTTCTCGTGTTCGATGCCTTCACCGCGCCCGCAACCCCGCGGTGGTCGCACATCGAGCCGATGTTCCGGCAATACGCCCACCTCTATCCCGGCATGAAGAGCATCATGGATCTCAGCTCGCACGCCGTGGTTTCGACGGCGGCAAACATTGCCAAGCTTCAGGCGGTCTTCAATCGCGGGGAGCAGGACGCGCGCTACATGCCCGTGACCCGCGATCTGTCCGCGGCCAAACGCGCCATGATCATGAAATGGCTCGCGGCGGGCGCGCCTTTGTGAAGCGATATCCCCACTGCGGCCAGGAGTCGGCACGTGCCTCACCACATCACCAGCATCCTCGAGATCCGCGAAGCCGGCGTCCTGCTCAAAGCCGGCAAGCGCCACGTCGTGCGGGTGCTCGGCGCGTTAAAGGAGGTGCCGCGCCTCGACGGTCCGGTCACCTGGGACCAGCGAAGCGCGCGCGCCGATGCAGCGACGTACCGGCAGTACTACGATGGCTCGCTCGCCGGCCCGCAAGAGGACCCGGGCAAGCAGCCGTATCATCCACAGATGCCGTCGCTGTTTATCACTCGTGCTGGAGAAGCCGAGTTCCTTCAACGCGACTGGGGATAGTGTAGAGCATCGGCGATGCTCGCCGAGTCGATCGCGGGCGTCGCTACGCCGCGGCGTCGCGCGGGTCGCCGTACCACTGTTCGTCACCGCCGACCCAGGTCGCGAGCACGGTGAGATCGGGGCGCAGCAACGCGAGATCGGCGCGATAGCCGGGCGCCGCGCGGCCGAGCTGGTCGGACAGCCCCAGGTAGGTCGCCGGGTACAGCGACGCCATGCGCAGGCTCTCCTCGAGCGGCAGCGCGAGCAACTCGACGCAGTTGCGCACCGACGACGCCATGTCGATGTCCGCGCCCGCCAGGGTGCCGTCCTCGGTGACCAGGCGCCCGTGCTGGCGCAGGATCGTGCGGCCGAACAGCGTGAACGAGGTGGCGTCCGTGCCGCTGGGCGGCATCGCGTCGGTGACCAGGACGACCTTGCCGGGCGGCTTGAGCTGGACGAGCAGCTGGAGCAGGGCAGGGTGAACGTGCAGGCCGTCGGCGATGACGCTGCACCACGCGTCGGGGTCGGCGAGCGCCGCGGCCACCGGGCCGGGCTGGCGATTCATCATCGGCGGCATGGCGTTGAACAGGTGCGTGAAGCCGCGCACGCCCGCCGCGAGCGCCTCGCGCGTCCGCTCGACGGTGGCCGCGCTGTGTCCCGCGGCGAGCCGGACGCCGGCCGCGGCGAGCCGCGCGAGGTCGCGATCACCGACGCACTCGGGCGCGAGGGTCAGCAGCAGCCGACCACGCGCGCCGATCCGCCGCGCGGCATCGACGATCAACTGGAGGTCGTCGGCGTCGGGCGTGCGGATCCAGGCCGGCGGATGCACGCCCGGCCGCTCGCGGCTGAGGAACGGGCCCTCGAGGTGGAGGCCGAGCACGCCGCCGCCCGGCCGCGCGAGCGCCGCGACGATCGCCTCGCAGGCCTGGTGCATCTTGGGCCGCTCGTCGGTCATGAGCGTCGGCAACACGGCGGTCGTCCCGGTGCGCCGCACGACCGCCGCGATCGCGAGCGCGGCCTCTGCGGTGGGCGTGTCGTTGAACAGCACGCCGCCGGCACCGTTGACCTGGAGATCGAGAAAGCCGGGGACGAGCAGGGCGTCGGCCGGCAGGCGGCGCGGCCGTGCATCGCGCGGCGCGTCGGCCACCGGGAGCACGGCGGTGATGCGATCGCCGTCGGTGAGCACGGCATGGCCGTCGACGATGCGATCGCCCGTGAACACGCGCGCGCCGACGAGGAGGCGCCGCGTCACACCGTCTCCGTGACCTTGCGGAGGTGCGCCGGCGCGTCGGGGTCGAGATCGCGCGCGACCGCGAGCCGGCTCACCGCGAGGTAGAAGCTCTGGACCTGGCACAGCGGCGCGATCGCCGGCGATCCGGCCGCGAGGGTCGGCAGCCGCACGGCGCCCGGCACGTCGAGGGTGGAGCGGACGTCGGCGCCGAGCTCGACCAGCCGCGCGACCGCGCTCCGGGTCGTCGCCGCCGAGTCGTCGTCCTGGCCCACGACGAGGACCGGGAACCCGCGATCGACCAGGGCGAGCGGGCCGTGGCGGACCTCGGCGGTGCTGAACGCCTCGGCGTGCAGCCGGCACGTCTCCTTGAGCTTGAGCGCGATCTCGAGCGCCGCGCCCAGCCCCGTGCCGCGGCCGAGCACGTACAAGCTGCGCGCGCTGGCGAGCGGCGCGAGCGCCGGCCACCAGTCGAGCTGGCTCGCCGCGGCGAGCGCGTCGGGGAGCGTCGCGACGGCGTCGAGCAACGCCGGCGTGCCGCTCCAGTGCGCGACGAGCTGCAGGAACGCCAGGCCGGACAGCAGGAACGACTTGGTGGCCGCCACGCTGGTCTCCGCGCCGGCGCACAGCGGCAGCGCCACATCGCATCGCTCGGCCAGCGGGGCGTGCTCATCATTGATGAAGCCGACGACGAGCGCGCCACCGGCGCGGGCGGCCTCGGTCATCCGCAGGAGATCTGGGCTGCGGCCCGATTGCGAGACGGCCACGAACAGGCAGTCGCGGAGCTCGAGCGGGCGGCGGTGATAGACCGACGCGATGCTCGGCCCCATCGACGCCACGGCGCGCCCGAGCTCGGTCTCGATCAAGTACTTGCCGTAGCTCGCGGCGTGATCGGAGCTGCCGCGCGCGCACGTGACGATGAACGGAGGCGGTCGCCGGCGCAGCCGCGCGCCGAGCTCGGCAAACCCGGCCGCGGCGCGATCGATCTGGCGGCGGGCACAGGCCGCGGCCTCACCCGCTTCGCGCGCCAGGGCCGACGGCCCGGGATTCACCATCGTCACCGAGGCCCGCCCTGCCGGCCGTCGCCGGCGAGGCCGCGCTCGTTCGCCCGCGAGGATCGGCCATCTGTTCGTCGCTGCACGTCGATACAATACCAATAAGGGACCACTGAGGCAAGTCTAAGCCAGGTGTGGCCGGCAGTGACGGTCGATCGAGAACGCGTCGAACGGCATCTTTGCGAGGGTTTCCATGCGATTGAGCTGAGGACGACGTCGAGCGAAAGCCCGCTTGTGTTTTTCTCTTGAACCCGCGTCCCGGATTGGTATCGTGCGCAAGTCCAATGTGATACCAATTGGACCAACGACCAGGCGCGGAGCTGGCTCGGCGCTCACGGGCTCGACACCTGGCATCGCTCCGCCACCACATCCTCGATCATGAGGGGGCTGTCTTGAACACGTCGCTTCGACCATCTACAGCGTCATTTACTCCCCACCTCGATCCGGCGCGGCCGGGGCACCGGCTTCGCAATCCGGTGCTCGCCGGCCTCGCGCTGGCCGTGCTCGCGGGCGCGCCGCGCCCCGCCGCGGCGGACCTTCCGTCCGAGAAGGTCGAATTCATGATGTACGGCCGCATGGGCATCGCCTGGGCACCGAGCGGCCAGGTCGTCGCCGGGAAGTACCTCAACCTGGGCGACCGCAAGGCGATCGGCGGCCGCCTCGAAGAAGGCGACTACCTGCAACCCGGCCTGCGCTACCACCTCAAGAAGGCCGCGAGCGAGAGCGATACCAGCGTCGACCTCGTGACCGACTTCGAGATCTTCTCGCTGAATGGCGCCATCGTCTCGGACCTCGCGAACGGCGATATCTCCGATATCAAGATCATGCCGCTCCAGGCCTACGTCCAGGCCAAGAACGTGCTCACCGAGGGGCTCTCGCTGTGGATCGGCTCGAACCTGTACCGCAAGAGCGATATCCACATCTGCGACTACTTCTACTTCAACAGTCTTCCCGGGCAGGGCGTGGGCCTGCTGTACAAGGGCCTCGACGCCGCGGTGCTGACCCAGACCGGCTCGTCGGGCTTCTTCGCGACCGACCTCAACGCCGGCCTGCCGGCGCCGGCGACCCCGGCCATCGTCCAGCGCCAGCGCACGATGTTCATCGCGCAGTACTCGATCCCGTTCGGCGCCGGGACGACCTACGTGCAGGGGCTCGGCGAGGTCCACCTGGTCCCCAAGTCGCGCAACGACGACCGCTCCGCGCCGATCCACGTGAACCCTCCGGACCACGGCGCGGTCGCCGGCGTCAAGCTCCACCTCGATCTCGGCGATGGCAACTTCAGCGACGCGTCGGTCCGGTATGGCAACCGGATCGCCAACGGCGCCGAGAGCGGCGGCTCGACCTACAACACGTTTGGCGAGCCCGGCCTCGATGGCACCTACCGCGGCGCGTATGGTCTCGAGGTCGTCGAGCACTTCCTGTGGAACGTCGACAAGCTCGTCTCGATCAACGGCTACGGCACGCTGCACTTCAGCCGCGGCAGCACCAGCTATGCGCCCGTCGATCCCGAGCCGGCCGACGCCCTGGCGCCCGGCGCGGTGCCGAACAACCGATTCGACTATTCCTTCGGCGCGCGGCCGACGTTCTACGTCTCCGATCAGTTCCACCTGATCACCGAGGCGACGTTTCAGACGCGCAAGGACGAGGACCGCGCGACCGGCACCGCGGTGAAGCTCTCGGTCGCGCCGACCGTGGTGCCGACCGGCGAGCGCAGCGCGTGGGCGCGACCCGAGATGCGGCTCATCTACACGCTCGCCTTGTACAACCAGGCCGCCGTGGATCAACGCATGTCGCCCTACCTGCAGACGATCGGCACGTCGAAGGTCGCCCACTTCCTCGGCGCGCGAACCGAATGGTGGTTCTAGATCGTTCTAGATCACGTCATCGCGCGAGGCTGAGCTCGACGATGAAGTCGTAGGCATCGCCGCGGTACTGCGAGCGCACGAACTCGAGCGGCGTGCCGTCCTCGAGCATGGTCCGGCGCTCGACGTACAGCGCCGCCGCGCCCTCGGCGACGCCGAGCTGCGTGGCCTGCTCCGCGGTCAAGCGCACCGCCGTGAGCCGCTGCAGCGCGCGAAACGGCTCGTAGCCGCGGTGGCGCAGGGCATCGTACAGCGAGCCTTCCACGCTCTTCGGCTCGGGCAGAAAGCTGGTCGGGATCGCCGCCAGCTCGAGCGCCATCGGCGCGCCGTTGGCGGTGCGGAGCCGCTGCATCCGGCTCACCGTCGCGCCCGGGCTGAGGCCGAGCGCCATCGCCTCCTCGGGCGTCGCGACCGAGACCATCTTGTGGAGCCACACCGAGCCGGCCGCGAGGCCGCGCGACGCCATGTCCTCGGAGAAGCTGGTCAGCGTGGAGAGCCGCTGCTCGACGTGCGGCGCGCGGTTGACGAACGTGCCGGCGCCCTGGATCTGCTCCAGCAGGCCCTCTTCCGAGAGCTCGCGCAGCGCCTTGCGCACCGTCACGCGCGACACCGCGAACCGCTCGGCGAGCTCGCGCTCGCTGGGCAGCGCATCGCGGTGGCCGAGCTTGCCGCCCACGATCAGGCCGCGCACGTAGCGCGCCAGCTGCAAGTAGAGCGGGAGCGACAGGTGGCTGGACAGTGCGTCCTTGTCAAACCGAGCTGTGTCACTCACGCCCATGGGGACCAGCGCTCTGTTGGGGGCACGTCCCCACGATACCAATAAAGAACCACTCGAGCAAGTCGAAGCCGAAAACACAGGGTTGCGCGTTCTCTGGAGGATGCCAGTCCTGGGCGGCTTACGTATTCTCTTTGCACACTACGTGAACGATTCACGAACGCTGAATCGCGTTGCACTATTTGCTTGCAGTCATCTGCTAGATCCGTATTCTGCATCAGTCCAATATGATACCAGTTGACGACGACCACGCGGCCAGCACCGAGGAGACGGCTTCGCGGTTCCGCGGGCTCGATACCTGGCGAACCGGCGAGATCCTCGAGGCGCTGTGGCGCAGCCAGCAGCAAGCCGTGGCGGCTTGTCAGGCGGCGCTGCCGGCGCTCGAGCGCGCGGTGGACGGCGCGGTCGCGCGGCTGGCGCGCACGACGGGCCGGCTGATCTACGCGGGCGCGGGGTCGTCCGGCATGATCGCGGCGCTCGACGCCCTCGATCTCGGGCCGACCTTCAACTGGCCAGAGACCCGCACGGTCGTGTTCGTCGCCGGCGGGCTCGATCTCCAGCGCGGGCCGGACCCCACCATCGAGGACGACGCCACCGGCGGGAGCCAGCGGGCGCGCGAGGCCGCGATCGGCCCGGACGACGTGGTGCTCGGGATCTCGGCCAGCGGCGGCAGCGCCTACATCGTCGCGGTCATCGAGGAGGCGCGGCGGCGCGGGGCGATGACGATCGCGGTGGCCAGCCGCGCCGACTCGCCGCTCGTGCGCACAGCCGAGCACGCTGTCGTCGTGTCGACCGGCGCGGAGGTCATCGCCGGCTCGACCCGGCTCGCCGCCGGGACGGCGCAGAAGCTGATCCTGAACCTGTTCTCGACCGGCGTGATGGTCGGGCTCGGCTTCGTGTTCGACAACCTGATGGTCGACGTCCGGCCCGCCAACGCCAAGCTCCGTCAGCGCCGCACGACGATCGTTGCGTCGATCGCGCAGGTCGATCGCGCGCGCGCCGCCGACGCGCTCGCCCGCCACGGCGACGTCAAGCGCGCGGTGCTCGCGCTCGCCGGGATGTCCGAGGCCGAGATCGACGCGGCGCTGGCGACCACCGGCGGCAACCTGCGCGCGGCGCTCGCGGGCGCGCGGAGCTCGCCATGACCACGCTCTCGCTCGCCGCGCCGCTGGCCGGATGGGCCGCGCGCCTCGACGAGGTGCCCGATCCCGCGTTCGCGCAGGGCCTGGTCGGCGACGGCGTGGCGATCGATCCGACGTCGAGCGAGCTGTGCGCGCCGTGTGATGGCGTCATCGTGTCGGTGCACCGCGCCCGCCACGCGTGCACGCTGCGCGCAGACAACGGCGCCGAGATCCTGCTCCACATCGGGATCGACACCGTCGAGCTGCGCGGCGAGGGCTTCGAGGTCCTGACCGCGGACGGCCGGCGCGTGCGGACCGGCGACCCGCTGATCCGGTTCGACATCAACCTGCTCGCGCGCAAGGCGCGGAGCCTCCATACCCTGGTCCTGCTGATCGAGGGCGACGGCCTGGCCGTGATCGAGCGCGCGCAAGATCGCGAGGTCGCGCTCGGCGAACCGGTGATGGCGATCGCGCGGGTCGGCGGGCGCAGCACCCCCGAGGCGGTGGGCGAGACCGCCGAGCGCCGCGCGAAGCTCCTGGTTCCGCACGGCCTCCACGCGCGTCCCGCCGCCGCGTTCGCGCGCCGCGCCCGGCAGCACGCCGGCAGCGTGACCGTCGCGTGCCACCAGCGCTCGGCCAACGGCAAGAGCATGGCGGCGCTCATGACGCTCGACGCGCGGTGCGGCGACGACCTCACGATCACGGCGAGCGGCGCGCCCGCCGAGGCCATGGTGAGCGAGCTGGCCGCGCTGGTGGCCGCCGGGCTCGGCGACGCGATCGTGCCCACGCCCGCGCCCGCGACTGCGCCCGAGCGCCGCGCGGGCCCCGCGCCCGTGGTGTTCGCCGCGGGGCACGAAGCGCTGCTCGAAGGTGCCGCCGCGGCCGCGGGCCTCACCGCCGGCAAGGCCGTGCGGCTCGTCGACACCGACGCGGTCGCGGCGCCTGCGCGCGATGGCGCCGGGGTCGCGATCGAACAGGCCAGGCTCACCGGCGCGCTCGCCGCACTGCGCCGCGAGCTCGAGCAAACCGTCGCCAGCGCCGTCGGGCGCGGCGACGCGAGCGCGGGCGACATCTTTCGCGCGCACCTCGATCTGCTCGACGACCCCGAGCTGACCGGGGCGGCCGATCGCGAGCTCGCCGCCGGCCGCAGCGCGGCGTGGGCCTGGCAGGCCGCGCTCCAGGCGCTCGTCGCGGCGCTGCGCGCGCTCGGCAATCCGTTGCTCGCCGAGCGCACGGGCGATCTCGGCGACCTCGAGCGCAGGACGCTCGCGCTGCTCGCGGGCCGTGGCGGCAGTCGCGTGCCGGCCGAGCTGCCCGAGGGCGCCGTCCTGGTCGCCGACGAGCTGTTGCCGTCCGAGCTCGCCGCCGTGCCGGCCGGGCGGCTCGCCGGGTTGTGCACGGCGCGCGGCGGGCGGACTTCGCACGTGGCCATCCTCGCCGCCGGTATGGGCGTGCCCGCGGTGGTCGCGCTCGGTGACGCGGCGCTGCGCATCCCGGACGGCGCGCCGATCATCGTCGACGGTGATCGCGGCCGGGTTCGCGTGTTCCCCTCGGTCGCGACCTACGACGCGGTGCTGCGCGCGATCAGCGACCGAACCGCGCGCCGGCGCGCCGAGCTGGTCGCCGCGGAGCACGCGGCGCGCACCACTGACGGCGTCGAGCTCGCGGTCCACGCCAACCTCGCGCAGGTCGGCGACGCCGCCGTGGCGCTCGACAGCGGCGCCGAGGGCTGCGGCCTGCTCCGCACCGAGCTGCTGTTCTCCGACCGCCAGAGCGCGCCCGGCGAGGACGAGCAGGCCGCTCGCTACCAGGAGATCGCCGACGCCTTGCAGGGCCGGCCGCTCGTGATCCGCACGCTCGACGCCGGCGGCGACAAGCCGCTGGCCTACCTGCCGCACGACCACGAGGACAACCCCGCGCTCGGCGTGCGCGGCGTACGGCTCGCGCTGCGCCACCCCGCGCTGCTGCGGACCCAGCTCCGCGCGATCCTGCGCGTCGCGCCCGCCGGGGTGTGCCGGATCATGGTCCCGATGATCGCCGCGGTCGCCGAGCTGCGCGCGGTCCGCGCCATGCTCGAGGCCGAGCGTCGCGTGCTCGGCGTGGCGACAGCCGTCCAGCTCGGCGCGATGATCGAGGTGCCGGCCGCCGCTCTGCTGGCCGACCAGCTCGCCGGCGAGGCCGACTTCTTCTCGATCGGGACGAACGATCTCGCGCAGTACGCGCTCGCGATGGACCGCGGCAATCGCGACGTCGCGGCCGGACTCGATAGCCTGCACCCGGGCGTGCTCCGCCTGGTGGCGAGCACGGTGAGCGGGGCGCGCACGCGCGGCCTGCCGGTGTCGGTGTGCGGCGGCGCGGCGGCCGATCCGTGCGCCGTGCCGATCTTCGTCGGACTCGGGATCCGCGCGCTGTCGGTCGCGCCGGCGGTGGTGCCGCAGATCAAGGCGCTGCTCCGCACGCTCTCGGCCGCTCGTTGCGCCGAGATCGCGACGCAGGCCCTCACGCTCGAGAGCGGCGCCGCCGTGCGCGCCTTGGTCGCGACCACCTGGCCGGGCCTCGCAACTCATCACGATGGATTGATCGGAGGACAGCTATGACAACCGTGGCGAATACGTTGTTTGCTGGGATCCAGAAGCTGGGCCGCGCCCTGATGCTGCCCATCGCGGTCATGCCGCTCGCGGCGTTGCTGCTCCGCCTGGGGCAGTCAGATCTCCTGAACA
>Ga0307513_10006857_pt1 | contig 14830 bp, 19 predicted proteins | sample 15_EM_MG_FD_202174 | JGI IMG/M metagenome (GOLD analysis project Ga0307513, IMG submission 202174) | Populus trichocarpa ectomycorrhiza microbial communities from riparian zone in the Pacific Northwest, United States - 15_EM | ecosystem: Host-associated > Plants > Roots > Unclassified | place... | reverse complement strand
AGAGAGAGGAGGGGAGAGGGGGTACCAATTCTACACTTGTCATTACGAACCCCAGAAAATAGTCAACAAGGCTGTGAACCCTAAGCCACCTCGTTCATACTCCCCAGTCCTGGAGTAGGCCCGTGCCCCAAATATAACAAGCGACAACAAGCGACAAGCAAGCGACAAGCGAGCGACAAGTGAAAGTGACGGCGAACCGGAATCGTCCCTGCGGCCCATTAAAGGAATCGTTGACATCATAAAATAAGAAATGGACCATTCGCTGGTTGTCTGGTATTGAAGGTACAGTACCCCTGCGCCTCCGCTTTGGGGAGTGAGAAGTGAGGGGCTACGCCGCTGGTCGGACGCTCTGGGGGTTGTGGAAAGTGTCCTTTGGATCGATCACTTTCTTGATCTGTTCCAGACGGGGGAGGTTCGAACCCCAGTACTGCGCTTGGGCATTGGGTAGACGGGGGCTACGGGCAGGCGTAGGTTAGTCAATCATGGTGTACCAGGCGTTACTACTCACTCTACATAACCAGCGTATGCACCCATGTTATGTCCTGGTAGCGACTCTTGAATGATATCATTAATCGTGTCAATATATTTATAAATCTGGTCGTTTAGCCCAGTGATGCCGACAGCGTAGGTTTGTATGTAGAACTAGGGATCTTCCTTAGCAACGCAATTGGAACAAGGGGGGGAGAAGGGGACTAACAAGAGCATCGCGGTGTGCATAGGCAGTCGCGTCCATGGGTACATCATTTGTGGCGCCAGCTTCGAGGTCGAAGATTGCGAACCAAATCTAGTAATTAAGACGTTAAACTCTCAAGTCGTGTCTCCGAGGCGGGACATACGAGGGTGCCCTTGCCTTTACTATCAAAGTGCGTGAAGAGCTTATCGATGCCAGATTGGGGGATCAGGTCGTTTTTCGTGAAAGCAAAGCTCTTCGAATAGAATGCCCCGGGCTGAACCACAATCAAGCGGGGTTAATATCCAAGTCGGCAACTCTTATACGGAAGACGGCGACTCACGATACCACCAACAAGTTTCAACGCCTCGCCCTCTGCCCATTGACCGACTGATCCCAACCAATCGTCCAACTCGATCACCTTGACCGTTGCGTTACGCGCCAACTTATCTTGGAAGCCGAGGGCGTCGTACTCGCTCTTTGGGCCAAAGTATGTGCCTGTTGAAATATGGTGAGTCTATGATGGACTCGTGTGAGAGGCTGACGAGTCTCACCAGTGATGATCATCCCAAACTCGAATATGATCACCTGCGACGCGAGTTTACGCGTCAAGTTGGGGTCCGATATCAAATCTTGCCAGAGGGCAAAAGTCGAACCCAAATCGACGTGCTTGCCGAACCTGTGGGCGGGGATTACTCCTTCCCATCTCGACGCTCAAACTGGGGCGGACATACTGGATGTTATACGAGTACTGGGTCATAACTGGCGGCTCGGGCTGCGTCCTGACAACAAACTCGGTGATGATACCAAATGACGCCGCGGCACCTTTCAACGCCTGTCAATCCGCGAGGGCTAAGTCACGAGCCGCACCAGCCATGAGGGAACACGTACGAAGAATATGTCCGGGTTGAGCGTCTCACTTGCGCGTGTAATGGTGCTGTTTGCGAGCACAACCTCGACCTCGAGGACGTGGTCAAGCGCTGAACCCCAAAGACGAGAAATGGGCCCGAGACCACCAATGGTGGCATGTCCTGGCACGAGAGCATCAGTTGACCGACGTCGTTGACCGACATCGTATCCGGGAATAAATAAGATCCGAAAAATGTACCTCCGATTCCGACCTAGAAGAAGCGAATAGCGGTGTAAGTCAACCAAGAAACCACACTCCTAAAATGTTATCACGCGCGGCGTGCTCACCTGTGGGCAAGTCCCGTGTGCCATCGCACGCCCTCCATGGTCGTGCAAACGCTGCGTGACATCACCAAGGAGAGTGCCTCCCCCGATAGTGGCATGCCAAGTGGTCGTGTCCATGCCAAACTGTTGGAAATGCGTGAGATCGACGACGACAGCGCCGTCCTGGCCACCGATGCAAAAGTCGGCATAGCTATGGCCACCACTGCGTGGTTGGACTTTGAGTCCCTGGTCCGTGGCGCACTTCATGACTGCAGCGACCTCATCGGCACTGCGGGGGCGCGTTACTGCCGCGGGGGTGATGCTGAAGGCCGTATTGTACGGCTTTACGGCGGAGAGTTGGTAGAATCGGTCCGTGGGCAGTGAGTAGTCTGCGCGGCTTGTGAGCGCATTGGCGAGGCAAGATTGGAGCGGGGACGAGGGGGAGTTGCCCATACTGTGCCGTGGACTAAGGTCGTGGTGAGGGCGTGGAAAGGAATGTAATTGTCCCCGTCACCGTGCCTGTCACCCTCCCGTCCGCTAGCAGCTCCTTTAAAAAGGAGGGAGTAAGACGTATGATCGAGAATACTGGGTGAGATGTTTATGTGTTCGTGTTAATGTCGCTGCCACTCTGCGTCCTGTTGTCTTCTTTCCATCTGACTGCGTTCGCTGCACCACTGTTTCGGCGCTGCGACGCCATCAGCGTGCATAGGCCGGAGGTTCCGCCTGTTGTGCTCTGTACTCCACTTGCATATTTGTCCTGCCATCCAGACAGTTTAACACTGGCGGTCCATGTGGAGAGAAGGATAGGAGGCGAGTTCGGACGCAGATTGGTTTCAACCTTGGCCATCCATTAAGTATTTTCAATTTGGGGTAATCAACATCGTGCATTGCGGTGTCTATCGCGTTGTGGGATAGTGCCTTGCGAGTGACGGACGTTCATCAAAATCTAACGCTACAGGATAAAGAAGATCAAAAGGTAAGTATTGTACGTACTTCGCACTAGAATGCACAGCAGAACACCTTTATCTTTTTGGGCGCATGGAGTCGGAAATTGGACTTTCGAAGGCTCGTTTCGGCCTCCATGCCCGCCGCGGGCATCAGGTTTGGTATTACATTATAGGCTTGTGGTCCCGTAGCATTTCGTACGGGTTTCACTTGTCGTTTAGTATATAGGTCGTAGGGCGAATAGTCTAATTTTCGCCCCACCGTCCGACGTATTATTTCGACACATGGTCCACTGGTCCATGCGACACTGCAATTTTGCGTCGCTAACGTTGTCGTCGGGATGATGTTGATGGGGACGACCAATAAAGTCAATAATGTTTCTGATCTACAGGACCACGGTCGCATGTCTTGGTGCAAAATCAGCAAATCAGCACTCCACGTACGATGTTAATCTCGTGCACCTGCACCCGGTACTTCTCAAACGGGTTTCAAGAACGCACTGGGTCCATGGGTCCGCCCGCCCTTTGCTAAGTAAATCCTTTGACCAATGATTTAGGGGCCAAATGTACACCTAGCTGAGGTCATTTGGTCAAAGCTGGACGACGGAGCGGCTTTGGTGGTTGGCAAGCAGCTACCCCTGCGCAACGAGGGGCTATATATATGTATATATGTTCATTTCCTTTCTCCAATCCGCGTTCCACCCTTTCCACCCTTGTTCTCCACCCTCTATGGCCGCCCAGAGATCGGAGACCGTGAACAGACCGCAGAAATTCTACAAATCTTTAAAAGAAATTGGTACAGGTCCAAGCGAGGGACAAACACTGTCTGAGATCCAGGCTAGGTCCACCAGGAAATCTTCGTCGTTTTTCCCTCTCTTCGCGCCGTCGCGTCAACTTTTCACATCTTAGACCCGAACCACACCCGCAGATTCCGACTGCCGCCGCCTCCTCATCCGACTACGATGAGCAATCACGACAGTGAGTCTCGCTATCGCCCTCGGCATCCTTCTCGACGTCGTCGCAGCCGTCCCGCTCTCGCCTCCACGTTCGTCTCAGCCGACGGCTTTGATCCCCACCGGCCTCGTCCTTTCGTTCATAACAGCTGAAATAACAAACAACCGGTTCACGAGCGCCCTCTGCACCCGGAAATATGATTCCGCCTGACCATGCCTACGTTTTTTGCTCCGCCAAAAATTACCCTTTTTGACGACACTTCCTCTTTGCTTGTCCCCCCCAAAAGATATCGACACTCCCATGAACGGCGGTGATGATGGCTGGGTTGGGGCCAACCGCGATGGTGGAGGTACCCCTCCGCGTCGAGGCGGATCCCCTGGCGCTCGTAGGTCTAGTCGCTCCCGTTCCCCCAAGAGGAATGGTGGTGGCGACGACAAGCCGAACGGGTGCGTTTAGTTTGCCTTTTTCAAACGACCTATTCTCTCTAACCTAATTTAGTGGCGGCGAAGGTGGAGGCGTTAACCCCGGAAACAACTTGCATGTTTCTGGTTTGAGCAGCAGGGTCGACTCACGCGAACTCGAAGCCATGTTCAGCAAAGTAGGCAAGGTATGCACATTATACGACCCTCCTGAATCGGGTCTTCATTTTCCCCGGCCAGGTCAAGAAAGCGTCAGTCATGTACGATCCCCACACGCGCGACTCGCGCGGGTTTGGCTTTGTGACGATGGAAACGCCTGAGGACGCCGAAGCGGCCATCCAGCAGCTCAACGCGACTGACCATGGTGGCAAGATCGTCACCGTCGAAAAGGCCCGCCGCGGCCGTGCCCGCACCCCCACGCCAGGAAGGTACTACGGTCCTCCTAAGCGCCCTGATCGTACGTCCCGTCCTGCATACCGATACGGTAAGTAGCCCACCCTGGTCTGACCCCTCCCCCTTCTCTTTCCAGGACGATGTAAGCCTTGCTGACTTTATGCCTGCCCATCCGGCGTTGTGCTAACCGCTGGGTGGTTGATTTCCGCAGACGAACGCCAGTACGACCCTCGTCCCTATGACTCAAGGTACAACGATCGCGACCGTGAGCGTGGTGGCGGTGGCCGCTACGAAGATCGCAGGTCTAGTAGGTATGATGATAGACGCTATGATGACAGGCGTTATGATGACAGGCGTTACGATGACCGCCGTTATGACGAACGGAGGTACTAAGGTGGACGAGGAGACGGTGGGTTGGGGAGAGGATATCCAGAAGATCCATCTTTGGTCTAGGTCTTTCGATAGCGTGCACAACCCCTTCGATCGTCGGCTCTCGCTCTCGATACTGTTCTTGCCCTCAGTTCTCAATGTGTATCAGCCGGCCGTCCACGACCCCATCCACCTTACCGATATTAAATTGTCCAGCCCTTGATCGTCCCCGCTACCACGTTTATTATTCTTGATTACAAAAAGCAACCACGATCTATGCACCCTTTCACCCAAAACTCGACCTCGGCATCGTTCAACTGTCTTCCTCTTTCTCTCGGTTATTAGCTGGTTGTTCGTAAGCGCAGTTCGTAGGCTTATGTATTTAGCGTTCAACTAGTATTACAACTACTATATCCTTGCATGCTCGCCATGCCCTCTGCCCTTGCCCTGGCGTAAACTTCCTGTGTCGGCTGACTAGTTGGCACGTCCACACTTTGAACCTGACCACGATGCCACTTGAAGGCGGATTATTGCAGGGGTTGTTAGGGGATAAGTGCGTGCTCATACTGTCGTGTAGTGAGGAAGTGAAGGTCCTGTTCTGACGCGAGTGGCAAAGGAAAGCCCGTATTTTACCGCAGGGTTCGGTTTGATGGTACGTACGCTCATATTCGGTGTTATCAACGTGTCTTCCAGTAGTGGGAAAATATCCTCAGTCGCCGTGGTGGGTCTCACGAGTACGGCATCTAGATTGCGATTTCGAATGTAAGGAAATTTTGGGTCCAACCCCATACGCGTCGAGACTGGGCTAGTTATGGACAGTACATGAAAGTATTCATGCTTTCCATTACACATAGCCATATATACCGGGCTCGAGGCCTAGCCTTTATTTTTTCGTTCACTTTTCATACAAAAACGGTGACAAGGGAACGCGTTGCTGGGTTCTCCAGGTGAACTTCATTAGACTCAAGGTGTCCGTAGTGCACTGAAAATGGATCTCCCATGGTGCAGTGCCAACCTTTCATACCTCTTTGCTACATGTCGAACTGTCCACCAACACACTGAGGATACTGGCCGCTTGCTATTCAACACCTTTATTGGGAGCGATGAGTTGTGACGATCATTATGCTCTCGCTGTTTTGGTGTCCCGGAAGTGTTCTCAACAGGAAAACTGACGTTCGCCTGTTTTCTTAGGGTGTAGGTGTAGGTCTGACAGCACTCCGCCAAGGTCTCAAGTTCGCATTCATAGGCGCGCAGCGGCGTCTCCTCGTCGCGCTCGAGATTCCGAGCAAGGACCGGAGCTATGAATGGGTACTAAATTGGATGGCGTACCAAGGGCAAAGCAAGTGGGCAAAGAGGATGCACCAACTCAGTGTGGAGACTACCCTCGAACAGCGAAGGGACGGGGGCGTCAATGCGGCATTTACTCTCGTTGCAGGACCAGGGATTCATTGGGTCCGGTGGAAGGGTGCGTGGCTGCAGGTAGGCCCACCCCAAACTATCCTCTCTGCTGGTAGTTTAACGGTTACCCACAGGTTAAGCGAGATAGGAACGACCGCGCCGTCAATCCGGCTACAGGCAGACCGTTTGAGACCGTTACACTCACTACCCTCTCTGCTAACCGGGACATCTTTCCGAAACTTCTGCTGGAAGCGAGGGATTTGGCCCTGCAAGGACAGGAGGGCAAGTTGCTCATCTACACCCACTGGCAGAGCGAGTGGAGGGCGTTCGGCCCACCTCGGATGAAGAGGCCTTTGTCGAGTGTTGTCCTCGATGATGGTGTTGCGGAGAAGATCGAGGCGGACGTTCAGGCGTTCTTAATCCGGAAACAATGGTACTCACAGCGAGGTGGGCGTGTACATTTCTCGATGACAGCGGCGGCGTCTTGCCTGACTCGGACTCGTCGATCCGTACAGGAATTCCGTACAGAAGAGGATATTTGCTCCATGGTCCGCCGGGGAGCGGGAAGACCTCGTTCATCCAGGCGTTGTCTGCCTCATTGGGTTTTGATATCTATCTCGTCCACTTGGGACTGCGTGGCATGGCTGATGATAAGCTTGCGCTGCTGCTATCTCAGGCACCAAGTAGATCTATCATTCTGATAGAAGATGTGGATGCTGCGTTCAACAGGCGTGTGCAAGTGAGCGAGGATGGGTAAGTCGCAAGCCCGGCCCACCCGTGGCCGCTTCCCAATACAAACCGTGCACGAACAGTCATTCCCTCATGTTTCACACTAGATACCAATCGTCCATTACGTTCTCCGGATTTCTTAACGCCTTGGACGGCGTGATGTCTGGAGAGGAAAGGATAGTGTTTATGACCACCAACCATCTCGAGCGTCTGGACCCGGCATTAATACGTCCTGGAAGGGTGGACGTAATTCAGCTGTTGGACGATGCAAGTGCAAGTCAAGCAAGGCGCTTATTTTGCCAATTCTACGGCGGAGAGCATGATGGGAAGTCCAACGGAGATCGGCCCGATGAAGAGCAGGTGGAGGCGTTGGGAGAATGTCTCGCGGCCACTGTGGCGGAGAAGCAGCAGCAAGGTTTGAGGATCACAATGGCGAGTCTGCAAGGTCATTTTATCCAGCACCCCAACCCCCAGGATGCGGTCCAGACTTGCGAGGGGCTATTCGTGCGAAGGTGAATCCGTTAACACCGGCACACTTGCGAAATATGATAACAATATGCCATAGGGACTAACAAAGTACATATCACTGGGCGAGCCCATTACGATTGTGATTACATGTATCGATCGGTCCTCGTGTGCTTTTTCGCACCACTCATTCGTCGTGGCAGTGGCAGCTGCCGTATGGTACCGCACCGATCTCTAAGAGAGTGTTCCGGGTCTCACAAGCTCGCTTCATCCCCGCGAACCACGGTGCCGACTCGTCTGCTAGATGGTGAACACGTACGACTTTTAGCTCGGGCCAGCCACCCGTGTAAAGGGCGTCGATGATAGCCTGGCGGAACACCCTTGTAATGTTCACCTCCTTGACGTGAATCATCGATAACGCTGCGACCTCCAAGTCGGAAGCGTGGTCGACGTCGAGGCGATCGAGGACCTCAACTCGCCACGTTGGTGGGTTGCCTATGAGCCCTTGAGTCATCTGGGGATCCTCGTAACCAGAATTGATAATGCTCAACCACTTGAGGTTGCCAAAGACCCCAGCTGCGACGTGCGCCGCGACCACAGAATAATTTGTACCAGAACACGTTCGGATGACGAGCTTGGTAAGTGTGGTTGCACAGCCCCATGGAATTGGAGAGTTGAACAACCCGCGGAGGTTGAAGTGAACGCTCGCACGGAAGACGAGAGTGCGGAAGTGAGCCTGAGTTTGGACCATGGCGAAGACAGCGGAGTGGAGCGGAAGGGAGGCGATGTGTGCGAATGTTTCCAGGCTGGTGTGGGGGCTGGAGAGGACATTGTGGATGAGGTAGTCGGGGAAATGCCACCCTGGCGGGGTTGCTCCATAGCCATCTGGCACTTGTGTGAGGTCCAAGTCGTCTTCTTTGACTCTCAGTTTCTTCAGTGACTGGTAATTACATAAGGCCCGGACAAATTCCGGCCGTTCCTCCATGGAGTCTTTCTCGTAGACGACAGTGAGGTCGTGCATCCCGAGAAGGCACTCCATAGTAGATGCCAGGATAGTGTTATCATGGTGCATAAATTGAAGGTGGACTGTCAAGGTTCTGACCCATCGCCCAATCGCCGGAGCGCTTTGGGACCGTGAGTGAACGTTTGACGCTGTGAGAGGAGTAGGGTGGTAAAATATAAAACCGCGGCCTATTGGAAAGAGTTTACGGCATACTCTAGTATAGCTAGCGGTCAGCCGACGGGATTGGAACACGCAAACCGACCGCACTTACAGTCCGAACGACACAAGTGGGTGGGGCGTCCCCACCGCACAAGAGTTAATGTGATCATTGTGAAGGAGAGTAGCAACTTCCAGAAGCATCTCCATAGGAAGCGTAATCAAGGAGGTTGAGCCAGTCATCGGGGTAGCCCTTAGTCGAGTGGGAGTATTAGGTAGTGGTATAAATGCAATGAGAGGACAGTTCGGCAGCGTTCGAAGGCCGGTGAGAGACTGGTATTGTTCGTTAGGCCTTCTGGTACCAGCGAGTAGCGTGCGTTATCTGTTGGTTCTGATAAGGGAGTGAAGCTACGTCGCTGAGGGAGCTCTGGCGGTCCCAGCGCGTTCGTCTTATATGCGTTGGTACGGTCCTTTCAGAAAGTGGTCTTTCGCATGGACCCCGCATGGCCGTTTGTCGTGATTTACTTACGTGATCTACATGTGGATGACTGCTGACTAAACCTCCGATGGCTCCGAGCAATGGACAGTCCCAACTGCGTGTCCTGCTCCTATCAACCACAGAGACTGCCAAAGGTATTCCTGAGAATCTACGGGACGGATCTTGATATTCCATATGGTGCACCATCGTTCCCTGAGACGCCAATATGTCGGCTGACAAGATAGATAACCAGGCCCATCCCGATATGAGGACGACCCAATTTATCTGTGATGGGAACGGGGAGTAATTGGTGACTTGAGTGTACAATAGATATCGCTGAGCTGCGAGCTGCATGCCTCGGAGGCTAATCCAAACGGGGCGCTTAGCCTGATTCCCAAGGAAAGTGGTTCAAGATACTAAGAAGGTACATGTTACATGTTATTCCGACTCTGGCTGACCGTGTAGAATTCCAGTTTTGATAAAGATGGATCATCCATTCGGTCCTCGCAGCAAACGATATTGCAAAGAAGTCGTAAGAAGTAACGCCGCGAGATATATCTCCTTGTTTGAAGACACTCCGTACGAGACAGTCAACTGGCACGCTGCGTTGCCGGCAATCCAGGTACATATCTCCGAGGCCCGACGCCCTCTTGAAGCCCCGAGAGGTGGGGAATGGGATCATGGGGTTGTGGTAACACAGGAGACGGGCGCAGTGGGGTCCACCAGGGGCAGGGTCCCGGATGCCGAGTGTGAGGATGACTTGAGAAGTTAGATAGTAAACTTAGCGACAAAGTTACTTGCTTCCTTCCTCGATGGTGAGGCTGGTACCGCAGCTCCGCGGTTGGCTGGACTTATCTCGGAGTGCCAGTCGCCAGGGGATCAATCCTCGGGCGAAGCTTCTCCCCGAGACTAAGCGCTTACGCCCATCTACTCCACAGCCGTGGTCTGTACGAGGAAGGGAAGGTTAGCCAACAGCAGGTGCTATAGATATTTATTCCCAGTTCGGAGACCTCATATCGCCCCGGCCACGTTAAGCAATCTATTTGAACAAGGTGCCCATTTTTGCTGTTGAGGCCCTGAGACCCTACACAGGGCACACGTTGGAGAGAGAGTCCTTGCAGAGGACCCCGCAGGGACACGCATTACGGCCTTGAGCGTATCCAAGGCGTGACGTTAGCATGAGCTGTGGGTGGCCGGCGTCCAGAAACCCTCAGTTTTGGGAGAAAATTAGCTGCTGATTCACCGGGTGGTGTGAGATGAGGGGTAGTTGTGAAAGAAATTGGTGCAGCAGGTGGTAGCGGTTTAAGGTTCGGTGGACAGACACTCCATGCCATTTACTCTGCCATCATGAACCCCGTTCCACTCAATCAGCGTATGTTTATACTAAATGGGTTGTGGAGCGTCTTATGCCAAGTTGGAGACGCCATCACAGGAGAGTGAGGTCAGCTTTCCTGTGAACCGCGGGCTTAGTGGCCACCGAATGCCGTCATGCGAGGTGATCAGTATAAGTAAATATTATTAATCTTAAGGATATGCAGCGCGCTGTCTGGATTAAAACATTCATCTGACAAATGAAGAGTGAATCAATTGTTAAAGTACAGCGTTCCATACAGGAATCGCACACGAGGTGGAGGCCAGAGCATCACCGGACACGAGTTAGATGTGGTCGGGTCCAACTCGTATGTTATAAAGTAAACTAGCTAAAAGGACATACGGCAGTCTACAAATACAAATCCTGACATCAATGCAAAGGATAATTTCAAGACGAGCCTTCGCAATTTTTATCCGAGTGGGTACACCTGCTACAAACACATACTGCTTTTCTCCCGCGTCTTCCCGCCAATGTTGATCGGAATTACTCGTTGTGACAATTACAGTTGCCATAAGGCACCGCATCTGTCGAGAGGCTGATTTCACGGGCATCACATATTCGCTTCAAGTCTGAGAATTGTAGGCTCGGTCCGTCTCCTTGGGGCTGTGTGTGTAATTTCTGCAGTCCCGGCCATCCGCCCGTATTGAGCGCATTGGTGAGAGCGATAGTAAAGATCCTTGTCGCATAGACTTCTTGAACATGAATAGTCGAAAGTGCCATCATCTCCTGATGGTCGGCGTGGTCGATGTCTAAGCGTTCGAGGACGCCAATGGTCCATCTCGGCGACTGGTTGACAGCTTCGAACAGGACATGGTCATCATAGCCGCAGCGAATGACGCCTAGCCGCTGAAGTTGACCAAAGACACCGTTTGCACAATGGAGTGAGACGGCACCAAGATGCACGCCTGAACAAGTACGAATGACCAGCGTTTTGAGCGTGCTGGCACTTGCCCAGTGCGTTGGCTGATTGAAGAGTGCCCGTAGTTGTGACTGAATGCTGGTTCGGAGGACGAGTTTGTGGAGGTGGGTAGCTCTGGCTCTAAGAGCGGTGAAGGTGGATGAGTGTAAGGGAAGTGAAGCGATATGGGAAAAGCTCTCCAGACGAATGTTGTCAACCATGAGTACGGCTTGGATGAGGTAGTCGACAAAATAGCACCGAATGTCAGACTCCTCAGGGTCGGTTGGGGTGATGGTCATGTCGAGACCGGCTTCCTGGACATGCAGCTCTTTCAAGGACGTTCGTTGACAGCATGCATTGGTGAAGTTGCGGTACTGATGGGTGTCTTCTTTGGGATAGATTACTGTCAAATCTTTGAGATTAACTAAGTAGTCAAAGATATAGGACATTATTAATTCGTCCTCTGAGTCCAGTGTCACGAGACTGATCGAGAGGCTGTGGATATAGCACCCGATGTTAGAGGTGGTTGTGAGGCCCTCAAAACGAGATGCCAGGCGCGATGGAGTGAGTCCAAGTGCTTGTTGAAAGAGGCGCTTCAAGCAAACCCCACGGAGGCGGCGGCAGACTCTGATGTTGAGTTAGCAGCAATTTTTAGGTGACCCGGGTCAAAACTTACTGAGAAAATGCGAGTAAAGAACGCAGGGAGCCGCCAATCTGGGATACGCACTCAAGCTTGTCCACAATACAGTAAAGAAGTTCTGGAGGTAAGAGAGAGAGGCCGGACTCCCGCCTGTCTCTGCAGACATGGACGGCCGCGGCGCCAAGCAGGGTCAATTGACGGCGAGGTGCCAGAAAGAGGGCCGCAACTCTCTCTAACAATACCCAGGCGAGCATTAGAGGAAATAGGATGTGTTTTATCATAGAGTTCTCGCGAATGCCTGGCAGAGGCTTGCGGGCGATAGGAGATAGGTGAAAGAAGAGCTGGAGTACACCCCCCTGTGTTCACTCTGCGCTGGAATTACACGGGCGGCTGACAGCGTTAGGAACAGACGGTCCAATGAATTATGACCGAGGGGACTTGGGTTCGAAATGAATAGAACTTGGTAATCGCACTGACCTGGCGGTGTCAACGGCTAATTAGAGGTCACTTGATCTGAGGATGTGACCAATCGGCGCCCTGGACCGTCTGGTAGAGAAGTATGAGTGACGATGCGATGCCCGATACTATATTCCCCCTTGACGGTAGTACCAATGAGCTTCACGGCAGGCCTTGAGGCAAGCTCAAAAGGTTAAAATTGACCCAAAATCCAGACCAGTGGACTTGGCGGTCTCGGGAGAATACACCCAACGTCAATCCAAGAGAAGACCCGCGGCTATTGCAGTGATTCCCAGTTTTTTGCATAAGCAACAAGCAGCCAGCCCACCATTCTTACGAGTGAAGTTCGAGTCTAGCGGCATTGTACATCCTGGCACCGCCTTGCGCCTCGGGCATGCATCGGCCTGGTAGCAGAATGCTCCTCGCCTTTCATTGGATTGTTGTGGCCTTAGGCGACCAAGCTAGTGAATAATGAGTCTATAACGCGGCCATGGACTTTGCATCTACCAAGGATAAAGTTAAGGACCAATTGATTGATAGAGCCGACGAGACCTTGCAAGCGCAGTTCGGGGTGGGAGTGGGGAAGAGGGACCCCCTGGGAGTGGCCATCGACTGGTCGAATATGTATGTAGGTTATCCCGAGAACCTATATGTACCTAGTGGGCAATTGCGATTAATTACAATTGGTGGGCAGTTATCATCGGTGCCTCAAGCGAACGTTCGCAGGCTGATACGCTTCTGTTTATTCGACTGATAAAGTAACTGTGTGCTTTGTCAACAATTGCTTAATCCGGGGATTGCGGTTGGTCAGGAAAGGATTTACCTTCCCTCATAACGAACACCAAGCCCAGAAGCAGAAGGCGTTAACGTCCCTCATGGCGGTATATATATATATATATATATATTTGGACTATTATACCGTTCCACTGGCAGGCCCTTCTCGTTCGTTCTCGCTTCCGGCTAGCTACCGCCGTCATACAGCTCGCCAGTTCCCCGCCCACAACTGAGGATAACTTTGATCCATACTGTCAGTATGCTGTTAGGAGAGTCCAGTGGCGCGCGGAGGTCTCGTGTATCTCCTGGGAGCGGGATAACATCGACCGGCGGTGGCCAACGGATCTAAGAGGGATGTAGAGCCGAGGAAGGGTGAAACGGAAAGCCAATGTGCTGCTATACTGGCGCAAGAAAGGCCCAACATATTCGGGTGGATGGGGGCGGATAGGTTCGAGCTCATAGAAGTGACGGTGACAGGAGATGACAGTGTTGGTTGCGTTCTCGGCCTCGCCACGCCACGCCACGAGCCGGTATCTCCCGCCACACTCACAACACTCACAACACTCACAAATGTCGATATCTGAATCGCACTACTACCATGTTGCGCTCATTCCACCAGTGACTACTGCCTCACAATGGGTGGAGGTTATTGACCGCGGCTGTGGTTCTCTTTACCAGTTATCCCCAGTCCCTATGATCCGGCTAGACCCACCACCACCATCACGGGTATATCTGGATACGTGAACACGTCGCGTATCTGTATGTCGTCCGAAGCTTGCGAGCTCGAGGCTCGCCGACACGATAGTTGACCGAAAGCAATTGAATACGGCTTGGCGGACGAGATACCAAGTCAAAACTGTGACGAATCCATTATAACATGCAATTCTCCAGTTTTCTGTTCACTCGTTGTGACAAGTGAAGCCCAAAACAAACCAAAGGCTTCACGTTCACGGTCACCACAAGCCCCTCTCAACTCCGGAAATAGCCTGTCACCCGGATTTGGACCTTCAACATCTCCAAGCCCGCCCATCCTTCTGGGTGAGCCCGTTGACAATCGCGGGAGACGCGTCCACGAGCACAGTACAGGAGATTGGCCCAAAATCATTGGTATGTTGTCTATAACCGTTCCATAGCTACCGGCCGGAGATACTCGCTTGTTATTATCCAGTGGAATGGCACGGCTACTCGATCATAATCCTAACGGCTTCGCGCCTCCCTGTTTCTGTGGTACGCAGAACCACCCTTCATTCGCACAATCCCCTGACGGCTCAGTCCCAGCAAAGCAAATTTCAAAGGACGTCTGCTTGATCTTCGCTCTCCCATCTCCCCAATGAAGTCTTCCACTCGCCGCTCACCGTGGAGAGGAAATCGTCGGACACGATGCATGGCTCATACGTCACAGTACAATGCTCCTTGTAGACATACCTATGTGCAACTGATAATTTGAACAGTCCTCGTGATCGACCTTTCGCAGTCGGAGACGTCGCGGATTTGATGGAGACACGTGCCCTTCAACTAGTCATGGCACTCTTTGATGGT
>Ga0307513_10006856_pt1 | contig 14832 bp, 8 predicted proteins | sample 15_EM_MG_FD_202174 | JGI IMG/M metagenome (GOLD analysis project Ga0307513, IMG submission 202174) | Populus trichocarpa ectomycorrhiza microbial communities from riparian zone in the Pacific Northwest, United States - 15_EM | ecosystem: Host-associated > Plants > Roots > Unclassified | place... | reverse complement strand
AAGTAAATTCACACTAGCTCCAAGATCAACGCTCTTTCAATTCTATGTTCTTCAATAAAGTAAGAAATTGTAGGACAACCAGGGTATTTATATTTCAAAGCATTATTGTTCTAAAGAATGACACTTACTTGTTCGGCTAAAAATGCTTTCTTTTTCACATTCAGTTTTCTCTTCATAGTGCATAGATCTTTTAAAAATTTAGCATAGAAAGGTACCTGTTTAATAGTATCCAGCAAAGGTATATTGATCCTTACTTGTTTGAAAGTTTCAAAGATTTCAGAGTTGTGATTGACTTTTCTTTGTTTGGTCATGGCATGAGGAAATGGAAGTGCTAGCGGAGAATCAGTCTTTTCTTTGCAATGTTCAAATTCAACCCCTTCCTTACCCTCAGAGATTGGTTCATCATCTTTCTCACAAGGTTCAAGAGTAAGTTTTTCAATAACCTTACCACTACAAAGAGTAATGAGTGATTTAACTTGATCTATGTGTTGGCTTCCAAAACTACTTGCATTTGCATTGTATTGTCCCTTGGGATTTTGTTGTGGTTGAGATGGAAACTTACCTTTCTCCTAAAAACTGAGAGCAGATGTGAATTTTGCAAGAACATCTTTTAGATCTGCCATGGTTTGAACATTTTGAGTGTTGATTGTCTTTTGCTTTTCAATGAATGCAATGTTTCCTCAAGATTTCTTCTAGGAGGTGGAGTATAAGGAGGTGCATATCCATGAGAATTTTAGAAATTATGGTGTGCTTGAAACGGTGGTTGTGAAGTTTGTGCATCACTCTTCCAATTGAAATTTGGGTGATTTCTCTAACCAGGATTGTATGTTTACGAGTATAGTTTATGATTGAGCCTTTGGAAACTATTTAAAGCATAAGCTTGTTCATGGAGGCATTCCTTGAAAGAAGGCAAAGTTGGGCAGTCATTGGTTGAGTGTTCATTGGTTTCACATATTTGACATACAATATGTTGAACAGATTTTAATTTACCACTCTTTTTTAATTCTAGTGCCTCGACTTTTCTAGCTAAAGATGCAAACTTGGCTTGGAGGTCATGATCTTCCCTAAGGCTGTACATACCTCCACTAAATGTATGAGGTTGAGTTTTACCCGTTGCCTTATAAGTACCCGCGGTGTCCCAATTTTGAGTGCGCCTTTGAGTCCTCACTTCCTTTTGAGTGCGCCTTTGAGCCCTCATCACTTTGGTAGTGTGTTTTCTAACCCTACCTCCTTTTGAGTGCGAATTTGAGCCCTCACACCTTCTTATTTTGAGCATGCCTTTAAGCCCTCACACCTTCTTATTTTGAGCGTGCCTTTGAGCCCTCACTTCCATTTTGAGTGCGTCTTTGAGCCTTCACCTCTTTTTCGAGTGCGTTGTTGAGCTATCGCTTCCTTTTGAGTGCGCCTTTGAGCCCTCACCTCTTGGGTAGTGCGTTGTCTAACCCTACCTCCTTTCGAGTGCGCCTTTGAGCTCTCACCATCCAATTTTTTAGGTAGGTTACCCATTACAATTTGATCAATTCTCCATGTTTTTTTTTATCTGGGTAGGTCACCCATTACAATGAGACCATTCTTTCACCTGGGTAGGTCACCCATTACAACAAGACCACTCTTTCCTTTTTCCATTTTGGGTAGGTCACCCATTACAATTTGACCATTCTCCATGTTTTTTTATCTAGGTAGGTCACCCATTACAATTCGACCATTCCTCCACTTGGGTAGGTCACCCATTACATCTCGACCACTCTTTCTTTTTCCATTTGGGTAGGTCACCCATTACAATTTGACCATTCTCCATGTTTTTTTATCTGGGTAGGTCACTCATTATAATGAGACCATTCTTTCACCTGGATAGGTCTCCTATTATAATGAGACCACTCTTCCTTTTTCTACTTGGGCACGTCACCCATGAAAATAGACCAGGGTAAGCGTGAGTGTGTGGGCTGGTCGCCCCTGAAAATAGACCACTTTGACTATGCTTAGGCAGGTCCCCCATGAAAATAGACCACTTCAAGTATGCTTGGGCAGGTCGCCCATGAAAATAGACCAAGGTAAGTGTGAGTGCGTGGGCAGGTCGCCCGTGAAAATAGATCATCTTTCTTCAAACAACAAAGAGTTTTAGACACATAGAATTTTGGTCTGGTTAAAGGGGATTGACAAAAGGAATCTCAGTTTATCCTAATCACACAGGATTTTTGGTTCTGGTTAAAGGGGATTGACGAAAGGAATCTTAGTTTAGCCTAACCATACGAGATTTTGGTTCTAGTTAAAGGGGATTGGCGAAAGGAATCTCAGTTTAACCCATCCACATCGAATTTTGGTTCTGGTTAAAGTGGATTGGCAAAAGGAATCTCAGTTTAGCCTAACCACACATAGGACTTTGGTTCTGGTTAAAGGGGATCGACGAAAGGGATCTTAGTTTAGCCCAACCACACACAGGACTTTAGGTCCGGTTGAAGTTTTAGGTCAACCAAATTTTGAGAAGACCAGTTTCAAAAGACCAGTTTTGTTTATCTTTACAAAACTTACTACGCAAAATCTTTGCTCTATAAGCATTGTAAAGAGCAATGCTTATTGAAAAATAAAATACAAAATCACATTTTTGGGTTATTCCCCGACTCACAATTTTTTTTCTCTTAGAAAAATAAAATACAAAAAAATCAAAAAATATTATCAAAAAAATATACTAGTGAAAAAAGATGACAAAACGCTCAGAAAACGGTCAAAAATTGGTTGAGAAGGTTCAAAAATACAAAAATTGAAATTTAGCAATATTTTATTGATTGATGAGAGCCTTGTTGATAAAGAAAATTCAATTTGAGGAAGAAAAGTCCAAAATCAGATGTTGATGGACTCAATTAAATTTTATTGAAGGTTTAATTGAATTCATGAAGGGTTTGATTGCAAGAAAAATTGATTTTGAAGTCAATTTGGGCTTTAATTGGAAGAAATTAAATTTATGGGGTCAAATTATAATTTTTTAGAGTTAATTCGATCAAATCAGGGGCTTAATTGCATAAATATTGAAGTTTGATGGCCAATTAGGGACTTAATTGAAAAAATCTGAAACCAATGACCAAAATGAAAAACACGCGTAAATAGAGGGGTTGCAATTAAACCAAAATAGGGGCCAAATTGAAGAGATTAGAAGTTTATTGCTCAATTGATGGTTAAATTGCATAAATTCAAGACCAAGGACCAAAGTGAAAGAGGCGGCCAACTTCAGGGCCGTTGTTTGATTTTTGGCAGGGATGCAATTGCATTGATTTTTAAATCAAAATTGCAATTTAGGATTTGATTGAACAAATCACAGATTGAGGACCAATGTGAACTCTGACACATTTTTGCCTCCTTTTCCTTTTAAATGAAACGACACATTTTGTCGAAAACGGCGCCGTTTCATACATTGTTCACGAAAAAAAAAAAAGGGATCAAAACAGTGCTGTTTTGTCGGCACCGTGGGTCTTCTTCTTCCCTTCGACGCGCGAGGTAGGGGAAGAAGAAGATTTTTTCTTCCTCTGTCACCGCCATCTCTCTCTTTAAAAAGACATCGACTCCCTCTCAAAAAGACGCCGACCAACCCCACTTGCCCAAAAACACTTTCCACGTGTTGGAGGGGCGGTGGAGGGGTGGCAGCACACTGCACCACCCCGGTCTCTCTCCCCTGTTTTTTTGCCTATAAAAACAGGAGAAGAGAGGGCTGAAAGAAAATGAAGAAAAAAAGAGAGAGAAGAAGAGAGGGAGAAGACCAAAAGAAAAAAAGAAGAAGAAGAAGAAGCAGAGAAAAGAACGAAAAACAAAGGATAGAGGAAGAAGAAGGAGCAGCACCGCTGGCAGCCGCGAACCACCAGCGCCGCTGCCTATCGACTCCAGCAGCTCCGCCAATGACAACAACCATTACAGGTAAGCCCTTCTTCCCTTTTGTTTCTCTGTTTCGTCCCTGCATGCCCTCCAGTGTTCATGTAGCATGTGAAGAGTGGAGGGCACTGTTCACACGGGTTGCTTGAGCCCAGCCCACGTAGTTGAGCCGGGTTCAACCTAGCCCATTTCAATTTTTTTTCTTCAATATTTGTGATTTCCCCACTTTTTTATTTATGCACTTTGTTTTTCTTAATATTGATTTATATTTTTACACTGTAAAAATACAAATTTGGTATTAAAACACCTGGTTTTTGTCAACTAAAAAAAAGTAAAAAATTTTGAAAAAATGTTTTTGTGTATACGGTCAAGTGTCTCAAAGCTAAAAAATCATATTGTGTTTTTCATACACCAAAAAAAAATGTTTTAGCATGCATTTTGGCTTTAATACCCAGTTTATTAAAGTCAAGAGAACATTGGCCAAAATATATATAAAAAAAAATTATTTTGTGTTGTTTTAGTATCAGGGATTTCAAATTTATATGTAAAATGTATTCATGATATTAAAGAGGTATTTTCTTTTGACGACATAGAATAATTAGGTTTTTACCCGATAAGATAAGGATCTCCTTATAGAGAAGGACTTTCTTAAACCGTAGACAGACCATAATTAGAAACTACAACAAGATTTTAAATTTTATCAGACAACAAAACAATGCAACTTACCTTAGGTAAGGCGTAGTTGGGGTGCTAATACCTTCCCTTTACACAACTAGTCTCCGTACCCGATCTCTGAGACCAATTAGGGTTCCTAGTGACCAGAATACCAAGTGGTGACTCCCATTCCATTTTACTGATAAGAGACAAGAATTCCTTGTCTCTCCATATTTGCCAGATAGATAGGCCTTTACATTTTCCTTGAGAGTGGACAATCGCCGTGACGCCGCACACGTGCGACAAATATTATAGTTGGTTCATGTGAAAGAATATTTCATTGCAATTTCATTCAAAATTAGATTATGCATATGACATAGAATTCGGATTAATCAAGAGTTCATGAATAAAGTGATAAGAAATATATATAATTGAGAGATAAGAAAGGAATATATATTGGTAACTCTTTCTCTCTTGAACGGCTTTCATGCTTTGACAAATCCACTTGTATGCAATTGCTCAATGTATTTCAACCTTGTATAAGAAGTTGTACAAAAACACTTAAGTTATCATTCTTTTAATGAAAGTTTTTTCAAACTTGTATACATCACCACTTTTCCGTATTGAAGTTTTTTAAGTACTAATAATGGAGATTGTATGGAAACTTGAAGAATGGGAAATGGTATCAATCTAATCAATGATCATTTATTCATTAAATCGAAATCGAAAACCAGGTTCTGCTCATCACATACTACCAGTTGTTGATGTCATTTTCTGCCACGCATCGTCGCAGCTGAGCAACTCGTCACAACTATCCCAATAGCTTCTCCATGTTACCAAAAACCCCACCGTGAACACCAGGTCTCTTCAGAATGTTGAGAAACGGTAGAGAGAGCTGAAAAATAGAAGAATAAAAGAGAAGAGGACTGAACCTTTGATCGTGCAGATCTCTCCCTTTAGACATCCGTTTGTCTCATCGTCAGTCTAGGAGCAAAGAGAAGACCTGTTTCAGATTCAACAGCACACGCTCTTCCATCGGCAGTGACACGTGAATCCACGTGCTGGAAGTGGTGGTGGCATGTGGTACACGTGCTATCATTTATTTTAGCGATCTTCCAGTGTCTATTATAATATACCTTGACATGTTAAACAACAAGAAATGTCGATTCATAACCTTAAAATATTTTTTTAGACAAATTGCTATAATGTTGTGAAATTTTGGAAAAAAATACTTATTATTGTGTTTTTTTTTTTCTGGATTGTTGGATACTTTTAATTTGAATTGATGTGTGTTATTGATTTGAAATAATTTGAATATTTGTGGTGAATTATGAGTTTATTTTTAGATTGTTATTGTTTTTTTGGACATTAAATATATATTGATGCATGAATTATGTTTGGGTTTATATTGATTTGTTTGGATTAATATGCAATTTGAACAAAGTTTGTGAAATCAATAAGATTCATGTGGATTTTTGGTGTTGTTCGGCTTCAAGTTAATGAATGATATTTTGTTTTGAATTAATATCATGGTAAAAGTAGCCTTGATAAAAAATAATTTATCTGTGTTTTACTAAACATGGTCTTCGTCCATTTTCAAAATCCTTGGAAGATCATCTTGTAATTAATTTTGAGTTCGCCATATTTTCCTACATGCGAGGCGTTTTGAGTGTGTCAAACGAATCATTTTTCCTTTTATAAAAACAACAAAAAAATCTCTTTCAAAAATACAATCTTATTTTAAATAACATACAACCAAGTCTCTCAAAAATAAATAATCATATGTAGCTTAAAAAATAAAATACATGGTGTGTTTTAGTATGTTTATACAGAATTCAAAAAAAAAATATTTGCATGGATTTTGGATTTAATAACTGGTTTATTGAATCCATAAGAACTTTATCAATATTTCAATAATCCATAAAAATTTTTAATTCATGAGAATTGATGGTCAATATTCTGGTATAAATGTTGGACCTATAAATAGGCTGGTATTTAAATATCAAGAATTGACCAGAAAATTCTCATAACTATTTTAAATATTCACCAATTTTAATTGAAAGTATTTTTCATCACAATACACGAATTGTGAAAAAACCCTTCTACTTCCAAGATTGGTGAACATTGTTAGGACACCTATATGAATATTTTTCATAAGAATTCTTTTAGGCACACGAGCCCTTAATAAATTAAAAAAAAAACTGATTTATTCACATGAATAAATCCTCATCTTAAGCCATAAACATACCACTAGTTAGTAACCCATCAAAGCCTTCAAACCACGTTTAAACCACCTTAGGTTTCGATTCCTGCAATCTATTTAAGCACAAGGCAATAGCAGAGCAAATCTGCTATTTATAGTCATGTCATATACTCTTGCTTGTAGGACAACAATCTGAGAAGCTCCCCACGACTCATCATTTTATCCTTGTGCTCAGGACAATTCCAAAATGAGGAGATAATTCTAAACTCAAAATTATTCAGTGAAATCACACCTTGAAAGAGCTTTAGAGCATTTGAACATCAAATTAATTATGTATTTGCTCTAAACAAACTATATAGATGGTCTAGCAGATATTTTCATGTACTAGTAAGACATGTTTAGTCTCAATAGAAAGCATGGTCATGCAAGACTGGAATAGTGGCCTAAAATGACAATAACAGGAGATCTAACCGTTGGATCGGGTGCAAAGTTTTACAGGAGATTCTACAAGTCGTTTTCCCATTAAAAACCACTTAGTAGTTATAAAAGCATTGAATCTCCAAAAATCAGGCTCATAAGTTATTATTTGGGATAATTTTGTTATTTTTCCTTAATTTTCATAAATTTATTGTTTATTTTGATATTTTATGTTATTTCCCGTTATGTTTTGGGATTCTGATTTAATTTGTTTCCAATCTTGGTTGATTTTTCTATTATATAAAAGGGATTGTAAACATCTTTAGGAGGTAGACTTAATCCAATCAATATTTTATACATAAGATAAGGTTTTGGGATTCTTTGTGTTTTAACATAATTCCAATCTATCTTTCTGTCTTTTTATGTTTGCTGCTATATTGTTATGCTTCCGTTTGCATTAATCTTTCAAAACCACTATCGCACGTGTCGCGGCGATCGTCCTTCAGGAGTTGAGAATGGGATAGGGAAATGGACAGGATAACCTTGTTCTTTATTAGTGTAAAGAGAGAGTGACAGTCACCACCTAGTATTTTGGTTACTAGGAATCCTAACTAGTCTGGTTGCGTAAAGAGTAGGTATTAGCACCCCTAAAATGCCTTACTTGAGGTAAGCTACATTGTTTAATTGTCTGATATAACTAAAGTATTATTGTGTTTTCTAATTGTTGGTTTGTCTAAGGTTTAAGAAAAGTCCTCCTCGATAAGGATATCCTTATCTTATCAGGTAAAAACCTAATTGTTCTAATGTCTATATAAAAAAAGAACTATCTTTTTATTTAATATCGGAAATATGTCTTACATATAAGTTTATAATCTCATATACTAAAAGAAAACAAAATAGTTTTTTGTTATTTTTGAAATATGGGCCTAGTTCTCATGGCTTTAATAAACTGGTTATTAATGTTCAAAATGCATGCTAATACATACCTTTTTTCTTGAAATTTTTGTATGAGAATATGATATGAAGTTTTTTACATTTTTTAGACACATGGTCGTATGCATGAAAACAAGATATATATTTTTTTGTTTTCTATATTTGTTTTTGCAACATTTCAGAGAAAATCAGGTATTTTAATACTGGATTTGTATCTTTATAGTGTAAAAATGCAAACCAATATTAAGCAAAATTGGTAGAAAAACACGCGAGAAAATTAAAAATTTTTGAAATGTTTTTTTTTAATTTCTTGTTTTTTTATTTCATATATAATATTATATATTATTATTATAATATATAAATAAATACATTGGGTTGGGCCAGGCTAAATTATATGGGTTGAGCCCAACCTAGTTGGGCCAAAACCATCCCAGAAAAAATAGGGTCAAGGTCGGCCCAAAAGAGTTGGGCCAATATTAGCCCAAAATAGAGATGGTGGCCGAAAAAGAAGAAGAAGAGGGGGAAGTTGACCTAGCAGTGGCGAACGACGGTGTTCATCCCTACTAGAGCTGGATCTGCTGGTTCTTCTTCAAACCGAGGTTGCTATGCATTGGGGGAGCTGTTTTGCTAGTCGGTGGAGAAAGATTTAAAGGGGACTAGGAAGTTCCTCTTCCTCTCTAGGCAATACCAAAGGGTGTTCTTCTCCCTTTTCTTTCCTTTTTTCTCTCTGTTTTTCTTTTTCTTCCCTTCCTTGTCCTCTCTCTGTTTTCCCCTGTTTTTTCTTTCTATTTTTTTCCTTTTGTTTCGTTCTTTTTCTTTGTTTTTTCTCTTTTTTTCATCTTTGTTTTTTCGTCTCCCCTACTCCTAGTGAGGGGGGTATTTATAAGGGAAAGGAGGAGAGAGAGATACCCTACCCCTATCCAGTCACGCTAAAGGGGTAAGGTGTTGGACGACTGCTATGCAATTGCTCTAGGGTCGCCCGCAAGGCTTGTCTCCTCTGTTTTTCATCTTGATGGTAGGCCATAGGGGGTGTGGGTTGTGTCAGTGTTTTTGGGCAAGTGAGAGAGAGAGAGAGAGAGAGAGAGAGAGACGCTGCAAAGGAGGGGAAAAAAACCTTTTTTCCCTACCTTCAACGCGTTTAGGGGAAGAAGAAGATGTATAGTGCAATCAAAATGACATTGTTTTTGAGTTTTGTTTTTTTTTTTTTGAATAACAATGAATGAAACGACATCATTTTGTACGAAACACGTCGTTTCATTTAAATAAAAATGGCACCTAAGAAGTCCTTGTTTCCAAATTAGTCCTTAATTTTTTTATTTATTCAATCAAGTCCTCAATTGAGATTTTGATTTCAAGAATCAATTTAATTGCATCCCTACCAAATTCAAATGCCATCCATAAAGTTGGCCGTCTTTTTCATTTTAATCTTTGGTTTTGAATTTGTGCATTTTTACCCTCAATTGATTAACAAACTTTCAATTTCTTCAATTTGGCCCTTGGTTCGGTCAATTTTAGCCCCTATATTCACGCGCCTTTTCCAGTTTAGTCTTTGGTTTTGGATTTCTTCGATCAAGTCCCTAATTATCCATCAAACTTCAATATTTATGTAATTAAGCCCCTGATTTAACCAAATTAACTCTTACAAATTGTAATTCGACCTTTAAATTTTAATTTCTTCCAATTAAAGCCTAAATTGACTTAAAAAATCAATTTCCTTGTAATTAAACCCTCCATAAATTAAATTAAACCTTTAACAAAATCTAATTGAGTTCTTAAACATCCAATTTTTAATTTCTCTTCCTTATTGAATTTTCTTTGCTAGCAGGACTTTAATTAGTAAAAAATATATTGTCAAATTTCAATCTTTTTACTTTTGAACCTTTTCAACCAGTCTTTGATCATTTTTTGGACGCCTTGGTGTCCTTTTCTCACTGATTTTTTTTCTTTTGTTTTCTTCGAACATTTTCTTTTATTTTGTGTAGGAATCCCCAAAAATTGGTAACAACAACCACTATGTCAGTTATCGAAGCATTGGATCTCCTGAAAATTAGACTCATAAGTTATTATTTGCGATAATTTTGTTATTTTTCCTTAATTTTCGCAGATTTATTATTTATTTTTAGATTTTATGTTATTTTTCATCATGTTTTGGGATTTTGATTTTGTTTCTAATATGGGATGATATTTCTAGCCTATAATAGGGATTGTAAACCTCTTTAGGAGGTAGACTTGATCACATTAATATTTTAGAAATAAAATAAGGTTTTGGGATTTTTTGTGTTTTAACATTATTTTGGTCTATCTTGTGTCTTTCCATGCTTGCAGCTATATTGTTGTGCTTCCGATTGCATTAATCTTTCAATATTTCATGCTAAGTAATAGAAAACAATGATATATAAATCACAAATTGTTTTTTTGAAGAAGTAAGAAGAAGCTCCTCGTCTACGTTTAGTAGAGGGAGAATAACACAAATGGAGGAGGTTATGCATACAAGAAAGCTAAGTGATTAATCACTAGGTCTTTAAAACTGAACTGGTTTCCCCTTAGTATAATCGATATAAACCCTTCCCTTGTGGCGTTGAGCTGCCTCATTGCTGTTGGAATGGGAGAACACAGCAATGGCGTTGGAATGTCAGAAAAAGTCACTGTACCATCTTCTCTTAATTTACATGTTGATTATATTATCACTAATACAGTTGCTGAAGCAGTAGCTGATACACAACAGGAAGAACATAGCAATGTTGTTGGAATGGCAGAGCAGCACCTTAAAACTGATAACGTAACTGAAATACAACTGGTAGAATCTGACCATGAAGATGAAATGCATCGGCAGCACCTTTCTCACTCACAATCCAATCCTGCTTCTCTAGAATCAGACTCGCAGCTTGTTCATTCTTCGTGTGCAACCCCTCCTTCACATACCATGGTTACCAGATCACAAAGAGGCATCCTTAAGCCTAATCCAAAATATGCCTTAATATCCTCTAGGACTTCAGCAACCATTCCATGTGAGCCTTCTAACTTTCGGTCTGCGTTAGCTCACCCTGGCTGGAAAGCTGTAATGGACGAGGAACTTGAAGCTCTCCATAGAAATCAGACTGGGGAACTTGTCCCTTGCACACCTGCCATGCATGTTATTGGCTCTAAATGGGTTCTAAAAACAAAACTCAAACATGATGGTTCACTAGACCGCTTGAAAGCTCTGTTAGTAGCAAAGAGGTATCACCAAGTTGATGGATTGGACTATACTGAGACTTACTCTCCATTTATCAAACCAGGAACTATTCGTATGGTTCTCTCCATAGCACTAGTTAACAAATGGTCCATACGTCAACTTGACGTTAAAAATGCCTTCCTGCATGGTTTTGTTTCAGAAGACATATATATGGAACAACCCCCAGGAACAGTTTATCCACAGTACCCATCACATGTGTGCAAGCTCAAAAAGGCTCTTTATGGTCTCAAACAAGCACCCTGTGCCTGGTTTGATCGGTTCAGTATCTTCCTTCTTAAATATGGGTTCTTTTGTAGTCTTGCAAATCTATCACTTTTTATCTTTCACTCTAACTCTGATACTTTAATCCTTCTTCTTTATGTTGATGATATACTCCTCACAGGATCCTTTGTTCCTCTAGTTACGCACCTGATTCAACTGTTGAGCTCAGAGTTCGCAATGAAAGATTTATGACCCATTCATCATTTTCTTGGCATTAAAATTACTCACACATCTGAAGGACTCCATCTCTGTCAATCACACTATGCGCTGACAATCCTGGAACGAGCTGGTATGGTGGACTGAAACTAATGAGTACACCGCTTGAAGCCAAGACTAAAACGACAACAACTGATATGCTATTGCAAGATCCATAGTTTTTTTCATGGGCTTGTTGGTGCTTTACAATATCTAACACTCACAAGACCTGATATCTCTTACAATGTCAATTTTATCTCTCAATTCATGCATGCTCCAACTGTTATACATTTCAAAATGGTTCATCGCATTTTAAGATATGTCAAAGGCACAATTGACACTGGATTAAATTTTACTTCCCATTCTACACTTGATCTTTGTGCTTTCTCAGATGCAGATTGGGGAGGTTTCTCTACAACAAGACGCTCTACAACTGGATACTGCACATTCCTTGGTAGCAATCTCATTTCCTGGTGTGCAAAGAAATAACCCACTGTCTCTCGTTCCAGCACCGAGGCAGAATATAGAGCCATGTCTAACACAATGGTAAAGCTTACATGGCTAACCTTCATTCTACAAGATCTTCACATATCACCCTCTTCACCACCTATCCTCTACTGTGACAATTTCAGTGCCTTACGCATTACTGTCAATCCTATGTTTCACGCTCGTAGAAAACACATTGAATTGGATTACCACTTTGTGCGTGAACATGTTGCCCTTGGTCTTCTTATCACTCAGCACATCTTCACCCATGAACAAATAGCTGACATCTTCACCAAACCCATGTCAAAAGGTGCATTGGCCTACTTTAAAGACAAACTATGCCTTCAACTCCGGCCTAGTTTGAGGGAGGATGTTAATGGTAATAAGACAGATGCTCATGGAAACAATTCAACTGCAACAGTAAGCCAACAACATGGAAAGAAATCAGACATATAAGAAAGAGACGTTGGTTGATTAGAATCACCAGTAACATGGAAACAAACCAACTCTCATGGTAACAAAACACAAACAGAAAGAGACGTTGGCTTATTATGGAAATAAATCAACAGCAGCAGCAATGAAGTTCATGACAGAAACCAGAAACAGAAAGAGATGTTGGATTGTTATGGAAATAGATCAACTAAGAATTAGGCAAGTCAATATATCTAAATTAAGCAACTTGTAATGTTATAAAAAATAACAGCTCGTATAGAATAGCAAGTTGTATATTCATGTTAATATTCAAAGAAACAGAGAAACCTTTCTTCCATTGAAACATTCTTATTTTTCTCCAAATTTCCGCTTATAGGAGGCCATGCCAACGTTTATATAGATAGGAAAGGTTTGGTTGACAACAGCTGTCAAATGAATAATGTTAGACAATACTCCTTTTAGTAAATAAAAGCACCCAACATTTGTGTATTGCTTTAAACTGTATCATCAAGTTTAAATATTATAATAATAACCACTGCAGAGAGAAAAATCAATAGCTTTCTTTCATCTTATCACTACCGACGATAAAACCACCATAAAATGAAAAAAAAAATTATCATCAAAAGTTTATTGATATCAAATTTAAACACAAAAAAATTTAAAACCGTTTGATTTTACTGGTTTTTTTGTTGTCCGACCACCATCGATGACAAAACCATCACCAAGAGTTTATTACTATCGACTTTGGATGAGAATTGAATATTGTTCTAAATACTTAGTAAACGGAAAATAAGGGACGCAAACACTGCTCATTAACAGCTGTTGTCAGCCAATCATTAGAGCCACTTTTATGAATTTGTGTTGGGCATAAATGAGAATATCTGATCATGTGATTAAAGAAAACAAAAGCTTCCCTGCTATTGGACTAATTCTGTTTCTACCATTCAGGAATCAAGTGAAAATGCTTATTGTTTTCGTCGCAGGTGCGCGGCGTCGCGGCGAGTATTCCACTTTTAAATCTAGGAAGTGTGTATGGTATCTATCTGGCAAATGTGGGGAGACAATAAAATATTGTCTTTTATCGGTGAAAAATGGAATGAGAGTCGCCACCTAGTATTCTGGTCACTAGGAACACTGACTGGTCTCAGAGATCGGGTACGGGAACTGGTTGCATAAAGGGAATGTATTAGCATCCCAAATACGCCCTACCTAAGGTAAGCTGCATTGTTTATTTGTCTGATATAATCTAAGGTCTTTTAGTGTTTCCTAGTTGTTGGTATGGTTCAAGAAAAGTCCTCCTCGGTAAGGAGATTCTTATCTTATTGGGTAATTCTGACGTTAACAAAAGAATTTAATATCCGGAATACGTCTTACGTATAAGATCGTAACCCTAGATATTAAAAGAAAACAAAATAAATATTTTGAAATTTTTGAAATATTGGCCTAGTTCTCATGGCTTGAATAAACTAGTTATTAAAGCCAAAATGCATGCTAATACATATATTGTTTTGAAATTTCCTTTGTTGTGTGAAAATATGATGTTATAATATTTATATATATATATTGGAGAGACTAGGCCGTATGCATGAAAACAAAACATTTTTTGAAAACTTGATAAAAACCGGGTATTTTAATACCGGATTTGTATCTTTACAGTATAAAAATACAAACCGATATTGATCAAAATACAGTAATAAAATTACAGAAAATCACATATTTTTTTGAAATAATTTTTGAAGAATTTTTGTTCGAACGGGCCAGACCCGGCCCAAAAGGAAACTGGGCAAAACCAATTGGGCCTACTTTCTACAGGGCTGGACTCAGCCCAGCCCAAAACCACATGGCTGGTTACTGTTCACTGTACATACAGTGCAGGTGAACAGTAACCCGTTAATTAATTAGCCGGTTACTGTGCACATAGTAACCGGGTAATTATTTCCTTGCAGGACGTGCACAGTGCACGTTCTGCATGCAAGACGATGAACAGTAAATAGAGATAAGGGTCAGAGGGCTGACCTGTGGTGGCTCTAAAGGCGGTGCTGTTGGCGGTTGCTGACCGGAGGATGACCGGGAGGGTGGTCGGCCTTTCTTCCTTTCTTCTCTGCTGTTTTCTTCTTCAGCTCTGTTCTCCCCTGTTTCCTTTGCTTCTTCTGTCAAC
>Ga0307513_10006855_pt1 | contig 14835 bp, 18 predicted proteins | sample 15_EM_MG_FD_202174 | JGI IMG/M metagenome (GOLD analysis project Ga0307513, IMG submission 202174) | Populus trichocarpa ectomycorrhiza microbial communities from riparian zone in the Pacific Northwest, United States - 15_EM | ecosystem: Host-associated > Plants > Roots > Unclassified | place... | reverse complement strand
TTCCTTTACTTAGTTAACTTATATCTTATTTATGTTCTTATCTTGTTTATTTATGTTTCTCTCTTTCATTATGTTTAGCTAAGTTTATTATGTCAAGGTGAAAAGGTTACACTAATGGTGTAAGAATTAATATAAACTCAACATGGACCTTAATGCTTGATACTAACATGTTTTGTATTTGTTATCTTGTTCACTTTTAATATTTTGCTTGTTAAATGGTTAATCTAGATTTATGTTGTATAACCCTTGGTACAACAAATATTTGATACTTTCATAGCCCAACTGTATGGTATAACCGACACATGTGCTATGAAAGGAACTTGATTTGTTTTTAACATAAGTTATAATCATGAATACCTGACAACATTTACAAGTATTAGCATTATTCCAATACGATAACTAATGTAATCATGTTAACAATTTATTATCCAATTGGAACCTCCTTTGTGTGTGGTTTTTAGTTGAGTAATAAAAGGAGTTTATATTATACTTGTTTGAAATACCATTAGTGGATCCTCTAACCTTGACAATTATTTTATCCTTGTTTAATCCTTATATCAATATCACATCTCAAAGCTCTCTTCAACTCCTTTTCTGTCATTATCTATTTCTTTATTTGTAGTTTATACAGTTAACCTCCCTGTGGTTCGACTCCGGTCTTGCCAGGTTATTTATTACTTCGACACTCCTACACTTGGGAGAAGACATCAACTCTTTAGTCATATCAAGAGGAAGAGTTAGCCTTTCTCTCTCCTTATATTTACAGCCCCTATAAGTGTACTGGGGTGTTTGGGCACTGGACCAAGGTTGTCCTTGCCCCCCTTTTGGGTTATATTGGGCTGGTTTCTATTCCAATTCTCCCCTAGGATAGGCCGGTCTAACACAAATTTTTTGTTAGGTTTTACAGTGTCGATGCCGATTCAGAAATCGACAGCCAATCTGCGTCGCTGCCGATTCAGAAATCGGCAGCCAAAAACTTTGTCGCTGTCGATTCAGAAATCAGTAGCCAAACTGTGCCACTGCGGATTCAGAAATCGACAGCCAAACTATGCCACTACCGATTCAGAAATCGACATCCAATAACTGCGGTGCTGCTGATTCAGAAATCAGCAGCCAAACTGTGCTGCTGTCGATTCAGAAATCGGCAGCCAATAACTGCGTCGCTGCTGATTCAGAAATCAGCAGCCAAACTGTGCTGCTGTCTTTAATTTACTTTTTTTTAGTTGTTTACATTAACCCTATTATGGCAGTGGACAAAGTCACCATTTGCCTTTGAAATCTCAACCATCACTTAATCTTCCCCCACTAACAAAATGTCCAATCACAAGCAAAGAATATATGGTTGTGCGATTGCTCTTCATGCCTACAGAACACACAAAAAGTATTTGTTGGAATGAATCGTAGCCGGTCTCTGGTTCAAAGCTTCCCCATTATTGCTAGCCACAAGATGAAGTTGTATTTCGGCATAGACCAATGCTCCCAAACCACTCTTTCCCAGGTGACTGGAGTATCAGTTGGACAAAAGAAATCATATGCTTTAATCAAGAAAGGGCCTACCTCATTATACCATCTGCCCATCAAGGAGATGCTTTCGGCTTGGCCCCCACAGTCCTCAACAAGCCGGTCTCTTAATGAAATAATGGACTTCCACAAGGGCGATGAACTGTGGTGGGCATGTATATTTCAAACAGAGCTGCTACGTAAGTAAAAATGGTGCACCCATTGAATCCAAATCGAATATGTTTTGAGATGAATATTCCAGAGTTGCTTTGCCAGGAAACTTTTGTTGCAAGCTCTAATATCAAAGAGACTGAGGCCTCCTTCAGCCCTAGACATACAAACATTTTTCCAGGCGACCAAGGCAGAGTTACTCTTTCGGATGTCACCTGCCCACAAGAAATTTCTGCAAATGCTAATGATTGGCCTAATAACACTCTTTGGCATAGGGAAGATGTTTAGCCAAAACTACACCATATCATATAATATTGATCGCACTATCTCCAGCCTCCCAACATATGTGAGATGTTTACCCATCCAACTCTGGACTGATGATTCTAGCTTATGCAAAAGTAGGGAGTACTGACTTGCAAGAAGCCTTTGAGGGATAAGGGGAACACCAAGGTATGTGAAAGGGAAACATCCTTCATTGAAACCAGTATCACGAAGAATTACCTGCTTCAGGCTATCACTAACCCCTCAAAAAAAGAAGAAGAAGATTTGCTAGCATTTATATCCAACCTTGTAGTCTTGCCAAAGGTTATAAGCTGTTTGAATATAGATTGGACTGAGATTCTATCCCCATGAGAAAGCAATAGCACATCATCCATAAAAGCAAGGTGATATATGCCTTAAGTACTGCATTTCGGATGAAAATGGAAGCCAGACTACCAAGATGCTAACATAAACATCCTGGAGAAGTATTCCATGCAGCAAATAAATAGATAGGGGGATAGAGGGTCACCAAGAAGCTGAAGTAGATCCCTCAGGAAGACCCACTAGACCGAGCCAAAAGCTTTCCAAAAATTAAGCTTCCTGAAAATTAAGCTTCATGAGGCATCTAGGAGAAGTCTGTTTCCTGCCATACTGCTGAAGAAGCTCTTGAACCAAGTTAACATTATCACTCATCAATCTGCCACCCAAGAAAGCATTTTGCATAGGGCTGATGATCTTAGTCAAAGCATGAGCTAATCAGCTAGATAATATTTTCAAGATCACCTTATATATCATATTGCAGCTAGAGATAGGTCTAAAATCATTGGTAGAAGAGACATTTGCTGATTTGGGAACCAATGCTATAACAAAGTGGTTGATCTGCTTCAAGAGCTTCCCTGATAGGAAGAAATCTCGGACAACAGCACAAAAATACTCCCCAACCACACCCAAGCTTGTTTGAAAAAGAAGGAGTAACTATCAGCCCAGGAGCTTTGTCATTCCTTATGCTGAAAATTGCCTTTCTAATATCTTCACTAGTTACCAGAGCAAGGAGGAGATCATGAGAACTAACATCTAGACATGACCTATATTGGATGACCTCTATTCAAAAGAAGAGTTTCTTTGGATGTGCCAAGCAATTGCTGGTAATAGTGCACAAATTCAGCCCCAACTTCCTTCAAGGAGATGGTAAGACACCCATTGCTACACATGATGGTTGGGATAAAGTTTCGCCGATGATTCTGGCTCATAAGTGCATGAAAAAACCTGATGCCTCTATCACTCTCTTTGAAGAAATTGCATTTAATCTTCTGGCTAAAGAACATGTTTTATATAGATTTCAGATTCATCAACTTCAATCTGAGGAGCTTGTCACACTCCAGCAGATACGAATTATCTGTGTCTTGTTAATGAGCAGATTGGTGAAGCTCTAAGTTAGTTTCTACTCTAGTAACTCTCTCATAAATATGGTCGAAGTGATGCTTGTTGAGCTCCTTTAATGGTCCCTTCAGGAATTTGAGCCAGTTGTAGAGAATATACATAGAGGAGCCATAGACAATGGAGTGCCAGTTACTAGAAATAATCTCTAGGAACTTATCATAAGAGGCCCACATGTTGGAGAATTTAAAGTGTTGGCGACCTTTCTCATTCTGATCAAACCGAACAATAGCTGGATAGTGATCTAAGAATGCTCCCGATATGCCAAAATGAACATGAGCTGATTTCTGCAGAGAGGACTAGGAGGAATTGACCAGATAACGATCAAGTTTACTCCAAACACTCCCATTAGTCCACCTAAAATGACAACCCGTATAATTACGGTCATTAAGACCAAGAGCTGAGCAACAGTCTTGAAAATCCAAAATTTCATAATTGGAGACTTCTTCACCATTATGTTTGTCAGCTTGAGAGAGCACAAAATTCAAACACCTAGAACCAGCCATGGGCAGTTGGGGCACCACTTCCGCAAGTCTGCTCATAGAGATCTTCTTGCAATAATAGTGTTAAAACCATAGACAAAAGTTACAATGAAATTGATCTAAGTGACTAAGCTGCTGATGGAGACATGGAGGCCTTGAGCTGAACAATCAATCAAATCAACTTTTACCGTATAAGGATTCCAAAAGACAACAGTCCTAGCATTGCTGGCTGCCTCAACTTTAGTAAGATACTTCTAGTGTTTAATCCTAAATTTGTGCATGCAAGCAACCCTGGAAGAAAGCAATGTGGTTTCAAGAAGACCATAAACATCCATTTTTTTTTTTTTCATGAGGCGGACGACCTCATGCTATTTCAAGGGACTATTAAGACCCTTGATATTCCAACTATAGATGATCATCAAAGAGTAGGAGAGGTAGGGGGCCTCCTTCCACTGTCGTTTGACCTCTGATTACGGTTTCTAGTCCCACTCCTTGTGGTCACCCCTGAAGAAGTACCAGAGAAGTCCCTGCACTGACTCTGTCCCCAGATTTGGTTAGAAAACTTGCAGGAGTTGCTTCATAGATCATTCCTTCACTTTAGGTGGGTTGAGCATTGGAAGGTTCATCACCAGAGGTTCCCTCCATTACTTCCACATTAACTACCATTACCTTGCCCTTAAGGTCACAAGCTGCAGTTTGAGAAGCCCCATCTTTACCTGATTCCCCTCTCTTACTGCTATGATTCTTGTGATTTTTCTTTTTTCCATCAAACTACTTCCCTATCACCAGTGGTAGCCTCTACTTGCATTGGATCAGAAAACTGCTCATTAGACAATTTTTCCCTGATGTGTTTATCCCTCAAGGGACACAATTTTTGGAGAACACTACCCCGACTTCTATTCTCATATTCCTCATTACCCTGAGTCTGCTGACTTGACCCGGCAAGTGAAGAACATGATGCAATATTGTGACTAAGAACTCTGCAATGTTTGCAAAACTTCGGCAAAGTTTCATAAACAATTGATTGGTTCAAAATAGAACCATTAGGCAAAAGAATATTGATAGAATAAGGCAAAACATCCATCAAATTTACTTCTATGAGGACTCTAGCATAAGAGAGGCGCAACATGGTGGTGGTCAATTTGTCACTCTACAAAGGCTTCCCAAGCATACCGCCAATCTTTGATAAGCATCTAGGGGACCAACATTCTAATGGAAGATTAGGAAATTTCACCAAAACTGGAACCTTAGACATCTCTTTAGTAGAAAAATTGAAAAAAGCAAGCATAGGTCTTAACATAAGAGGTCTACCAAACACCAAATAAGGGCCTCCACTAAGGACATCAAGTTTATCCTTAATCTTATTAAAACGATATATCAACCACCCCGAATCATGGATCACATTTCCAGGTATGACTAATGATATTGTTCAAAGCTTTAAAACCTGGGAATTTGCCAGCCACATACCCAACAACACATGATTTCCAAACATCACAATTCGCATCTAAGTCCTTAGCTTGCAGAGAGAAAGATTTTGTGCTACTAATACTAGAGAAATGTGTAAGCTTGGGACAATTTTCAGAGTTATGATTAGTAGAGAATAAATCCCTCCATTTGCCTACTGCAGGTTGTAAGGGCTGAGAAGTACTTGGGTGCTAAAGATTACTTGTAGATGGGGGCCACCCCACCATGGAGTTGATCACCCCGTCAGAGATGGAGGTGGTTGGGGCTTGTGTAGCACTTGAGATTGCAACCAGAGGTCTAACGTTGGAATTAGTGCCATGAGCATGAGGGTCAATACCAGGGCTGGGTAAAGTTATCATTTTCACAGGAGAATCTGGGATCGCAGCAACAAACTGGAGATTCATCTGTAAATTCGTACCAGAATTGGGTGCAACACCTACAGGAGACTCCTTTGACTGAGAGCTCTTTCTCTCTCTGTTTTTTTTAATCAAAATGTAAATATATATTAAAAATAAAAATAAAAACAAGTGAATGTTGCTTCTATGACTCTTTCAGAACCTTATGAGAAATCAAAGTTTTTGGGTTCTGGGGGAGTATTGTCGCAAGGCTGAAACTTAAAGGAATTGACGGAAGGGCACCACCAGAAATGGAGCCTACGGCTTAATTTGATTGAACATGGGAAAACTTACCAGGTTCAGACATAGTAAAGATTGACAGACCGAGAACTCTTTTTTTTTAATCAAATGTAAGAAAATATTATAGATCATAATGAAACGAAGTTGGAGACTAGCAAGTAAGAGTATATAGACATGTACAAAACCAGTGAAAATATACCAGAGGGAACAAGCTCCCTCGAACAACCAATAGGTACATCACAACAAGCAAAACAGAGCCATTTGGCAAACATAAATAAATAAAAATAGACTAGTAGCTAATGATATCTATGACATGACAAGCACACAGGCAAAGGATCATAGCAACGCATTCCATGAATGCAACCAACACCTGGCATGCACAACCATCCAGCATAGCAGCAAAAGCGTGGACCCAATCAGCCAACAACAGTAAGCATAGTAGTATGAAGCACCACTAGGAGATCCAAAGAAAACAACACCAATAGGAGCAGGTGATAGCTCCTTCAAACCCAGTAGACACAAACAGGAATTGTGAGATCACAGCCGCCAAATAAGCTCAAGGAGGAACAACAGAAACAACACAGAGTGGGCTACAACTACAGGCAATAGCACCAACCAGCATATAAGGACGCCAGCAATAGCAGCTAGGCAGAGCAACAGTCATATAGCAATCAAATAAAAAAGGAGACCCAGCAAGGCATTTGGTTGCAGCAGGCCTCCCATTAACAGGAGAGGAAGCACTGGAACTAAGCAACAAACTAACAACAATGACAATGAAAGCCCATGTCATGCAGAACCAAATGGTTGGGAAGCATAGCAATAGCTAGGACCTAGATACACCCCTGAGCAGCTTGCATGGAGATGAGACCATCCAATTCAGCCAAGGCAGCCAAACATATCAGACTAGCATTCACACCCTAAAACATGGAAAGCATCCAGCAAGGAAGCAGGTAAGGCACAACTTTTGGCCCAGGTGTACTCAACCAAGCAAACCAACCAAAGTCAAATCCCAGCAGGCAAGCCTAAAAATTTCAAGCTAGCCAGCTCTTAGAGACAACCACTAAGATAGACAGTGTGATAAACCAAGAAGATCTGTAAGAATGGCCATGAAAAACCCAAAGTATTTGGACTAAGAAGCTGTCACGTAAAAGCAACTTCCATGTGCAAGAACCATGCAGAGAGAAGTTATGTTTGCCAAAGACTTGGTCTAAGTTGTTGGTCATGTCCACCAAGCATGCTTGCGTAGGAATAGGTCTAGCAGTTATTATTTGATTTTCAATAATGTGATCGTGTCCTAATTCTTAGAGATATGATCTCAGAATTAGGAGTGTTGTTATTTTCTTCTTGTATTTAAACCCTTTCAAAAGCAGTAAAGGGGAGCTGAATTTTTCCAAATAAAAACTCTTGCGGTTAATTCTCACCCTAAGTAGAATACTATCTGCACTATAATATTCATAGCCTGATTGGGACCTATCACAGTGGAGAACAGCCAAGACAAGACCACTCCAGTAGTTAGATGAAGTAGCAAACTAGAGGATCTGTAGCAGCTACAGCCTGCACATCGAGCAACAGGGGGAGACCATGCATTTGAGGAAAGAGCCTTAACCAAACAGATCCCCTTAACAAGCAAAAGAAGCCTCAACCAAGCAAAACTCATCAGGGTATCTATGACGAGGAGCAGTCAGAAAGCCCTAAAATAGCCATATACATGACCTGTAGGAGATAACATATGATAGGAGCAAAACCAAGTAGAGGTATGATGACTAACCACTGCTCACCAACAAGCACTTCAACGGAACAGAAAAAGCAAAACAAAAACCAACATAATGTGGCAAATCAACAAGCAGGCTGCGACAGCAGACCAAGCAAAACAAGCTGAACTTGCAGCGATAAACAGAAACAATATAGCATGCATCTGAGGAAAGAACAACGCCAGCAAGAAACAGCTGGACCCAAGAACCAATTCCTTCATGAGGTATACCACCTCACGTTGTTTCAGAGAGCTTTAGGCCCTCTGATAAGACAACGGTAACGATTACATAGTAGAAGCAATATGAAATTTCCTACCACTTCTAGATCTAGAGAACAAGTCTCTCCATTTCTAGACAATCGGTTCTGAGTAAGTACCTGAGCTAGGAAGATATCCATTAGCACCAGCAACAATATTATTGACCCCATCGGCGTTGGCAGAGGGAGTCCGCAATCTAGCACCAAATTGGGCTCCATAGATGCAAGCAGTGTTTGTTTCCAGGGTAGAGAAAGATTTAGGGGACTTGGAAAATACCAAACCTTTGACAAAATCATCCTCTAAGAGAGTGGAAGCTACTTGGTCATCTGTCATAACGTCCTTCAGAGCACTCATCGTAGAGGGAGGGTCGCTCTCAACCCCATATCTAGCAGACACATCCCCAGCAAGAGATGCTCTAATTAGGGTTCTGGGGGTTGAAATTTTCTTATGATGTGAGGGTTCTGGTACGGTAAGAGCTTGGTTTCTGGAGGCATATCCAAGACCATGACCGTGATTTGGGATAGAGTGAACTGAGACTTCTCTTGGATTAGGTTCATCCGAGAGAACAAAGACACTAATTGATTTACATTTTGGCCACGTAGAGAGGCCAGAATAAAACAATGGAGAAAGGATGCTCCAATCATAAACTCAGTAGATGCAGAATGTCGGCACGAGGAGAAGAAACTTCAAGCAGACTGAGAGTTTTTTTTTTTTTTATCAAAACGTATGTAAACACCCAAAAAAATAAAAGTTCAAACAACCCCACCGTCACTGCCGATTTCTAGATTGGCAGTGATAAAGGTTTTGCTATCGATTTCTAGATCGGTAGCAACACAGTTTTATGATCGATTTTTGAATCGACGGTAACACGGTTTTCACTGTCCATTTCTAAATCGGCAGCTCTGCAGTTTTTGCTGTCGACTTCTGAATCGGTAGCGACACAGTTTTTGTTGCTGACTTCTGAATCGACAGCTGTAAACCCCCGTAAATAAAAATAAATAATAATAATAAAACACATTGGATCAAAGTAATGAAGTCTTGATGAGTAATGAAGATTTAATATGAAAGAAATGAATAAATAATAGGAATGATAATAAATGTGTCATGTGAGAGAGAGAATGATCTCCATAAATAAATTTAAAGGTATTGTTGAAATTGGAATGAGAGTCATGATTTTTAGTTTAAAACTCGTAACGTTGGCGAAACCAGTGACAAGTTTCATTTGATAAAAGAATAAGAAAAACGAGAAGATATGTAAACCCCAGTCAAAAAACTTATTTTGACAAATTAGTGATAAATATGGTAATATTGAATTTATTGAGTATAAATTAAGGGGAAATGTCATGAGAATCTAAGTAAATAAAGTGATGCATGAAATTCAGATTTTAGCGTAAAAGACATTGATTGTCTAGTTTTACAATATCGATGATATATCTCAATCCGACCATTGGATCGGGCTGAAAGTTTATAAGAAATCTCTAGACTTATTGGTTTATCTTAGGTTAAAATTTCATATCCATCGGAGTTTGGGAAGGCTTTACGAGAGCACTCAAAATCGGGTAAATTGAAGAAGATGACACAAAGGGCATTAATAAGGGCATTTTGGTAATTTTATATAAAACAATATTCTCCTCTCCTCCTTTAAAGACAGACCACGTCCTCTGCAAAAGGAAAAACAAGAGGGAGACCATATTTTTGTCCCATTTTCTTCATCTTATCTCCATTTTTTCAAGCTAAATCAAGAGGGAGTGTTCTTATGAGGATTATATCCAAGAAAACAAATTAAGTGACTAAACTTAAAGAGTTATAGATCTTGAGAAAAACAAAGAGAAGAAGCTGGAAATTGAAAGAGGAGGACATGATTTTTTTTGAAAGAATTCACTCAAATAAGTTAAAGTAGCAAAGGTAAGGAACATAACCTCAAGTAATTTCGTTTTTATCTCTTGTTCTTGCATAAGGAGAAGAAAACCTCCAAGTTTAAAATTCTAGGGTTCATGTAAATATTTTGGGGGAATAATTTTTCTTGTGAATTTCGAGATTAATTGCATGATAATGGCTTGATTTGCAGAAAAATAGAAGGAATAAATTGATTTGAAACTATGAGTTTTGGGATGGCAATAGGGCAGGAACTTTGGCAACCATATCTTGGCTTTCCACCATTGGATTAGGTTGGTTTTTGGACATGTTATTATGATCAATGTCACCTATATTATGACTGGAGGGATTGTTAATAGCAGACTTCGTTTGAGAGCTGTCACTGGAGGAACATTTCTGGAAAATCACCCTTCAAGACATACTCGTTCATCGGCTGTTATATCATCTTTTCACCGTTGGATTGGTTTGGATTTTGGATATGTTGTTCATCCAGATGCTATATAAATTCTGAATGGTTAAGAGCAAAAAAAAACACTCCTACAAGAAATTGTACTTCCCGAATAGTAGGTCTCTAATTTTTAGGTCAGTTCGGTATTGTTCTGATATAGGAAGATTTAACCGTTGGATGTATGTTAATTTTGGATATGTTATTCTAATGATGATGATGTATAATTCCACCATTGGATTTATTGAATTCTAAATTTACAGAATGATGTTTTAAGTTTGGTTTGAGAAATATTGAATGAGAATTTGATATTTAGCATAAAAAGTATGTTTTGGGAATAAGGATAATTGTAATGGGTTTAATGATGATGGAAGTGTTTGAGAATTGTTTGTGTTGTGTTTGAGTCATGTTTGATGCGTTGATAAGTAATGGTATAGTTAAATTCTATATAAAAAAAATAGTGGTTGATTAATACTTTGGTTGTGTTGGAAGGGGAAACATGATATGAGAAAGTAGTTTGGGATAAATTGAAACTAACTTTGGAAAATTAACCCCTATTGTGACTGGCTATGTTAGTTAAGTAGGCGCTACAATGTTTGATAAATTATGTGTCTTGATGAAGAAATGAATGGGAAATCATGGTAAGGGATGTTGTAAATTGAATTATGATATAAGGAATCATTATGAGAGTGCATTGGAAAATTTTGGCATGTGTAGTCATTGCTGAAATTTAAGCTAAATTACATTGTTTGGTGATAAATTAAATGTCTTGGGACATTAGAAAATTGGTGACGAGAATTCATAGTTGTAGACACCAGAAAAAAAAATCAGTAACGAAAAGTCATGTCTTTTGGACATTGAAAATCATTGATGAATAATTGAGTTAATTGGATGTTTAATGTTAGTATAAATAAATCCTAATATAAATGAATTTAAATGACAAGCAAGAAAATAAAATACATCCATGGAAATTGTTTACGAAAGTGTTTGATTTTATGAATTTATGAATATTATGAATAAATCAGGAAGATTCGAATATTGAGTTAGGATGTTATATTGAAACGTAGGAGAAGCATTTGAAGGGGGTGACCCAACTTCTTAAGAGCTTGTATAGTAAAATCTTGAGGAGGGACCGTAGGAGGGGCACAACAACAACAAGGGAGTGCGAGCCGAGCTTCTGCAGCAGGTAGGTGTTCTATACCTACACTTTTTACGTAACGTTAATTTACTAACTTATTAAATTCTTGGTCTTTGCATCTATAGGTGAAACCACAAAGAGAAAGGATAAAGTGAAATAAACGAGAAATTAAAATGGATTTGAGTACTTGATTGGTTTAAGAATATGAATTACATTAATGGACTTCATTGATGATCGTTCTTCGAACTTGATTAGCCGGTCCCGGATGAAGAGGCTAATGATGTTAGTAAGGTTTACTAACATTGGCAAGATCATCCTTGAAAATAAGAGATATTGAACTTGATTAACTATCCGGGTGAGAATAGTCAATGATATCGACCGCTGCTGTCAATATCGGCAATCACACAAAACTTGATTAGCCAGTCCCAAAAACGGAGGCTAATGATGTTAGTAAGGTTTACTAACATCAACATAATCATCCATGAAAATAAGGGATATTGAACTTAATTAACTATTCGGGTGAGAATAGTTAATGATATCGATTGGTGCTGTCGATATTGGCAATCACACGAAACTTGATTAGTTATTCCTGAAGTTGTCCTCACCACTTCTAGATGAACGATTTGCATTTCCCCTTGCAAGCCTCTTGGTACTCCTACTTACCTCAGTGGTATCACTAGTTTGAGCATGCCCCAAATCAGCAGATTGTGCAACCTCTTTGCCTTTCGAAGAAGTGGAAGGGCGGCATGCAACCGTTGCTATAGATCTGCGATTGTGCTGCTTGTTGACATATCTCATTGACTCCACAATTACCCAACCATTAGTAGTGGCACAAGCTTCAGTCTGCTCTCGAGCAGCCTTAGGAACCTCAGGTGAAGTCTTCTCCTGTTGGTGTGGAGTCTTCTCCTGTGGATTTGAAGGTATGAGTGTCTTCTACAGAATTTGCAGCCATAACCCACTAAAAACACTCCCCTTGTCAATGTGCACAACATCGTCATTAGCTTGATTGTACATGTTGCGATGTTGCGGTCGCACAAATTAATTACCCTAGCTTAAAACACAACACACAAGATAATATAGAGCAAGCAAGGGGTCGATCCCACAAGGAAGGTTCAAGTCAGATTTTTATGCTAGATGATATGCAATTTGGGGGGTTTGGAGGTTATCTAGGCTAAAGCAAAAGTAAACAACAAAAAAATCAATGTTAAATCAAAGAAAACTGAAATTTATCAAGAAAAACAAAGATTGGTCGCAAGTAAACGTCCACCTACAAAAATTAGAACTGATCATGGAAACAAAATGTCAATTTATACTTTGAATATTTATCTTTTTCTTATGTTGATTAGTTAACAGATTCGTTGTATAACTAATCCTAACCATCAAACAACCACAGTGTCCGCAATAATAATTTAATTCAATGGCAGCCTTAAGAACTAGATGAATTGATTAATCTAGACAACATAACTGTCTGCAATCCATGTTTGATTAGATCAATTGAATGTTCTCCCTAAGGTTAATAACATAGATCTGCCACAATTATTAATCTTAGTTGCTTCACAAGTTTATATACCACAACTTTGGTTTTGATAGCAAACTTAGCAATACATTGTTCGCAATAATAACTTAGAGTCCGCTCTAGCAATTGACATAAACAATCATAGGAAATAAACATAGAAGAACAAACATATTTATTCATCATATAAACTAAAAAGAAAAGGTATAATAAATCTCACAGTTCTTGAAATCCGAAGGTTTCTATGTCCTTGCAACCAAGAAAATGAGTTTAGCCTTGCATGTTTGTTGAACAACTAATCAAAAAGAAAGAAGAAAACATGATTTCGGGTTTGTGGAGGAGAAGGGGTGTTTTCTCTCTCTCTTGGCTGGCTACCCCCTCTTCCTTTCTCTCTTTCTTTTTATATCCTAGGAAACCCTACTCCCTTTTCTACAAAATAGTCCTTTCCTAAGTAGACAATTTACATTTAAATAATGATTTTCCTAAAAAAGGAGAAATAGCCTTGCATAAAATCTTCAAGCTTTGACTTTTGATTTAGAGGAGCTAAATTGTTGAAATAAAGACTTAGATGTCGGTTTGGATGCTTCAGGAAGTAATTTGGACTTGTTTCTTCACAAAACCTGTATGCTGGCAGAATTCATGTATCATCTTAGAAAAATCATATCTCTCTCATATGAGCTTTTCTTTTCTGCTGAAATTTGGTAGGCTGATAGGTCTGCAAGTCAGGAATATAAAAAAATTGAGTTTGCATCAAATGGACTTCTGTAGCTCAAGATATTCAACTCGGAATGGCCGAAGGTCAACACTAGCAGAATACGAGATTTGAATTTGAAGGCTGCGATTTCTATGCTCATTCTCTTTTATTTTTCTTTCCTTATATGTATAGAAAGGTATGGATGTTAGCTTTCAAATGTCATTAGAATCACTTCATTTCGACTTTTAGAGCTTAAGTTCTGCACAAAACATCGATCAAAGGTCAAATCTGCCAATTATCTCCAATTTTCTTCGTTTTGAATCTTTCATCCAAAAGTGCCTTCAAAACATAAAACAAAGAATATCAAGGCATTTTAAGTATAAAACATAGGCAAAACACTAGGTAAATATGGGTAACAATATCAAATAATATGGTGCATCAAATACCTGACACGACCAAAAGATTGATGTCTTATCCCAAGTGCAGGAGTGTCGAAGTAATAAATAACCCGGCAAGACCAAGGTCGAACCACAGGGAGGTGAACTATATAAATTACACATAATAAAATGATATTGATTTTGAAGAGAACTTTGAGATGTGATAATGATGAAAAGATTAAACAAGGATAAAACAATTATCAAGGTTAGAGGATCCAGTAATGGTATTTCAAATAAGTATAGTATAAACTCTTTTTATTACTCAACTGGAAACCGCACACAAAAGAGGTTCCAATCGGATTATAAATTGTTAACATGATTACATTAGTTATCTTATTCTAATAATGCTAATACTCGTAAATGTTGTCAGGTATTCATGATGTTAATTTATGTTAACAACAAATCAAGTTCCTTTCATAACACAGGTGTCGGTTATACCATACAGTTGGTTATAAAACGATCAAGTATTTGTTGTACCAAGGGTTATACAACATAAATCTATATTAACCATTTAACAAGCAAAGTATTAAGAGTGAATAAGATAACAAATACAAAACATGTTAGTATCAACCATTAAAGTCCATGTTAAATTTATACTATACTTATTCTTACACCATTAGTGTAACCTTTTCACATTGACATAATAAGCTTAGCTGAACATTATGAATAAGAGAAACATAGATAAACAAGATAAGAACATAATTATATAAGTATAGTAAAGGAAATGAAAAGCATAAACAAGAGATTAAGGAAAATATAACATGGAATAAAACTT
>Ga0307513_10006854_pt1 | contig 14836 bp, 11 predicted proteins | sample 15_EM_MG_FD_202174 | JGI IMG/M metagenome (GOLD analysis project Ga0307513, IMG submission 202174) | Populus trichocarpa ectomycorrhiza microbial communities from riparian zone in the Pacific Northwest, United States - 15_EM | ecosystem: Host-associated > Plants > Roots > Unclassified | place... | reverse complement strand
CTCACGGGCGTGTTCGCGTCGGGGCTTCTGCGGCGTAATTCCAGGCTGCGGGAAAACAATTCTGTCGCGGATACCGTCGCTGCCGCCAGCGAGCGCCAGCAAGGCTGATATCGACATAAAACCCGCAGTCTTTGCGCATGGCCCTGCAGCGCTGCGTTTGCCCAACAACCTGTTTTCACCGGCGATCCTTGAAGGACGCGTCGCGGCCGGCCGGCTTCGAACCAGACTTGGCAAACCCGTGGCTGGACGTGATTGCCATCCCGCACCACGGGGGAAGTTCAGTGCGGGGGTCATCGTGTTGAAAACATCGGCGCTCTCATCAGAGATGTCGATGCCTCCAGTGGGGTCCTTTTCGCAAGCGATCGGGTTGCCTGCTGCCGCAAGGTGCCGGGTCCCGCCAGGCAGCCTGCCGCCAGGCCTGCGGTGGTGCTGAACAGCAGGCCGAGATCGGTACCGCTTCCTGAGATCGCCGCCGAAGCGATCTGCGCGATGGATGCCAGCACGGCGGCGTTTCCGATGGCGTGCGTCTCCCGGTCGCCGGATATGTGCCTGCCGGTGGCCCTCACAAGGCTGTACAGGAAGACGGTGAACAGGGCTGTGCCGGTCAATCCGACATTGGAAAGCAATGCAGCGATGAAACTCGAGGCTCGAACCGTGCCGAGGCCGGCACCGAAAGTGGCGGTATCAACGAATGCGATCAATGCCAGCGTGTTCCAGGCGGTGCGTTCTTCGCCGGATTGCGACTGGAGTTTGTCCGACAAGGTCGTGCTCATGAGGCCGGCGATAGAATTCCACGCATCGGGGATGAGGCTGAGCGCGACGATGGCGCAGGGGATCAAGAACAGCGTGATCACCAGGAACGTCGCATGCGGGGTCGTGGCCGGGCCGCTGATCAGTCGTTTCAGGCAGAACAGCACGAGCATGCAGACAACGAAGATGCCTGCGATATAGGCGGTTGTCGACGTGCAGAGCACGATCGTCGGGCCGATGAGGAGCGTCGCAAGCCCAGCCATACGGCTTTGAACGCGCTCCAGCCAGAGCAGAAGCGTGAAGGAGAAATAGGCCAATGCGACCGCGCCGTAGGTGCTTGCCTCGGGAAAGGGGCCGACGATGCGCTTGAAGCCGCTGATCGTCTCGGCCGTATGCATCGTATAATTCGCATTTCTGATGACATCGAGCAGGTAGGACTGGCCGGTCAGGAATGTTCCGATATCGATAAGCGCCAGGGCGAAACATACCATCGACGCGATGATCAACTGTTGCGCGATGAAACGGCCATATCCGAGCCGGGCAAGCCCGGCGACGACGGCAAAGCAGGCGAGGTCGCCGAGCAAATACACAGACTGGCTGAGATTGGACGAACCCGGAGATAGCGGAGCGGCCACCGTCGACATCATGCCGGAGACGTCTCTTGCGGAGGAGTAGACGAGGGTCGCGCCTGCAAAGATGCGGGGCAAGAAGAAAGACGATAGCACGGAGAACAGGATGTAGGCGGCAAACCAGAAGCCAGGACCCGGATAGGCGATGCTGGCCAGCGTTGCCTGCGTCTGAACCGGGCGCAGCAGGGCGGTCATGACAAGAAAGAGCACCAGAAGATGGCTTGGCTGGATGCTGCTGCCGCCGAGCGCAGGCAATTGCAGAGCCGCTGCTGCTCCCAATAGCGTTGACAGGCAAAGGGTCGTGATAGCAAAACGCGCGCCGTTGACCATGCTGAGCACGCCAAGCAGCAGAACGATGAAGCCGATCGGTTCTATCGACATGCTTCAGATCCCGATCCGAAGGGTGAGCGGCTCACGCATCGGTTTTGCCGAAAGCCGGTATCCAATTTTCGGCGTGATGCTTGAGGCGAAAGCCGCTGGCCGTCGTTGAAAATCACAACCGTCTCCTAATTCGATCCCGCCTGGGATACCCAGCCGGGAGCCGACTGATTGTCTCCTGCCACATCGGACGGCGGGACTATCGAGGTTTGCTTCTGCGGCACGGTCTCCAACTCCAGCGAGGGAGACGGCGTCTGAAGATCCGTGTCGATGCCGATCTCGACGACATCGTGCGGCCGCAAGGCGGTCGTCTCCTCCGCCTCGATATTGCGATAGGTTCCGTCGTCGTTGCGACGCACGATCCTGAAGCTCTTCTGTGCTCTGCCAAGGCCCGGCGTGTTCGTATTGATCTGGGCAAGTTGAGCGCTGTAGCCGGCCTGCTCGCCCAGAAGCTGAGCCACCTGGATGTCGATCCCCGCCCTGCCGATCGCCAGATTGACCTGGTTCAACAGGTCCTGATTTTCGCTGTTCTGCCTGTTGACGATGTTGATCTTCGAGCGGTCGGCTTCGCTCAGCCCCTGGCGAGCCGTGGTCAGGGCAACTTCGAGATCGATGAGGGTGCCTTGTGCATCGGCCACTCCTCGATCGACCGAGACCTGACGGGAATTGCTGACCAGGCCCTTGCTCACCAGGCTGTTGACATTATCCAGTTCCTTCTGCGCAAGATCGATCTGCCGCTTTTGCGAATTGATCTTGGCCTCGAGCGACTGGACCTGCTGGCCATAGAGACGGGCGAGATCGTTTGCCGCTTCGATCTGGCTTTCGATATCGACGCGCCGCAGCCGCATCAGGTTCAATTCCTGCGCTTTCAACTTGTCTACATCGGGCGTTCCGGCGAGTTCCTCGGGAATCTCGAAACTCTGCTCGCCGGCGATCTCGGCGCGCAGCCGCGCCTGTCGCATCAGAAGATCGCGGCGGTTCAGAATCGCCGTCCGGTAGGCGCCGGCAGCCTCGATCCGATCGCGCTCGAAGACGGTATTTTCCTCGCGGTCCCGTAGGAAGCCGCCGGCGATGCTGACGGCCTTCATGACAGTCATATTGGCCTCAAAGGCATAGCGTCCCGGGGTCTGCACGGTCCCGGTTACGAAGATCGGCGCATGCTGGGCAATCTCCAGGGCGATGAACGGCTTTCCCGGCAATTCGGCCTTTTCGGACAGCGCAGTGGCAATAGCATCGGAAACCTGTTCCGTCGTCTTTCCGATCGCCTGCACCTGGCCGACGATCGGGATCGCCACATTGCCCGCGTCGTCGACCGTATACGTCCCGTCGAGCGCTTCCCAGCTGGCATATCGGGAATCCGACGAGCGCCATTCGACGACCCGCAGCCTTACCTGGTCTTCCGGCACGAGGGTATAGGTTTGCGCATGGGCGACACTCGCGCCGGTGATGCAGGTGAAGGCCAGCAAAGCAAGGGCGGCGGAGATGAGGCGAGCCGAGAAGGACATATGTTGCATGTCTGCTATCTCCGTTTTGTTGCGATCGACGGCGAAGACATCTGAAGAGGAGATGGATTGCCGATTTCGAGAATGCGGGACGGAGAGGCGTGGCCGAAAAGAAGATCGGCAAGCGCCAGGAAATTGCCGGTCAAGCGTCCCCACCGATCGATGGAGCGGTCGTTGAATACGACGCCCGATGTATTCGCCAGGATGTTGCGACCGATCTGCGCGATTGCGCGTCTCTTCGACATCGTACCCTTCCGGATCAGATAGGCAGGGTTGGCGACTTGCGAATAGCCGAGCCTTCGGCCGGGCTGACGCCCGGATTTGACTCCAAGATGCACTCCGCGGGCGCCTTCGACACGAACGGATCTGCCGTAGCGGGCGATGGATCTGCTGAAATCGACGTCCTCGAGCCAGCCGTAGAGCGGCAGCTGCTCGTCGAAGGTCAAGGAGTGCTCGATAACGGCCGACAGGCGAACCGCCATGTTGCATCCGTAGGCGTTATAGATATCCGTCACCAGTTCTGCCCGTTCGCCGGCGGTTTCGAGAACCTGCAGGGCCTTTGACATGGTAAGGCCTCCATCGAGGATGCCGTCGGCCAGGACTTCGCCCGTGGCGATCGCCACGTCGGGCTCCGCACTAAAGACGGCCGCCATCCGTGACAGGAAGGTCGCGGCGGGAATGAAGTCGTCGTCCAGGAAGATCAGGATATCCGTATCGGCGGCCGCGGCCTGGATGATGCTGTTGCGTTGGGACGTCAGGCCCCGGCTGCCGACGATGACGTCCACATCGAGACGGTCGGCAAGTCCGGCGGCGTCATCGACGGCGGGCACGCAGACGATGAGCCGTTCCGCCCGGTCGGGCAGGCCGGTGAGATACTCGATTGTCTCCCACAGGATCGAGGGGCGGCCTGCCGAAGCGATCCCCACGGCAATTCGCAACGGATGGCGCGCGCGTCCAGCAATCGTTCCAGCGCCGGAAAGAACAGGCGCCGGCCCGATCGGACCGTCCTGCCTGGTTGTTCCTGCCGAAGGGGAGGTCATGACTGCATTCTCTTCGGTGCGTGGTTGATGATTGCGCCCAGGATCTCCGCGCCGACATTCCGCATGCCGTCGATGACACGCATGGTATCGTCGATCGAGGTGTGCCCATGCCGTGTGACGACGAGGACTCCATCCAGTTCCGGCGCGATCGCATTGGCATCAGGGGAAGCGGAAAATGCGGAAATATCGACGAATATGGCGTCGAATTCCTTTTTCAGATCGGCGAAGCTCAACTGCGTGCGGCGTGAACTCAGGCGAATGGCCGGCGTCACTGCTTCGACCTTGCCGAGGGGCAGGAACTTCAGCGTCGGGGAGAGGGGCAATGCCGCCGTCCGGATCAACTCGCCATTGTCGAGAACATCGACGAGACCTATGGAGCTATGGGGGGCGATCGACTTGCTGAGGGACGATTTCTGTGCAGCCGCATCGATCAGCAGCGTATGACACCCCGATATGGACGACAGCACCGCAAGTTCGCATGCTATGGTCGATGCGCCGCTGCCGGGATTGACCGCGACGATTCCGATGACGACCCGGCGTTTCCTGCGAAGACCGACGATTGCCGCGCTCAATTCCGCCATTCCGGGAATAACAGGATAGGCAGCTATGGTGCTGCTGCCCGTGCCGGCGGCGAGGAAGCGCGCGCGATGCACGTTCCGGGTGTTTCTCGACGTTGCCAGCGAAGTGATGAAGGGCAGTCCACTGGCTTCAGCGATCTGATGGGGACGGATGATCCGACGGTCGCTGGCGTGTCTTATCATGGCGAGCGCCAGGCCGGCGCCGAGACCAACCGCCGCCGCAAAGGTGATGATGAGCGTGCTGCGCGGTCTCTCCTTCGAAAGAGGCAGGGTGGCCCGCGAGACGATCGTGGCATCGGACACCGGGTAGGAGATGCGCTGTTTGGCTTCGGTAAGCTGGGTCAGGGTATTTTCATAGAGAGTGCGGCGGGCGTCCGTCGCGCTCTGCAACTCCGCAAGCTTGAACTGGTCGCGCGGATTGCTGGTGAAGCTGGCCAGGGCGCTGGCAGCCTCAGCCAGGCCGCGCTGTTGCTCGCTCACGAATTTTTCCAGCCATTCGCTGTATTGCCGGGAAGCACTGGCCTTCATCGCGATATTCTTCTGGATATATTGCCTGGCGAGCGTGTCGGCGATGTCGACAGCCTTCTGAGGGGTCGATGCTGCAGCCGATATCTCGATGATCGTCGAACTTCCCATCCGGCGTATTTCCATCATGCCCAGCAGCGTGGCGATCGCCCGGTCATGGAGCCGCGCTTTCTCCGGCCGCGGTTGCGCTTCACGCGGTCCTGTGCCTGCCGCTTCCTGCGATGCCGTATCCGGTTGCGAAGAAGTTCCCATCAACCAATTCTTCGCCCTGTCCTGCAGCGAAGGCGCCTGATCGACAAAGTCGGGATCGGTATCGAGATCAAGCGCCCTTACCGTTCCGCCGACGACATCGCTGGATTGGGCAATCTCCAGCTGTCCTTCTATGAATGCGTCTTCCGCGAAAGCCCTCTGTGCTTCGGAGCCGCTCACCTGGGGGACGATCACAAGTTGCGTGCTGGCAACGAAAGTCGGCTCGGCGGTCAGCAAATAGCTCCCGGCCATTGCGAGGAAAGCGATCGTCGTCACCACAATCCACAGCCAGCGCATTCTGAGAAAGAAAAGCATATCCCGCAGGGTCAGCGGCGAATTCCCGCCAGTGGCGGCGGCCGGCAAGGTTATCTGGGAAACACCGCTGAAGATTGTGCTTGAGGTCATGTCGTCCTAATCCAAAATGGCGAGATTACGCAATAATCAGGTACTGGCAGCTTGGAGGGGACGGGTGGAGAAGCGTGTCTTCCGATTTCGGGCATGATCGGCAGCTCTCCCCTTGAATGCTCAGTACGAGCCACGCCGCGAAAACAGAACCGGGATAGTTTTCGCGATGATGATGAAGTCTCGGCCGAGCGACCAGTGATTGAGATAGTGAACGTCGAGGGAAACCCGGTGCTCGTAGCTGACATCGTTGCGGCCGCTGGTCTGCCATTGACCTGTCAGTCCAGGACGGGCGGCCATGTAGGACCAGATATGCTCGCCGTAGCGCGGCAATTCCTCAGCCGTGATCGGCCGCGGTCCGACAAGGCTCATTTCCCCGCGCACGACATTGATCAACTGGGGAAGCTCGTCGAGGCTCGATCGCCGCAGAATCTCACCGACGGCCGTGATCCTCGGATCGTCCTTCAGCTTGCGGGTCTCTTCCCATTCGCTTCGCGCGGCTGGATTTTTCTGCAGCAGTTCCGCAAGTTGAGCACTCGCATCGGTTTTCATCGTACGAAACTTGAGACATCCGAAAGGTGCTCCGCCGAAACCGATACGTGTATGGGAATAGAAGATCGGGCCGCGGTCGCCGAGTTTCACGATCATTGCGACGAGCAGCAAAAGCGGGGCAAGCAGAACGAGGGCAGGGATCGCGATCAGAAGATCCAACGCGCGCTTTAACGATCTGCCTGCTGCACGAGGTCGGGACCGGAGATCACCGCCCCGCGCGGACCGCCCGAAACGCGACCAGGATTTGCGAACCTCAATAGTATGCGCTTCCCATGTCATGGGCGGTCTCCAAAATATTCTGGCTAAGAACCGTTTAAAGTTTGCTGCGCCGCACTCTGGTTGTCTGTTACCAAAGTCATAATCCTTAACAAATTCTTTATGCTACCAGACGGCATAGGGGGAATAGATCCACTCTTCATTTCGAACCGCGATCTAACCTACTTAGAGGTGATTAATCCACAAGTGTTCATTTATAGTTTTGATATGATCATTTAGATCACTGCTGATTTTTAACTCACTAAGTCTTTTAAATAAGCATGTCTCTCCCATTTGATGACATTTTTAAATTGGTTTTCGTGATTTGGATTTCAACAGATATAAATTGGTGACGTATTTTTTGTTTTGCAACTAAATGTAGACTTGATCTTTACGCTGTCTCTCGGTGATGTTATTTGACTCCTAAATTAAGGTAATATAAATGATGCAGTGCAGCATTTTCTATCGCCATCCAGTACTGGGAGTTATGCGCATGGACGGAGCTACGCACACATCAGATCGCAGAATCGGCATCGGCAAGGCAGCGATTTCGGGTGGCGGTGGCATTCATCTCAACAGCCGCATAGTTCTCGACGATGAGTTCCTTTCCTGCCGCTCGAGCGTTCGACGTTTCCGCCGCGGCGAGGTCATCGCCGGGGCCGGCGTTCTCGTCGATATGTTTGCTCGCGTACATTCCGGCCTGGTCAGTGCCAGTACGATGCTGCCCGACGGCAGGGAATTCATCGTCGAGATCATTCCGAAAGCAGGGCTTATCGGCGAGCTCGAAGTCCTGCGCAAGCAGACGTTGAATCTCGAATATCGAGCCGGTTCCAATTGCGAACTGCATTTCTTCGAAGGCCGGCTGTTGCGAGACATGTACGCCAGCGATCCCTGCTTGCGGGAGAAGGTCTTCTCCAGGGCGCTGGCGCGTATTTCGGAGCTTGAACTCCGTATCATCGCGAATGCGGCGTCGACCCTGCAGTCGCGGCTGGCCAGCACGCTCCTGCGGCTCTCCACCGTTTATGGAAAAGACGCGGCAAACAGCGGGGACGAACTGGTCATCTCGCAAAACGACCTGGCCGCGACGCTCCCGGCGTCGCGTGAAAAGGTCAATCAGTGCCTGCGGCGCCTGCGGGAATGCAAGATCATCGACGGAGGGCAGGGCAAGATCCGCATTCTCAACCGTAAGGCGCTGGAAGCTTGTGCCAGCGGCGGGATTACGGTGAAGTGATGCGCCCATCGCTTCCTGAGGCTCTCCGATCTGCCGCAGGGATAGCCTGCTATCCCGGGACAGGCCGCTATCCCGGAACGACGATTGATCGCGTGGTCATCATCGACGACTACTCGACGGCCAGGGGCGGCGCGACAGCGCTGGCGGTGCTGTCGGCGAAGCTGTTTCGGGGGCTCGACATCCCTGTGACCTATATATGCGGCGATGACGCCGCCAATGCCGAGCTTGTCGCACTCGGGGTCTCGATGGTCGGGCTGAACAGCCGCGACCTGCTCAGCGCCGAGCGTGCCAAGGCTTTCGTGACGGGCATTCACAATGGCGCCGCCGTTCGCATGGTCGCAGGCTGGATCGCTGCCAACGACACTGCGAATACGGTCTACCATGTGCATGGCTGGCACCAGATCCTGTCTCCCGCGATATTCAGGGCGCTGGCGCCCGTCGCCAGGCGATGCGCGGTTCACGCGCATGATTTTTTCACGGCCTGCCCCAACGGCGCCTTCTTCGACTATCAGGCGCAAGAGATCTGCCTTCGGCGTCCGCTCGGCGGAAGCTGCTTTGCGACGGCCTGCGACAAGAGAAGCTATTCGCACAAATTGTGGCGGGCTGCGCGCGGCTCCAATATCCTCCGGCTTCTGAAGGACCAGGCCGATTTCGGCCGGATAATCCTGCTGCACGAGAAGATGGCGAGTTTCCTCGTCGGCGCCGGCTATCGGGCCGAGCGGCTGACGACGATCCGCAATCCCGTCGCTCCCCTATCCATCAAACGCATCGAGGCGGAGGCCAACGACGAGTTCGTCTTCATCGGACGGCTGGACGAGGAGAAAGGCGTGGAGGACGCCGTGGCTGCGACACGCAGGGCCGGTGTCAAGCTCTGCGTGATCGGGGATGGACCGCTGATGCCGCTGGTCAAGGCTTCGGGGGGTCACGTCAGGGCGGTCGGCTGGCAGTCGCATGCGGAGATCGGCTCGACCATCCGCAACGCGCGCGCATTGTTGATGCCCTCGCGCTATCCGGAGCCGTTCGGCCTCGTCGCCATAGAAGCGGCCAGAAGCGGTCTGCCCGTTATCATGTCGCGCAGCGCCTTCCTCGCCGAGGAGATGGAGAGGGCGGGCATGGCGCTTGGCTGCGACACGGCGGACGAACGCGCCTTTGCCGATACTTTGACGAGATTTAGCGAGATGCCAAGCCATGAGGTCCGCGCAATGAGCGAACGCGCTTTCCGGCTGTCGCCCGATCTCGCGTCGACACATGAAGAATGGCGCGACGCGCTTCTTGCAGAATACCACAGCCTGATTTCGACGCATGCGGTTCCCGAGCCGACGGACGGGGTGGCGATACAAGGAGTATTGAGTTGACCTTCAAAGCAACCACCTCTCTTCCCGACGCAAGGGCATTTCTGGGCGATGCGCCTGTCATGGCGAAAAGACGGGTCGCCGAGGCCGGCGCCCCAACCGACGCCAAACAGCTTCGTGTCGCCATCGTGCATTATTGGCTCGTTTCGATGCGCGGCGGCGAGAAGGTCGTCGAAGAATTATGCCGCATGTTTCCGCAGGCTGATATCTTCACCCTGGTCTGCAATCGGGATCGCATCAGCGATTTTCTGAAGACGCGGAATATCCGCACGTCCTTCCTGCAGAAGATCCCCGGCGCGCAGCGGCACTATACCAAGATGCTGCCGCTGATGCCCTTCGCGCTCGAGCAGTTCGATCTGCAGGAGTACGATCTCGTGCTGTCGAGCGAATCCGGACCCGCCAAAGGCATCATCACGCGCGCCGACGCCCTTCACGTCTGCTACTGCCATTCGCCGATGCGCTACATCTGGGATCAGTTCCATGTGTATCGGCATGGCCTTCCCTGGGTGGGTCGTGCCTTGATGTCGATCACGGCGCCCATGCTGCGCGCCTGGGATGTGACGACCGCGTCGCGGGTCGATGTGTTCGTCGCCAACTCCGACTATGTCGCAAGCCGAATCCGGCGTTTCTACGACCGGGGTTCCATCGTCATCCACCCGCCGGTTGCGACCGATGATTTTGTGCCGGGGAAGGGTAAAGGCGAGTTCTATCTCTACGCGGGACAGCTGACCACCTACAAACGGCCGGATATCGCCGTTCGCGCCTGCACCGAAGCAGGCCGGAAACTGGTCGTGATCGGCGAGGGAGAGCAACTGGCCTATCTGAAGTCAATTGCCGGGCCGACCGTTCAGTTCCTCGGCCACCAGCCTTTCAACGTTCTGCGCGACCATCTGTCGCGATGCCGCGCCCTGCTCTTTCCCGGCACCGAGGATTTCGGCATCCTGCCGGTGGAAGCCATGGCATCCGGCCGGCCGGTCCTGGCCTTCGATGCCGGCGGCGCCAGGGAAACCGTTTCCTCGCCGCAGGTCGGGTTTCGCTTCGCGGAACAGACCACGGAAGCCCTGTTGGAAACAATGGCGGCGTTCGAGGAGGTCGAGGATGAAATCGATCCGGAAGCGATCCGCGCGCATTCCCTGAAATTCTCCTCCACGGTTTTCCGCGAGCGGCTGACCAGCCTCATCGAGCAGCAACTGTCCAGGCGTGCTGACCGATCCGCCGACCCATTTAAAAGACGGGCGGGTTGATGGGCCAGGACGGATATCTTGCCTTCCCGCCTCGACCTGACGCGTCTCGCTGCGTCGACGGGGAATAGATCATGTCAAGCGTATCGCAGAGGACGGCGACGGCGAGTATCTGGACCATCAGCGGCAAATTCCTCGCGCGGCTGCTCGATTTCGCCAGCCTCCTGGTTCTTGCCAGGCTTTTGAGCCCAGCGGATTTCGGCCTGGTTGCGATCGCGACCTCTGTTCTTGTCATCGTCGAGGCGATCCTGGATCTGCCGCTGACGCAGGCGCTGATGCGTCAGCCGTCGCCTTCGGACGAGATGTTTGCCACGGCCTTTACCCTGAGCCTGCTTCGAGGCGTGGCCATCAGCTCGCTGATGATGATCATGTCCTGGCCGATGGCCTTGATCTATGACGATTCCAGGCTTTTCTCCCTCGTTGCCGTCCTCTCCATCGCGCCAGCCATGCGCAGCGTGATCAGTCCGCGCATGGTCCTCTTCATGCAGCGGTTCGACTTCAAACGCGAGTTCGCGCTCGATATCATCGCCAAGGGATCGACACTGCTGTTCGGGGTGGGCGTGGCGGTGGCGACCGGCAGCTATTGGGGGTTGGCGATCGGAGCAGTCGCGGGTCCGATCGCGGCGGCGATCACATCCTATGTCTTTGCGCCGATGCGACCGAAGTTCAGCCTTTCCGAATGGAAACATTTTCAGGACATGATCAGCTGGAACACCGTGTCCCAGGTGCTGAGTTCGATCAACTGGCAACTGGACCGGCTGCTTTTGCCGCGCTTTACGGGCCTGTCGACGTTCGGCGCCTTCAGCGTTGCCGACAATATCGCCGGTATTCCGTACCAGACCTTCGTCGGACCGCTGTTACGGCCGCTGATGGCGGCATTCTCCGCCGTCGACGATCGCCGCAATCTGGTGGCCGCCTATCTGAAGGCGACGAACGCGATCACCTTCGTCGCAGCGCCGGTTCTCATCGCGCTCGCCTTTCTTGCCGAGCCGACCGTGCGTATCATCGTCGGCGAGAAATGGGCATCCGCCGCGCCGATCCTGCAATGGCTGTGTATCGTTAGCCTGCTCGGTCTTCCCACGAACATGATGCCGCCATTGGCCATGGTCATGAACAATACCCGTTATGTCGCTCTGAGGATGTTTGCCGAGTTCGCGGTCAGAGTCCCGGTCACCATCCTGGGCATTGCCTATTTTCAGGTGGCGGGTGCGCTCGGCGCGCGGATCGTGGCAGTGCTTGTCGCCTATGCCGCATCGCTCATCATCACGCGGCGGCTGATCGGCGCGACATTTGCCGCGCAGCTGAATTCCTTTTTGCGGCCCCTGCTAGCGAGCTTGCCGATGATCGCTTTCCTGCTCTGGGTAGAGCCGATGCTTGTCGCCATGCCTGTCGGCTTCACTCTTGTCGTCGGCCTGGCGCTTTGCGGTGGGGCGGCAGCGACGATCTTCTGGGGCTTCGCATTGCTGCTGTGGCAGATTCTGGGAAGGCCAGACGGCATCGAGACCATCATCGTTCAAAGGCTCATGCCGCGACGAAACGGGGTTCTGACCTCATGATCGAGATAAGTGCAGTCCACGATTGTTTGGCGTTTTCGGAGGAGTAGCAATGCGTTACGGAATATCTGCTAGGTGGTTTGGTTTGCTCGTCGTTCTCGGTCTGGGTGCGCTGCCCGGCCAGCCCAGCGTGGCCCAGGAACCGCTCAACATCAATGCGTACCAGCTGACGTTCGAGGAGAGTTTCGACAGTCTCGACGTCTCGGCCTGGGGAGAGAAAAGCTCCCGCTGGATCGCCCATACGCCCTGGAACGGCGATTTCGGTGACGCCCGCTTCACAGATCCGGCCCCTGGTTTTCCGTTTACCACCGATCAGGGAATTCTGAAGATCGAAGCGCGCAAGGAGGCCGATGGAACCTGGCGCTCGGGCCTGCTGTCGTCGGTGAACCCGAAAGGCGAAGGGTTCTCTCAGCAGTTCGGCTATTTCGAAGCGCGGATGAAGCTGCCGCCGGGCAAGGGTGTCTGGCCGGCATTCTGGCTTATCGGGCTCGACAGGTCGAAATACACCGCCGAGATCGACGTCCTGGAATATTATGGCCGCGCGCCCTACGAATTCAGCATGGGCTTTCATATCTGGCGTCAGAGCCAGGGCGGCCAGAACACCACCGGCGGCAATTGGAAAACTGTCCAGGACGGAATTTTGAACAGCGAATATCACACCTACGGCGTCGATATCCAAGCTGACAAGACGAGCTTTTACCTCGACCGTCAGTTCATCTGGAGTTTCGACACGCCGAAGGAGTTTCATATGCCGTTCTATCCGCTGGTGAACCTGGCGCTCGGCTCGGGTTGGCCGATCGATGAAACTCCAAATCCTTCCATTCTGCTGGTCGACTATATTCACGTCTACCAGCGAAAGCCTGCCACAGCGGACAATTGAACAACGGCCGAGGATCGGCCGCAGTTTGTCTCAACCCGGTCTTCTTTAGCGGCCGCAGCGGAGGCCGGTTTCCGGGTCGAAGAGATGCATGGCCTCTTCATCGAGGAAGAGGGTGAGTTTCTTGTTGTTGCGAATCCGCGTGCGCGGCGGCAGGGAGGCCATCAGGCGCTGGTTTCCTGCAAGGGCGGTGACCACGAGTTCCGGGCCAGTCAGCTCCGCCACTTCCGGGACGACCTCGATCGACAGGCCGCCGCCGTCTGTGCGCAGCGCCTCGGGACGAATGCCGAGGATAAGGTTGCGGCCATGGCCGGCCCCATCATCGAAACGGGCGGGCAAGGGCAAGGTGGCATCGGAACCTGAAAGCGCCACGCGGCCGTTGTGCACCGTCACCTTAAGAAGGTTCATCGGCGGTGCACCGACGAAGGTGGCGACATAGAGTGTTGCCGGATGGTTGTAGACCTCCTCCGGCGTGCCCAACTGCTCGATGCGGCCGTCGCGCATGACGGCGATGCGGCTTGCAAGCGTCATTGCCTCGATCTGGTCGTGGGTGACATAGACGACCGTGGTCTTTAGCATCTGGTGCAAGCGTTTGATCTCGGTGCGCATCTCCATGCGCAGCTTGGCGTCGAGGTTGGAGAGCGGCTCGTCGAAGAGGAATACCTCAGGCTTGCGCACCAGCGCACGGCCGATCGCGACGCGTTGGCGCTGACCGCCGGAGAGCTGGGAGGGCTTGCGGTCGAGAAGGTTTTCGATCTGCAAGAGCTTCGCCGCGTCGCGCACGGCGCTGTCTCGTTCCGGCGCCGGCACCTTGCGCATTTCCAAGCCGAAACCGATGTTCCGGTGCACCGTCAGATTGGGATAGAGCGCGTAGGACTGGAAGACCATGGCGATGTCGCGGTCCTTCGGATGCACGCCGAGTATCGAGCGGCTGCCAATCCTGACATCGCCGCTCGTTGCCTCGGCAAGGCCGGCGATGATGTTCAACAGCGTGGACTTGCCGCAGCCGGACGAGCCGAGCAGCACCAGGAATTCGCCGCTTTCCAGCGAGATGTTGATGCCCTTCAGCGTCTGGACGTCGCCATAGCTTTTGCGGATGTTCTGGATTTCGAGCGCGCTCATCGCACGGGCTCCTCAATGGATGCTGGGCCGCCATAATTGCGGGGAAGGGTGGAAATGGCGCGCGAGGCGACCTTGGTTCCCGATGTCAGGCAGGAAACCAGCGGTTCGCCTTCAGCGAGCGCGGCGAGGAAAGCGGCGTTGAAGACATCGCCAGCGCCGATCGTATCGACGACCTCGACGACGGGTGCTGCGACCGAAACCAACCGGCCGTCCGGACCGATCGCCACGGCGCCATCCGGGCCGCGCTTGACGACGACGATCGCGCCTTCGGGCATGTGCGACCGGATTTGACGGGCAGCCTCGATCGGGTCGTCGATGCCGGCGAGCGTCGTCGATTCGACTTCGTTCAGCAGTGCGATGCCGCAGCGAGAGAGCCAGGCGCGCGTCGCCGCGCAATTCTCCTCCGTCCAGCCGTCGAGCGGCCAGCCGGTGTCGAGTGCGACGGTGATGCCATACTTGTTGGCCCAATCGAAGAAGGCGCCATATTCTGCCGTCAAATCGTCGGTCAGGAACGAGCCGCAGAGAAGGGCATACCCACCGCTGAGGCGTGGGCCGTCGATGACCGCGAAAACGTCGGCCAGGCTGAAACGCGGCAGGTGG
>Ga0307513_10006853_pt1 | contig 14838 bp, 11 predicted proteins | sample 15_EM_MG_FD_202174 | JGI IMG/M metagenome (GOLD analysis project Ga0307513, IMG submission 202174) | Populus trichocarpa ectomycorrhiza microbial communities from riparian zone in the Pacific Northwest, United States - 15_EM | ecosystem: Host-associated > Plants > Roots > Unclassified | place... | reverse complement strand
AGATAGGTAAGGGGGTACGGCGGGCCGCGATACCTTTCTAAACGATTGATCCATATGCCAGCTGCCGATCCAGTTGGATCGATGGTATTGAACCAGTCCTCCGCCACTTGAGGTATCTCTAACTCAACCAAATTCGTGCAGGCAGGGAGTATATCCAAGAGGAAGTGGCTGAATTCAGGGCCGATGTCCCCATTGAGGAACGAGAGACGGCGCAGCTGCAACTTCGTGTTGTCGTCAAACATTTCAAGAAGACAACCAACGGACGGAGGTAGAATAAGTTCCTCCCACCGTGCAGTGACCTCCATTATTCGTCGGATTTCCTCGACTGGCTGTTTGGACCTTTGTATGTCCCGCACATCGAGCACTCTGACGACAGAGGAGAGCTTAGAATTGACCCGGAGGCATGTGATTAAATCGGCGGTGCCCCGGTCCACCGCCCGCCCCTGCCAGGGACGAATACGGCGGAATAAAACGGGCAGGACTAGAGAGCGGTATTCGGATGAAAGGAAGCCAATGACTTTTAGCTCCCCCTTAGACATATAGGTCAGGACTTGGATAATCATTTCAGTCGGAAGGCGTTCCATGGTGGTGGGGACCAAGTTCCGTCTGTGTTTGCAAACACAACCGCCCCGTCCCGGTGTACCAACGACTTCCAATTTGGCCACAGTACTCTTTACGAAACATTGCAGCAGCATGACTATTGTAGCACAGGTTGAAGAAATGACAGGGTTATAGTATTAGAGAAGGGCATCGTCATCGCATCTCACCCTCTCCACGCAAATAAGTCAGGTTACTGCTTGCCTCCCGTTTCTGACCTCAACTTCACGTCTCTGTGTCCCCGCCATGCCCTAACCCCACAGCTCGCCTCTTAGATCGCGCATAAGCTTTCCTTCATTCAATCGCCCGTGCTTTCGCTGGTACCAACAACCTCCTACCCCAGAAACTGTAATGTATGCATGAACGTCCTGGTCTCATGCACAAGCCTTGAACGTTCAATCGAAAACCGGGCCGGTCGACACACCCGTCTCGCAAGTCCATTTTGTATGGAACTCATCATTGGCTGACTCCGCTCCTTCTTTCCTGAATGCGTATGACAGAGGCTTGCTATTCGGTGTCCACAGGCAGATAGCGTGGAAATATGGAGGAGACATTTTCTGTACATCTTGGACAAATGTCGAGACAGGTTCTGGTAGAGATTCGCCTCTATGGTGAGATATGAGCCACACTTGACGGAGGTGACGGAGTTGTTGAATGGCGAAAAGGACCTCATTCGCGTCCAAACTGGCTTCATCGCCGGATGACTTGGGTTGAGCGATACCATGAATATGAGTGATTAACAGTGAAATGGGTGCTAAAATGTTCCTTACAGGATCGTGAGGCACAGACCCCCGTTGGGATATGATCAAAAACCAACCGGCGTATTGCAGGTTCGGAAGTAATGAAGGGATGGTTGAAGGTGGTAAATAGTTTTTCCCAATCAAACTACCGGTCACATAGATGTGAACATAGAGAGCGACGAGCTGTTGGCCAACGAGCCGACCCAGCCGCTGAAGCATGGGAGGCGAAACTGCCGTGGTACTTGTAAATTGGTAGAGTGGCGCATCATCGCGGAGATAGCTAAGGGGGAAGGGTGGGCCGCGATACTTTCTCAAACGATTCACCCATATAGCAGTTGCCGATCCGGCTGGATCAAAGGTCTTGAACCAGCCGTCCCCTGGATCAGGGATATGCAGCTCGATCAAGTTCGTGCAGGTAGGGAGTATATCTACGAGGAGTTGGCGGAATTTGACGCCCACGTACCCTGCTGAGCAGCGAAGGCGGCGCAGCTGCGATTTGGTATCGTCGTCAAACACTGAAAGAGGAAGGTTATCCCCCGCAGGCAAGATCAATTCCTCCCACCGTGTGGTGATCTCCATTATTCGTCGTAAATCCCCGCCTGGATCTTGGGCACTCCATATGACCTCCAAATCGAGAACCCTGACGGCGGAGGACAGCTTGACGTTGTTCTGGAGGCATGTTATCAGGCTTCCAAGGCCTTGTGCCCTTGGTACCCACGACCAGAGACGAATACTATGGAATAGAAAGGGCAGGACTAGAGAGCGGTATTCGGATGAAATGAAGCCAACGACTTTTAGGTCCTCCTTAGACATATAGCTCAGAACTTGGATAATCATTTCAGTCGGAAGGCGTTCCATGGTGGTGGTGGGGACCAAGTTCCGTCTGTGTTTACAAACACAACCGCCCCGTCCCGGATGCGGTCGTGTGCTTACCAACGATTTCTCATTTGGCCACAGTACTCTGTACAAAACATTGCAGCAACATGACTATTGTAGCAACGGTTAAAGAAATGACAGGGTTTCAGTATTAGAGAAGGGCATCGTCATCGTCATCGCATCTCACCCTCTCCACACAAATAAGTCAGGGTACTGCTCACCTCCCGTTCTTGACCTCCACTTCACGCCTCTGCGTCCCCGCCATCCCCTAACCCTCAGCTCGCCTCTTGGGTCGCGCGTGAGCTTTCCTTCATTCAGTCGCCCATGCTTTTGCTGGTACCAACAACCTCCTACCCCAGAAACTGTAATGCATCTGTGAAAACCCTGGCCTCATGCACAAGCCTTGAACATTCGCTCGCTCAATCGAAAGCCGGGAGGATCGACACATCCTTCTCGCAAGTCTATTTTGTATGGAGCTCATCATTGGCCGACTCCGCTCCTTCCTCCTTGAATTCGTATGAAGGAGGATTGCTATTCGGTGTCCAAAGACAAATGGCGTGGAGGTGTGGAAGAGACATTTTCTGTACATCTTGGACAAATGTCGAGACAGGTTCTGGTAGAGATTCGCCTCTATGGTGAGATACAAGCCACCTTGACGGAGGTGATGGAGTTGTTGAATGGCGAAAAGGACCTCATTCGCGTCCAAAATGGCTTCATCGCCGGATGACTTGAGTTGAACGATACTACAAATATGAGTGATCAACAGTGAAGTGGGTGCTAAATTGTTCCTTACAGGATCGTGAGGTGCAGACCCCCTGGGACATGACAAGAAACCAACCGACGTATTGTAGTTTCGGAAACAATGAAGGGATGGTTGAAGGTGGTAAATAGTTTGCCCCAATCAAACTAAAATTTCTGGTCAAATAGATGTGAACGTAGAGAGCGACGAGCTGTTGGCCAACAAGTTGACCTAGCTGCTGAAGCACGGGAGGCGAAACCGGCATGGTACTTGTAAGTTGGTAGAGTGGTGCACCACCGCAGAGATAGCCAAGGGGGAAGGATGGGCCGCGATACTTTCTCAAACGATTCACCCATGTGGCAGTTGCTAATCCGGCTGGATCAGAGGTCTTGAACCAGTCATCCTCCAGATCAGGTATATACAAATCGACCAAGTTCGTGCAGGTAGGGAGTATATCTGCGAGGAGTTGGCGGAATTTGACACCCACGAACCCTCCAGCGAGGCAGAGACGACGCAGTTGCGATTTGGCCGTTTGAGGCATCTTTGAAGGCGACTAAATTCGTGCAGGCAAGGAGTGTGATTAGGAGAAAGTAGCCGACTTTAGGGGCTACTTATACGGACCCCAGAGACGGCAGAGTTTCAACTTTATATTGTTGTCAAACACTGCAAGAGGAATATGCTCGTCCGCAAGTAGGATGAGTTCTTCCCACCATGCCGTGATCTCCACTATTTGTCGAATTTCCTCGACCAGCCGTTGAGATCTCCTTATACCCTCCGTATCGAGCAGCCTGACGATGGATGAAAGCCTAGCATTTTTATTTGGGGATCTATCAAATCGGAAATGCCTCGTCTCCCCTCTCCCCATGACCAGGGACGAATACGACGGAATAAAAGGGCCGGCCAGAGAGCGGTATTTGGATGAGATATAGCCAATGACTTTGAGCTCCTCCTTAGACATGTAACTCAGGATTTGCAGGATTATTCCCGTCGGAAGCCTTTCCATGGTGGTGGAGGTCAAGTGGCGTTTGTTGAGCGTTTGGGCGGAAGCGGAGAGCCGCCGATCGCGAAAATATACACCCGAACTTGGGCTTTCTACGTACCAAGCCAATGATATACCGAGATAATCGGCCCGTCGGTCTCCCGTTCTGTAACTGGCTACCTCATTTGAGCTGAGCCGAACGTCCTACCAGATCCGCGACAGCATGGTATACTAACACTTCAATCAATCCAGTATATTTAGTCGGCCAGGCATGTCCATCGTAGACGGAGTCATTTTAACGATACCCCTCGTCGCGAGCTCGCAAATAACCTCCACAAAGCTCTTTTCAGAAACGTGAGTATCACCCGCTGCAGTAGCGAAGACTAAAGAAAGACAGAGCTTCATCGGGGCTGCTTCTCACCCACTCCGAGCAGTAAGTTAGGTTCCTACTTGTCTCCCTTGACCTTGACTTCACATCTTTGCATCCTTGCCGTACCCTAACCGCATTGTAAACCATGCATGATCTTCCTTTAATCACCCAAGATTTCACTGATACCAACAATCCACTACCCCGAAAAGTGTGATACATATGTGAAGATCCTGACCTCATGTACAAACGCTGAACATTTGTGCGCTCAACTGAAGACCGGAGACACCGGCTTGTTTGTCTCGCAAGCCCACCCTATATAGGGCCCTTCATGGATCGACACCAATTCTTCTTTTCTAAATGAATAAGACCAAGATTTGCCACTCGGTGCCCATAAGTAAATGGCCTGGAGATACAGAAGAGACAATTCTTGCACATCTTGGATGAATGTCAAAACGGGTTCTGGTAGAGTGTCGCCACTATGGTGAGATGTGAACCATACACGACGTAGGTGAGGGAGCTGCTGTATGGCATCGAAAAGAGTCCTATTCTTCACATCCGGGGAGACATAGTCGCCGAATGGCTTGGTTTGAGGGGGATCCTGAAAATCAATTGTAAACAGTGGGGTGAGTGCTAAAAGGAACCTTACAAAGTTAACGGGTAAGGACTCCGGCTGGGACATGATCAAAAACCAGGCGACGTATCGTAGGTAGGGAAATAATGAGGGGATCGGTGATGGCGTTAAATAGCCTGTTCCGGTCAATCTATAACCACGATTACCGGAAGTGACTCGAACATGCAGAGCGAGGAGTTGTTGGCCAACAAGCCGACCTAGGCTCTGCAGCACAGGAGAGAGAACTTCCGCTTGGCTTGTCAGCTGATAGAGCGGGGTGTTGCTGTGAAGATAGTTGAGGGGGTACGACGGGCCGCGATACTTTTCTAAACGATTGATCCATGTGCCAGCTGCCGATCCAGCAGGATCGAAGGTCTTGAACCAGTCCTCCGCCACTTGAGGTATCTCCAACTCAATCAAATTCGTGCAGGCAGGGAGTATATCCAAGAGGAAGTGGCTGAATTCAGGGCCGATATCCCCAGTGGGGAACGAGAGACGGCGCAGCTGCAGCTTCGTGTTGTCGTCAAAGATTTCAAGAAGGTGATCAACGTCCGGAGGTAGAATAAGTTCCTCCCACCCTGTAGTGAGCTCCATTATTCGTCGGATTTCCTCGACTGGCTGTTTGGACCCATTTATGTACTGCGCATCGATCACTCTGACGACAGAGGAGAGCCTGGCATTGACCCGGAGGCATGTGATTAAATCAGCGGTCCTCTGTCTCACCGCCCACAGCCAGGGACGAATACGGTGGAATAAGAAGGGCAGGACTAGAGAGCGGTATTCGGACGAAATGAAACCAACGACTTTTAGCTCCTGCTGAGACATATAGCTCAGGACTTGGATAATCATTTCAGTCGGAAGGCGTTCCATGGTGGTGGTGGGGACCAAGTTCCGTCTGTTTACAGATGCGGTCGTGTGCTTACCGACGACTTCCCAATTGGCCACAGTATTCTGTAGATAACATTGCAGCAACATGACTATTGTAACAACGGTTAAAGAAATGACTGGGTTTCAGTATTAGAGAAGGGGATCGTCATCGCATCTCACCCTCTCCACGCAAATAAGTCAGGGTACTGCTCGTCTCTTGTTCTTGACCTCAACTTCACACCTCTACGTCCCCGCTATCACTTAACCCTAGGCTCGCCTCTTGGATCGTGCGTGAGCTTTCCTCATTCAGTCACCAGTGCTTTCGCTGGTACGAACAACCTCCTACCCCAGAAACTGTAATGCATACGTGAACATCCTGGCCTCATGCACAAGCCTTGGACATTCGCTCGTTCAATCGAAAGCCGGGAGGATCGATACATCCGTCTCACAAGTCCATTTTGTATGGAACTCATCGTTGGCCGACTCCACTCCTTCTTTCCTGAATGCGTATGACGGAGGGTTGCTATTCGGTGCCCAGAGACAAATGGCGTGGAGATATGGAAGAGACATCTTCTGTACATCTTGGACAAATGTCGAGACATCTTCTGGTAGAGATTCTCCCCAATGGTGAGATATGAGCCACACTTGACGGAGGTGATGGAGATGTTGAATGGCGAAAAGGACCTCATTCGCGTCCAAAATGGCTTCACCGCCGGATGACTTGAGTTGAGCAATACCATAAATATGAGTGATCAACAGTGAAGTGGGTGCTAAATTGTTCCTTACAGGATCGTGAGGTACAGACCCCCGTTGTGACATGACCGGAAACCAACCGACGTATTGCAGGTTCGGAAACAATGAAAGGATGGTCGACGGTGGTAAATAGTTTGCCCCAATCAAACTAAAATTTTGGGTCAAATAGATGTGAACGTAGAGAGCGACGAGCTGTTGGCGAACAAGCCGACCCAACTGCTGAAGCATGGGAGGCGAAACCGGCATGGTACTTGTAAGCTGGTATAGTGGTGCACCATTGCGGAGATAGCTAAGGGGGAAGGGTGGGCCGCGATACTTTCTCAAACGATTCACCCATGTGGCAGTTGCTAATCCGGCTGGATCAGAGGTCTTGAACCAGTCGTCCTCCAGATCAGGTATATGCAAATCAACCAAATTCGTGCAGGTAGGGAGTATATCTGCGAGGAGTTGGCGGAATTTGACACCCACGAACCCTCCGGTGAGGCAGAGACGACGCAGTTGCGATTTGTTATTGTCGTTAAACACTGCAAGAGGAAGCCTATTCCCCGCAGGCAATATAAGCTCCTCCCACTTTGTGGTAATCTCCATTATTCGTCGTAAATCCTCGCTTGGATCTTGGGCACTCCAGATGACCTCCAAATCGAGCACCCTGACGGCGGAAGAGAGCTCGACGTTGTTCTGGAGGCACGTTATTAGACGCGGAAAGCCTTGTATCACTGCTACCCACGACCAGAGACGAATACTATGGAATAGAAAGGGCAGGACTAGAGAGCGGTATTCGGATGAAATGAGGCCAATGACTTTTAGATCCTCCTTAGACATATAGCTCAGAACTTGGATAATCATTTCAGTCGGAAGGCGTTCCATGGTGGTGGTGGGGACCAAGTTCCGTCTGTGTTTACAAACACAACCGTCCCGTCCTGGATGCCGTCGTGTGATTACCAACGACTTCCCATTTAGCCACAGTATTCTGTACAAAATCTTGCAACAACATGACTATTGTAGCAACGGTTAAAGAAATGACAGGGTTTCAGTATTAGAGAAGGGCATCCTCATCGCATCTCACCCTCCCCACGCAGATAAGCCGGGCTACTGCTCGTCTCCTGTTCTTGACCTCAACTTCACGTCTCTGCGTCCCTGCCATGCTCCAACCCACAGCTCGCCTCTTGGATCGTGCGTGAGCTTTCCTTCATTCAATCGCCCGTGCTTTCGCTGATACCAACAACCTCCTACCCCAGAAACTATAATGTATGTGTGCACGTCCTGGTCTCATACACAAGCCTTGAACATTCGCTCGTTCAGTCGAAAACCGGGGCGATCCACACACCCGTCTCGCAAGTCCATTTTGTATGGAACCCATCATTGGCCGACTCCACTCTTTCTTTCCTGAATGCGTACGAAGGAGGCTCGCTGTTCGGTGTCCAAAGACAAATGGCGTGGAGATATGGAAGAGACATCTTCTGTACATCTTGGATAAATATCGAGACTGGTTCTGGTAGAGATAGGCTACACTGGTGAGATATGAGCCACACTTGACGGAGGTGATGGAGTTGTTTAATGGCGGAAAGGACCTCATTCGCGTCCAAAATGCCTTCATCGCCGGATGACTTGGGTTGAGCGATACCATGAATATGAGTGATCAACAGTGAAGTGGGTGCTAAAATGTTCCTTACAGGGTCGTGAGGTACAGACTCCCTCTGGGACATGACCGGAAACCAACCGACGTATTGCAGGTTCGGAAACAATGAAGGGATAGTTGAAGGTGGTAAATAGTTTGCCACACTCAAACTAAGATCTCCGGTCCAATGGATGTCAACATAGAGAGCGACGAGCTGTTGGCCAACAAGCCGACCCAGCCGCTGAAGCTTGCGAGGAGAAATCGCCGTGGTACTTGTAAGTTGGTAGAGTGGTGCACCACCGCGGGGATAACCAAGGGGGGAGGATGGGCCGCGATACTTTCTCAAACGATTCACCCATGTGGCAGTTGCCGATCCGGTTGGATCAGAAGTCATGAACCAGTCATCCTCCAGATCAGGTATATCCAAACCTACCAAGTTCGTGCAGGTAGGGAGTATATCTACGAGGAGTTGGCGGAATTTGACACCCCCGCGCCCGGTGCAGCGGAGACGGCGCAGCTGCAATCTGGTATTGTCGTCAAACACTACAAGAGGAAGGTTATCCCCTGTAGGTAATACAAATTCCTCCCACTGTGTGGTGATCTCTATTATTCGTCGTAAATCCTCGCTTGGATCGTGGGTACTCCATATGACCTGCAAATTGAGCACCCTGACGGCGGAGGCGAGCTTGACGTTGTTCTGGAGGCACGTTATCAGGCTTCCAAGGCCTTGTGCCCAGGACCAGAGACGAATACGATGGAATAGAAAGGGTAGGACTAGAGAGCGGTATTCGGATGAAATGAAGCCAATGACTTTTAGATCCTCCATGGACATATAGCTCAGAACTTGGATAATCATTTCAGTTGGAAGGCGTTCCATGGTGATGGTGGGGATCAAGTTCCGTCTGTGTTTGCAAACACAACTGCCCCGTCCCGGATGCGGTCGTGCGCTTACCAACGATTTCCCACTTGGCCACAGTATTCTGTACAAAACATTCCAGCAGCATGACTATTGTAGCAACGGTTAAAGAAATGACTGGGTTTCAGTATTAGAGAAGGCATCCTCATTGCATCTCACCCTCCCCACGCAGATAGGTCAGGTCACTGCTCGTCTCCGTCCTTGACCTCAACTTCGCGTATCTGCGTCCCCGCTATCGCCTAACCCTCAGCTCGCCTCTTAGATCGTGCGTGAGCTTTCCTTCATTTAGTCACCGGTGCTTTCCCTGGTACCAACAACCTCCCACCCCAGGAACTGTAATGCGTGCGTGAATATCCTGGCCTCATGCACAAGCCTTGGCCATTCGCTCGTTCAATCGAAAGCCGGGAGGAGCGACACATCCTTCTCGCAAGTCCATTTTGTATGGAACTCATCATTGGCCGACTCCACTCCTGCTTTCCTGAATGCGCGTGAAGAAGGATAGCTAAACGGTGTCCACAGGCAGATGGCGTGGAGATAAGGCAAAGACATCTTCTGTACACCTTGGACAAATGTTGAGACAGGTTCTGGAAGAGATTCGCCTCTATGGTGAGATACGAGCCACACTTGACGGAGGTGATGGAGTTGTTGAGTGGCGAGAAGGACCTCATTCGCGTCCAAAATGCCTTCATCGCCGGATGACTTGGGTTGAGCGATACCATGAATATGAGTGATCAACAGTGAAGTGGGTGCTAAATTGTTCCTTACAGGGTCGTGAGGTACAGACTCCCTCTGGGACATGACCGGAAACCAACCGACGTATTGCAGGTTCGGAAACAATGAAGAGACGGTTGAAGGCGGTAAATAGTTTTCCCCAATCGAACTAAGATCTCCGGTCCAATAGATGTGAACATAGAGAGCGACGAGCTGTTGGCCAACAAGTTGACCCAGCTGCTGAAGCATGGGAGGCGAAACCGCCGTGGTACTTGTAAGTTGATATAGTGGTGCACCACCGCGGAGATAGCTAAGGGGGAAGGATGGGCCGCGATACTTTCTCAAACGATTCACCCATGTGGCAGTTGCCGATCCGGCTGGATCAGAGGTCTTGAACCAGTCGTCCTCCAGATCGGGTATATGCAAATTAACCAAATTAGTGCAGGTAGGGAGTATATCTACAAGGAGTTGGCGGAATTTGACACCCACGAACCCTCCAGCGAGGTGGAGACGACGCAGTTGCGATTTGTTATTGTCGTCAAACACTGCAAGAGGAAGGTTATCCCCCGCAGGCAAGATCAATTCCTCCCACTTTGTGGTGATCTCCACTAGTCGTCGTAAATCCTCGCTTGGATCTTGGGTACTCCATATGAGCTCCAAATCGAGCACCCTGACGGCGGAGGAGAGCTTGACGTTGTTCTGGAGGCACGTTATTAGACGTGGAAGGTCTTGTGTCACCGCTACATACGACCGGAAGCGAATACGACGGAATAGAAAGGGCAGGACTAGAGAGCGGTATTCGGATGAAATGAAGCCAACGACTTTTAGATCCTCCTTGGACATATAGCTCAGAACTTGGATAATCATTTCAATCGGAAGGCATTCCATGGTGGTGGTGGGGACCAAGTTCGGTTTGTGTTTGCAAACACAACCGCCTCGTCCCGGATGCGGTCGTGTGCTTGCCAACGACTTCCAATTTGGCCACAGTATTCTGTACAAAATATTGCAGTAACATGACTATTGTAGCAACGGTTAAAGAAATGACAGGGTTTCAGTATAAGAGAAGGGCATCGTCATCGCATCTCACCCTCCCCACGCAGATAAGTCAGGGTACTGCTCGTCCCCCGTTCTTGACCTCAACTTCACGTCTCTGCGTCCACGCCATACCCTAACCCACAGCTCGCTTCTTGGATCATGCGCGAGCTTTCCTTCATTCAATCGCCTGTGCTTTCGCTGGTACCAACAACCTCCTACCCCAGAAACCGTAATGCATGTGTGAACATCCTGGCCTCATGCACAAGCCTTGGACATTCGCTCGTCCAATCGAAAGCCGTGGAGGATCGACACATCCTTCTCGCAAGTCCATTTTGTATGGAACCCATCATTGGATGACCCCGCTCCTTCTTTCCTGAATGCGTATGACGGAGTATTGCTATTCGGTGCCCAGAGACAAATGGTGTGGAGATATGGAAGAGACATCTTCTGTATATCTTGGACAAATGTCGAGACATCTTCTGGTAGAGGTTCGCCCCAATGGTAAGATATGAGCCACACTTGGCGGAGGTGATGGAGTTGTTGAATGGCGAGAAGGGCCTCATTCGCGCCCAAAATGGCTTCACCGCCGGATGACTTGAGTTGAGCAATACCATGAATATGAGTGATCAACAGTCAAGTGGGTGCTAAAATGTTCCTTACAGGATCGTGAGGTACAGACTCCCGTTGGGACATGAGCGGAAACCAACCGACGTATTGCAGGTTCGGAAACAATGAAAGGATGGTTGAAGGTGATAAATAGTTTGCCCCAATCAAACTCAAATTTTGGGTCAAATAGATGTGAACGTAGAGAGCGACGAGCTGTTGGCCAACAAGCCGACCCAACTGCTGAAGCATGGGAGGCGAAACCGGCATGGTACTTGTAAGCTGGTATAGTGGTGCACCATTGCGGAGATAGTTAAGGGGGAAGGGTGGGCCGCGATACTTTCTCAAGCGATTCACCCATGTGGCAGTTGCTGATCCGGCTGGATCAGAGGTCTTGAACCAGTCGTCCTCCAGATCAGGTATATACAGATCAACCAAGTTTGTGCAGGTAGGGAGTATATCTACAAGGAGTTGGCGGAATTTGACACCCACGAACTCTCCAGCGAGGCGGAGACAACGCAGTTGCGATTTGATATTGTCGTCAAACACTGCAAGAGGAAGGTTATTCTCCGCAGGCAGGATCAATTCCTCCCACTGTGTGGTGATCTCCATTATTCGTCGTAAATCCTCGCCTTGATCTTGGGGATTCCATATCACCTCCAAATCGAGCACCCTGACGGCGGAGGAGAGCTTGACGTTGTTCTGGAGGCACGTTATTAGACGTGCAAGGCCTTGTGTTACTGCTACCCACGAGCAGAGACGAATACGATGGAATAGAAAGGGTAGGACTAGAGAGCGATATTCGGATGAAATGAAGCCAATGATTTTTAGGTCCCCCTTAGACATATAGCTCAGAACCTGGATAATCATTTCAGTCGGAAGGCGTTCCATGGTGGTGGTGGGGACCAAGTTCGGTCTGTTTACAAACACAAGCGCCCCGATGCGGTCGTGTGATTACCAACGACTTCCCATTTAGCCACAGTATTCTGTACAAAATATTGCAGCAACATGACTATTGTAGCAACGGTTAAAGAAATGACAGGGTTTCAGTATTAGAGAAGGGCATCGTCATTACATCTCACCCTCTCCACGCAGATAAGTCAGGTTACTGCTCGTCTCCGTTCTTGGCCTCAACTTCGCGTCTCTGCGTCCCCGCTATCACCTAGCCCTCAGCTCGCCTCTTAGATCGTACGTGAGCTTTCCTTCATTTAGTCACCGGTGCTTTCACTGGTACCAACAACCTCCTACCCCAGAAACTGTAATGCATGTGTGAACGTCCTGGCTTCATGCACAAGCCTTGAACATTCGCTCGTTCAATGGAAAGCCGGGAGGATCGACACATACGTCTCGCAAGTCCATTTTATATGGAACTCATCATTGGCTGACTCCGCTCCTCCTTTCCTGAATGCGTATGACGGAGGACTGCTATTCGGTGTCCAAAGACAAATGGCATGGAGATGTGGAAGAGACATCTTCTGTACATCTTGGACAAATATCGAGACAGGTTCGGGTAGAGATTTGCCTCCATGGTGAGATACGAGCCACACTTGACGGAGGTGGTGGAGTTGTTGAATGGCGAAAAGGACCTCATTCGCGTCCAAAATGGCTCCATCACTGGATGACTTGAGTTGAGCAATACCATGAATATGAGTGATCAACAGTGAAGTGGGTGATAAAATGTTCCTTACAGGATCGTGAGGTACAGACCCCCGTTGGGATGTGACCGGAAACCAACCGAAGTATTGCAGGTTCGGAAACAATGAAGGGATGGTTGAAGGTGGTAAATAGCCTGACCCAATCAAACTACCAGGCAAATAGTTGTGAACATAGAGAGTGAGTTGTTGGCCAACAAGTCGACCCAGCCGCTGTAGCATGGGAGGCGAAACCGCCATGGTATTTATAAGTTGGTAGAGTGGTGCACTACCGCGGAGATAGCTAAGGGGGAAGGATGGGCCGCGATACTTTCTCAAACGATTCACCCATGTGGCAGTTGCTGATCCGGCTGGATCAGAAGTCTTGAACCAGTCGTCCACCAGAAAAGGTATATGCAGCTCGATCAAGTTCGTGCAGGTAGGGAGTATATCTACAAGGAGTTGGCGGAATTTGACACCCACGAGCCCTCCAGTGAGGCAGCGGAGACGGCGCAGCTGCGATTTGATAGTATCGTCAAACACTGCAAGAGGAAGGTTATTCCCCACAGGCAAGATCAATTCCTCCCACTGCGTGGTGATCTCCATTATTCGTCGTAAATCCTCGCTTGGATCTTTGGTACTCCATATGCCCTCCAAATCGAGCACCCTGACGGCGGAGGAGAGCTTGACGTTGTTCTGGAGGCACGTTATTAGACATGCAGGGCCTTGTGTCACTGCTACCCACGACCGGAGACGGATACGACGGAATAGCAAGGGCAGGACTAGAGAGCGATATTCGGATGAAATGGAGCCAATGTCTTTGAGATCCTCCTTAGACATATAGCTCAGAACTTGGATAATCATTTCAGTCGGAAGGCGTTCCATGGTGGTGGTGGGGACCAAGCTCCGTCTCTGTTTGCAAACACAACTGCCCCGTCCCGGTCTTACTAACGATTTCCCACTTGGCCACAGTATTCTGTACAAAACATTGCAGCAACATGACTATTGTAGCAACGGTTAAACAAATGACAGGGTTTCAGTATTAGAGAGGGGCATCCTCATCGCATCTCACCCTCCCCACACAGACAAGCCGAGCTACTGCTCGTCTCGTGTTCTTGACCTCAACTTCACGTTTCTGCGTCCCCGCCATGCCCTAACCCTCGGCTCGCCTCTGAGATCGTGCTTGAGCTTTCCTTCATCCAATCGCCCGTGCTTTCACTGATACCAACAACCTCCTACCCCAGAAACTGTAATGCATGTGTGAACGTCTTGGTCTCATACACAAGCCTTGAACATTCGCTCGTTCAGTTGAAAACCGGGGCGATCCACACATCCGTCTCGCAAGTCCATTTTGTATGGAACCCATCATTGGCTGACTCCGCTCCTTCTTTCCTGAATGCGTATGAAGGAGGCTCGCTGTTCGGTGTCCAAAGACAAATGGTGTGGAGATATGGAAGAGACATCTTCTGTACATCTTGGATAAATATCAAGACTGGTTCTGGTAGAGATAGGCTACACTGGTGAGATATGAGCCACACTTGACGGAGGTGATGGAGTTGTTTAATGGCGGAAAGGACCTCATTCGCGTCCAAAATGGCTTCACCGCCGAATGACTTGAGTTGAGCGATACCATGAATATGAGTGATCAACAGTGAAGTGGGTGCTAAAATGTTCCTTACAGGATCGTGAGGTACAGACCCCCATGGGGACATGAGCGGAAACCAACCGACATATTGTAGGTTCGGAAACAATGAAGAGATGGTTGAAGGTGGTAAATAGTTTGCCTCAATCAA
>Ga0307513_10006852_pt1 | contig 14838 bp, 14 predicted proteins | sample 15_EM_MG_FD_202174 | JGI IMG/M metagenome (GOLD analysis project Ga0307513, IMG submission 202174) | Populus trichocarpa ectomycorrhiza microbial communities from riparian zone in the Pacific Northwest, United States - 15_EM | ecosystem: Host-associated > Plants > Roots > Unclassified | place... | reverse complement strand
GTACTTACAGATTATAGTACTCAGTCCCAGTTAAATGGTCATATAAAAAACATTTCTGTCACATTAATGCTCATGCAATAACTGATAATTGTGGAGAGGCTTTTGCAATAAATACCCAGATACTCCATGAACTGGAGGACTGATTTCTCTACAACTACTTGACTGAATTTGCATCAGTACCTGGAATATCATTACCCCTGACACCTACTATGCAATAGCATAAACTACTTCTGTGGCATATCGCAGCTCATTCATAGGCTGATTCCTCTAAGAGTAGTCTTTACAATATGTACTCTGGCAATTACTGAACTCAATAACTGATTCCTCCACAACTGGTCTACTGATTCAAGATCTAATACTTGGGGATTATTGTACTTGATGCTAGCTACAAGCAGGTATCAAGTACATCTCATGATATTGATTTCCCATAGAGATATAGGATCTCAGGTGATACACAGTCAGATGCCTTCTATGCAATTACAGTCTTAGTCTTTCTATGTGAATTGACCTGTAAATTAGAACAATAGAAGACTACTAGAACTAAATTTAATAGTTTGACGGTATAAAATATATTGTGACCAAGGTGACTAAGGGTAGGAAGTGGTAGAGAAGAGACTCTGGGCTTATCACAACTAGATGAGTAGTGCAAGTGAGTAATGTATATCCAGAGGATTAGGCACTCCATTGGGTTGGATATAAGGTTTTAAAGCTATATTGTAGTATGTCCTAAATATTACTGAATGAGTCATATAGTGTTTGGTAAATAAGGGGCTGTGTTGGAATGTGGCTAGTGAGCAGTATGATAGGGTGCTTGCATCTGAATAGGCAGAGGATAAATAGTTTAATCCTGATTGGCGATAAACACTTTAGTGTGGTGTCCTGTGTGTCAGATGCACAGGATACAGACAAGGTAGTGTATTATTTTTGAAAAGTTAAGGAACTCTACTACTAATAGAAAGTTTTACAATAATTCAGAGGAAAAGAGTATCTCATATGAATAGTTTATTATGAACAACTTATAGAACTCTAAATAAATTTAAGAAAGTCAACTTCTTTCTTACTAATCATGGAATAAGGATTGAATGAGCCAAAAATGCTATCATAGTCTGGCTGACAAAAATGTTCCATAGTATGAGTCTGGCAAATTCAGTATTCCCCACAGTTCCAAGTCAGACCAATAGTGGATTGGCCTAAAGCCAATAGGCCAGGCCAAGGCTGGCCTCTCCTCAAGGTAGCCTAGGCCAATATAAGGCGAATTTAATTACACTCTAAAAGCCAATTAGACCTGATACATACATAGAGGCCCAGAGATTTACTGTTAATGATGATTGCTTTAAGGATATTTCAACTAGTGATTCAAGTTGTTACGGTGTGGGGCAGGGAAAAGGGTCAGAAGCTTGCATTTTTCAACAACCTGTTTGCCCTATAATGAACTATAATTCCAATCACCTACTCCTCTTAGAGTTTGTTGCCTTGGATTTTTTCCCTGTTACCTTAGGTCATGGCTTCTTAATTTATTATTATACAATGCGTGATACATAACTAGAGTTGGTTACGGGCGGACGGGACCCCGAAAAGCGCCGGCCTCCGGCCCCTTTTGCCGCCCTGACCCAGTCAATGGCCTGGAGCGGGGTCTCTGTTTCCGTATTCCCAGCTCCTGTCCCCGCTCAGGCCCCCACCCTACCTATAGCCCAGACGGGTCTCTGTTAAAAATACATGATAACAAATAGGGCACTGTCCAGGGAATGAATGCAGGTGGGCTTCAGACGAGGGCGGGGTGGGGATTACTTGAAAAATACCCCCCTGGCCCAGTGTAAGGGCGGGGTCTGGCAAGTGAAAACCCGCCCCGCCCCAACCCTGTAACCAATACTATATACGACCAGCTTAATAAAGTCTTAACCATTTACCACTAGGGTTCCCAGCACTAGACTATTTCATCATTATTCCCCTTTACTATGCCGTTTCAGCAGGAACTACTTTAAATTCCCAAGCAAATAAACTGAATCTATTGTATTTTCAATGTTATTTAGTAAACTATTTATGTTACAGTCAACCCCCTATCTTGATACCTATATAGTCACTATCCTACTGTACATAATTGATCTATGGAAATACCAGCTGTTTTTGTACAATTAATTTAATCAATGAATTAACCACTTGAATCAATAGTGTATTTTATACTTTTTTTTCACTAATGGTAAAGCCAGATTGTTTCTCAATTGTGAATCATGTTTGGTAATTGGAAAACATTGACAGGAAATTTTGGTGTTGAGACAGAGTGGCCACTCATTTTGAGTATTTTGGGAGTCGCCATATAGGTGAACCTAGGCTATATAGACCAGGTTGACCTATCATGTAGCCAGGAAGAAGCCTATATGGCATATTGGCCATCCCAGATAGGCTAGGCTAGATCCAAGAGAATCTTAATAGGGTAGCTTAGGCTCTACTGAAGCTTGGCCAGCTTGGCCCCCTCGGAACACTGGCCAAATTCAGATAGCATTGACTTTGATAGAGGTAAAAGGCAGGTAGGTCTTAGTATCGTCTCCGCTGAGTCTAGGAGGCTTTCAAATATACAAAACAGGTATTTAGAAGTAAAGATAGAGCGAAGAATATTTGAAAGAAGGAATTTGATAAGGAAGAGGGGAAATCACAGCAAGATATCTAATGTGGTGTAAAAGTTGATAAATGAGATTGTCTATAGTTTAATTCGAGTGTATTATAAATTGGGATGGGATGTGACTGAGTGGGGCGGATTTTTGCTTGCTAGATCCTACTATTTTAATCAGAGGAGATTATTTTTAAATTATCTCCACTCCTGCCTATGGTAGTCCCCACTTATTCCCTCAACTGGGTCCAGATTCTGCACAGTTATTTTTCTGGAAGCCCTTAAGGGAATGGAGAGAGCACTGGCAGGGGGCAGGAGCAAGGAACAAAAATAAAATACCCTACTCTAGGTGCTTCAGCAGGGCGGAGTGGGGCACACAGGTAGTGCCACATTTTTTCAGGGCCCTGGAGGGCCCATAATGAGCACCAAATTTGATATAGTTTTCACTTTCAAGTTTGTGTACTATTTCTGGAAAAAAATATATATTGCACCTCTAATGCTAGCACTTCTCTTGGCTACAATAATTATTTTCAAAACTGACATCCGGCCGGAGGCCGGTTGCCACTTGTAACCATATATATAATGCTTCTAATACTGTCACCACCTCATAGCATATAACCAAAGCGCAATTCATTTGAAAACGGAACATGGTCTAAAGCCATAGTTCCAAATCACGATCCTGGCGAGCCAAGCCCCCATGTTTTACCGTATGTTGGGTCACCTGGTACCGCATGGGAGGAGGCAAGGAGCATGGACAAGCCTTCTACAGCTCCTGCCGTCCGAATTCTGATACAGTAAACCAGCACAACCTTTCTCGAATATTCCTCTCTGTATTGGGGCCAGGCAAAAAGGGATCCCTCAGCCGACGCAAAACTACTTGCACTAAGGTTTTGACAACTAGAATAACCTTATGTCCACTAAAGTCCTCTCGAAAGCGCAAGCGCGATGTGGTTACCGTGCCGACTTCGACAAACCCTCCATATCTAGTGACCTGGACTCTGCGTCAATGTTTGGAATCGACGAGATTGTGGTTGATTTTGTAGAGGTGGAAGGTTGCGATATTAACAAAAAATATTGTTCTGTAGTATTATATACCTCGGGTGTGGGCTCCTAAGAATGGGTACAACGGAGTGGTTAAAATATGATACTACTCGAACGGGACGACGTCGACCCCAACGATTCTGATCAGGGCGGTTAAACATCACTCAGGTGGGCTGTTCGCTGAAGCTATGTAGGAGCGATAGGCACTACTCCAGCCCCAGTTTCTACCGCCCCCCAGCGTAGCCTAAGGAAGAAGGGCCATCGCCCTCCCTACCCCTTTTAAACATGCATAGCCTTTATGCCACCTCCCCAAGGACCATAACCTCCCCATAAACCAGTCTGCCACGGCCACTGCCACTTCCCCACTCTTCTCACTCCGGCTTAGCGTCCTCCCGCACTTCAAAACCCCACCCAGTGGTAATTGCTGTCTCAGCGAGTGAGTAAGCATGCTGCCACAGAATCCTTGCTCAGATATAATGCTTCCCTTTGGTCTAAGGAAATTATAGTTTATGGGAATGCGTGCGTGTATCATATACCCACCCCAACCTCAATACCGATTCCCTCATGTAGTCGAGTTAGGATTTGTGAATTTCTGTTATAATCCAGAGTTTAGTGTTGGCAGGGGCGAAGGGCTATTAAGATAACTCGGTATGGCTTGAGATTTCAATCATAATATTATTCACTTTATTCTTTTCCGGTTGTAAATCCTGTTTCTCTATTCCTTGTTCTTTTTTTTTCCTTCCAACAATTTCCTTTTTCCCTTTTTCCCTTTTCCCCCGATTAAAGTGTAGATATGAGGGTTCTTTCGATTGGTACTGGGATAATGAAAAGATATCAAGTGCAGGTATTTCTTTAGAAAGCGACGCAAAACCAGTCGTTAACCCGGCACAGTCATGATTTGTTCCCATGGTGGCCAGGGCTCGATGAGGGCCATGCTCCCAAGCCACTGCCCGCCAGAGATGAGTTGGGAGGTAAGGTTGAGAAGCTGCGCACTCTTTTCAGTCTTTCTCGCCAGGTAAATTTAATATATTAAAAAAGAAGTCTCCTAGCTGTAAAATCAAGTAACCCCCATTCTCCGAGTAACATAATATTCTGAATTTGGAAAGCTCACTGCTTAGCCAAACCCTTCACAAATGGTTTTGAATGCGGATTGCTTGCATAGCATACGATTCGGGACAGTACCCGTAGCGTTTAATGGTTGTTTCAAAGAATTACTCTTGCATACCTTACCACCCAGAGTAATATAGGAGAGCTAAATTGGCTTGGTATGCAGTAGCAGTCCCCTTTTTAAAACGCTCCGGTATTAGGAGCAGTACACTGCTTGCGCTGACATGTATCCTCCGGTCTGTTGGCACTTAGTTTCGTTTCCCCAATACGAACTAGACTCAATAGCTGTTGTTAGAAGCTCTGATGGAGGTGGTGGCACGATCGCGTAAGGTAGCTATAAGAGAAGGATGTCGTGGTGGCTATTTCCTATGGAGGTTTCTAGTTAAGGTTTACTTAAGTAGTGAAAACTCTTCATATATACCCTTATACACCGTTGCCCCAGAGCGCGCACTGGTCCATACTTCAGTGTTCCTCCATACCATGTGCGCCTCCCGTTACCTGCGCTCCTCTCTGATCCTAATACAACACACTACTACTAGGGCTATTATGCCATCATGCTCTACCTCTTCTCGCCAGTTCCTGTTATAGCGTCCTCTGAAACACTCCGCGGGCCAGTGTTCTCAGCCGTCCGGGGCCCCCGTAGGGCCCGGCGGGGGGACTGCCAAGACCCCCGGACGATACGGGACGGCAAAATGTAGTCCGTCCTCGTCCTTGAATTCCCAGGACGGCCGTCATTAGCAAGGACGACGAGCCCCACGACCTGAGACAACTTCTGCCAGGGGACGGCAGGTAACTACATAGGACCGCCGGGGACGGTGGGGGACGGCAGGGGACGGCGGAAAACATCGGAAAACAGCGGAAGACGGCGGGGGATGACGGGGGACGGTGGGGGGCGGTGGGGGACGACACAATGTCGTCCGTCCTGGTCCTTGGCTCTTACTTTTCGGGCAAGCTCAGGAAAAGACGGGACGGGACGACGAAATGTCGTCCGTCCTCGTCCTGGCCCAGGACGGACGGACTGCCCCGTTGCGAACACTGCCGCGGGCTGTCTAGATCATGTGATAAGGTCGCTGCCCTATGCTCACAGCCCAACATTGCACCTTCTTCCTTGATTGCTGGGAGGAGACACCCACCAACCAAAAGTACCGCAATCCTAGAAACAGAAGCAGAACGAAAGCAAGGGGAAAAGGAGAATTTACATTCAAAACTGGCGAAAGAGAAGAAACAATACTAGAGTGAGTCAACATCTGCACAAGCAAACCCCGAAGCCCGAGTTCTTGAATGGAGACCTGCGAGTCTTGTATCTGCTATAGGATGGGCGGGGGGGGGCGAACGAACAGAGCAAAGACAGAGCAGACGTGCACTTTGAGATGGCCGATGGTATGAAGCGGGGCCTCGTGGGAGGTCTCGAGGAACTTATGATAGTTTTATTATATGGTACCCTATGTAAATACATGGTGAACACTAACTTAAGCGAGTGATGTTCTGTGAGGTCTCTATAAAACAATCGAGGAAAAAGCGGTGATAACTAAGCAGCCTAAGCTACCAGGGCAAAGAAGGCACAACCGAGGCGTAGCAGTGTTTATGAGCATGCTGGAGCAGAGTTAATTTTTAGCTTGCGCATAATAATTATGATAATATTATATGAAATACTAAGATTCACTACTGCACAATTTAAAGGAATCCTCCTTATTTCGGGGGTTAGGGCTATGTTGTGGTGCATTTCAGAGTTTTTTACAGGAGATTTAATGTGCTACAGCGGTGAGTTAGTCTAATGGTGAATTCTAGGCCCTGAGTTATCTTACGGAGGTACAGCTCCTAAGTTTTGTATGTTCCACAGGAGGTAGGGGCAGCAAACCTCGCTTGTGGAACATTACAAAACTTAGACGCTATCTCCGTAGGCTTTAATAAGAGACAACCCACTAACATATTCAACGACTCTTTGAATTATTGCTTGGGTTGGTTGTTGAATGGTATCGGGCCTTGGCGAATCTGCTCTTTGATCATTTGGAAGATGGAGTGGATTATTGTAAGTGTAGCAGCTTACACCACGGGGCGGGCGCTGCGCTGAAAGAGTAGTGCACTTGGAGATGGGTGCCAAATCATACTCCTAGTCTCTAAAGAACTAATAGGTGGTATCATGAGCTCTCCGCCCTACATTGAGATCGCGAAGGATTGCGATGTGATTAGGGGCATTTAAATTTTCGACTAACTCACTCATCTGGTTTGATGTACTGTACTAAGGGTATTCAAAGTTACTCGAGTACTGACCATGAATTTACGTTGAAAATCGGAGTTCGCCGGCAAAAAATGGCTAGAGTAACTTCATAGACATGGTTGAAGGTTCACGTTTTGAACTGGTGCCTTGAGGTCAGTTTCCAACCTCCGGTTGATGTTGCACGGTTCCGAGAGATCTTTGAGGTTCCACAAGAGGCCCCGCTTTTCTTCAGCCCCCAACCGTCCCATCAACCGAACAACTCAACTCTCTATCCTCAACAAGCTTCCAAGTAGCGAAGATGTCCCATATTAACTCCTTCAATCCTACCAACTCTTTTAACAACGTGTGGAACAATTGCACCATTGCCGACGGCCGGTCTCAAATCTCGGCCTGGCTATCGCCTCTAGAGCCCAGGCTACGGCACCAGGATATTCGAGATCGCCGAGTCGAAAATGTAGGGGAATGGCTCTTACAAACCGAAGAATATAGGAGCTGGTGCGCGGGTAGTGGGGGAGGTGAATCCGATAATGTAGCTTTATTTTGCTACGGTGATCCAGGGGTTGGCAAAACTTTCATTAGGTAAGGACGAAGCTAGGGGAATAGAAGGGAAAGGACAAGTACTGACAAACCGTGGGGTTAGTTCATTGGTGATAGACAGGTTGTGCGATCAGGCCAGAGAGCAAAATGTCGCCGTGGCATGTTTTTACTTTGACTTTGCCGCCCGGAGGGAGCAATCACCGACGAGTATGCTGGGCGCTCTTCTTAAACAGATTTTGGGGGGGGTGGAAGAGATACCGAGGGAAATATCGCGAGCTTATGAAGACCAGAAAATGGTCATTGGTGGACGAGGACCAGGGCTTTCTGATATTTCGAAGATGCTGCATACTGCCTCCTCCGAAAAGCATACATTCATCTGCATAGACGCTATGGATGAATGTGCGCCAGAACATCGAGTCAAGATCCTTAATTCGCTTGATCAAATCCTCCAAAAGTCTCCGGGTACTCGAATCTTCATGACGGGGAGGACACACATTCAAGCGGAGATCAGGAAACGCCTTCCTGGACGGGTAGCGAGTATAGCCATCAATCCCAGGAAAAGTGATGTTGTGGGATATCTTCGGACTAGGCTGAAGGAGGACACGAACCCCGACGCGATGGACAGCAGTCTGGAGGCAGACATCCTGAAGAAAATTCCCGATGATATTTCGGAGATGTATGTATAAGTAACGACACTCCGGAAGCTACCTCAAGTTATCCACTGACAAATACGTGTCTAGATTCTTGCTAGTCTCGCTGAATATTGACGCGATCCTACAAGAAACCACAACCCATCGCAGGCGGCAAAAGCTCAACTCGATGACCAATGGCTTGGGGCTAGGGGACGCTTATGGCGCAACACTGGATCGGATAAGGGGACAGGGTGGGGAGAAAGCGAGGCTTGGAATGGCCGCTTTGATGTGGATCTCCCATGGGGAACGGCCCTTGAAGTGTGATGAACTACTTCACGCCCTAGCAATCGAGATAGGGTCACCGAACCTCAACAGCGACAATATTCCTCCGATAGGGACATTGCTAGCCTGTTGCCAAGGACTTGTTGTCATAGACAAGGAGACTTCCATTGTCCGATTAATTCACTTTACCCTTCAAGAATACCTCCGGGCACATCCCCAGCTCTTTGATACCGCTCACTCGACAATTGCAGAAACCTGCTTAAGTTATCTGAATTCGCAGCAGGTCAAGGCTCTCTCGACTGCTCCATCTCTCGACCTACAAAATACACCATTTCTCGAATATTCTTCTCTTTATTGGGGAACCCACGCGAAAAGGGACCTTTCGGACCGCACGAAACTGCTTGCGCTAAAGTTATTTGACGACTACAATAACCATATTTCTGCTAGAATCTTCTTGGAAGAACGAACGGGGTATCATTACAGTGCTAACTTCGAGAAACTTTCCCTACCCAGTGGCCTGCACTGTGCGTCAATGTTTGGGATCGATGAGATTGTGGCTGGTTTGATAGAGGTGGAAGGTTGTGATATCAACCAAAGCGATTGCAATGGCAATACACCTCTCGTGTGGGCCGCTCGGAGTGGCCACGAGAGAGTGGTGGAAATACTACTTGGACGGAACGACGTCAACCCCGAAAAGCCGAACGTCTTTGGGAAAACACCGCTCTGTTATGCTGCTGAGTATGGGCACGAGGGAGTGATGAAAATACTACTCGGACGGGACGGCATCTACCCCGAAACGCCGAGCAGCTATGGGCAAACACCACTCTGTTATGCTGCTTCGAATGGGCACGAGGGAATGGTGAAAATGCTACTCGGACGAGGCGGTGTTAACCCCGAAAGGCCGAACAACTTGGGGCAAACACCACTCAGTTCTGCTGCTGTGAATGGGCACGAGGGAGTGGTGAAAATACTAATCGGACGGGATGACGTCAACCCCGAAACGCCGGACGCCTATGGGCAAACACCACTCTCTTACGCTGCTAAGAATGGGCACGAGGGAGTATTGGAAATACTACTCCGACGCGGCGATGTTAACCCCGACAGGCCGAACTACTTTGGGCAAACACCACTCAGTTTTGCTGCTGTGAATGGGCACGAGGGAGTGGTGAAAATACTACTCCGACGGGATGACGTCAACCCCGACAAACCAGATAACCGGGGCCGAACACCACTCAGTTGGGCTATTCAGGAAGGTCATGCGGGAGTGGCAGCACTGCTCCAGCCCCTAGCATCCACCACCCCCAGCACCACCCCGGGATAATAGGCTGCCGTCCCCCTTACCCCCTCAGACCACCGGTATACTACCTCACATGCTACCCCTATAAGGACCACACCTACTCCACAAACCCGTCTGCTACCGCCATCGCCCCCCGCCTCCCATCCCCCTACAACCTCCCCCCCCCGTATTTCAAAGTGCTGCCTTTAGTAATTGCCGTCTCCTAGAGTGAGCCTGCCGTCACATTAGCCCCGCTCTGATATCATGCTTCCCTTTGGTTGAGGGAAATCATACGCAATGAGAATGCACATACGTACATATACCCACCCCAACCAGTTAGATATTTTTTTCATGTAGTCGAGTTAAGATTTGTGAGCTTCCATTTATAATCCAGAGTTTAGTTTTAACAGAGAGCGAGGGGCTACTGAGATACGTCGGTATAGCCTAGGATTTCCATCCTATTATTCACTTTATCCCTTCCCGATTTTAAATCCTCCCCCCGAATTTCTTCCTCATTTTTTTCTCTTTTCCAGCAATTCATTTCCCTTCTCTTCCCCCCATCAGTTGTGCTAGCAGACATAACATAGGACCGTTTAGATAGATACCCGGATAGACAAAATATATAAACCCCGAGCACTTCTCACTCGTATTATAGAAAGCGACGCAAAAGCTAGCTGTCAACTACCTCCGGTACCATGACAATCGGCCTCCAGTTCGGATAAGGGTTAATGAATGTAGTGCCTGACTAGGGGAACTAATACTAGTGCGTCGGGTAGATATATTGGGCTTGTGAAACTTAGGCTTAAAGTACGATAGCCTGATGGCAACATGCACGGGAGAGGCATATTGAAAAAGCTTGGGCGTTTGCATGTAGACTGGGGTTGTGTGTGTGAACACCTGAAAGTAGTATTCTTTTCAAATAAGAACCTTTCCCCTATGGAATTGATGCCCGTGCAAAAATTTCCAGCTTAATTTACCCGAAATTTGGCGCTACTCTTACGCAGAATCAGCCTCACTTGATAAGCCCTAGCATGGCTGACAAAATAAACCTCATACTTTGGATTCTCCGCTACTAGTAGATATATATAATGCAGGGTTGGAACAACCCGTTGCCAATTAGGCAAAGCATGTGGAGTATTGCTCGGGGGTGGTGGAAAGAAGGCTAGTCATGGCGTCCTTCCTAGCTCACTACCCATCGGGCCATCGGCCTGGGAGCCAGCAGCATATATAGTGGCGTCAAACTCCCGGGAGACTTCGAACCTCGCCACAACTCGCTTTCTGGTCTCCAAGCTCGCTATGGCCGCGTTCTTTGTTCCCTCACCCACCAGCCCCAACCCTTATGGTGCGTCCTCATTGTTATCTAGGGATATACCGGTGGCAACGATCCCAAGTGACAAGGACAGCGATATCCCCCCAACTCCTCCGACAGTGGACTTATGCAGAAAGTGTGATGGACGGATGGAATTGCTGGGATGGTTTTTGGTTTCATAATTTCTCTCTATTCTCTGGTTTCTCATTATCTCTCATACTAGCAACAATCTCAATGTACTCGTTTGGCTTGGTAAAAGTGGAAAATCAAAATGGCCATTTCCTTCAGCGTCTCGTTACAAGTAGTATGCTGCACGCTGCGAGGCACTAATACAATGATCGACCGGTGGTGAACGGTGTCCGAAAACAGAAGCCACAAATTATGGTACATTTTACAACACCCCTAAATGAGACGAATAAAACAACAAAGACAATAGCTACACAACACCGCCCTCAAACCAGACACCCCCCAGAACCCTGGAATATTTCACCGGCGCAAATGCGGTACTTGCGCAGGGAAAGCCCTGTTTTATTCAGTCATTTATTCCTACATTCACGGAGTAATGTTAGATGGGAAAACTAGCCCCGGATATATGACTATACTTACCCTTGTATCAAGAACATAGCGTCCAGCAATTTTCCTTCCTCCATGAGTTGGAACTTGGAAGACTTGAGTGTCGAGGTGGCTGCAGGGTAGGATCCCTTGATGGTAATCATTCGGATGACCGTCCGGAATACCTCGGCTAAAATACAGGCTTTCGGAGGGAGACATACGCAGACTACCGTCCCGTGAGACCTGCAGTACTATTATTCACCCTATGTGTCGATTATCCAACTATTATGTTTTTAAGGCGGAGTGGTTCAGGGGTAGATTTACCTTAGCGGCTTGTTGGAAAGGTTTCTGGCTCACAGCGAGAAGGGTGACAGCATGGGCATCCAGGCACCCAGTTACAGCTTTTGCCACTACATGACCTTTCGCAAAGTCCAAGAATTCCGCAGTACCGAGTGTGTTGAGACACCTTTCTTGCTTCTCGCCTTCGGTATCTATGCCTAAAACACCGAAACCCATTGCTCTAGCATATTGCGCCTAATAGCCTTCAATTAGCCACGTATAGTCAAAAGATCCTAGGATAAGAATAGCAAGAGAGCCGAAACCACCGTCAGCACCGACGATGGATATTTTGACTTGCACGGCATCAGATTCTTTAAGGGCTTTATCAGCCCACCAGAGTCAGTTTGGCAGGGGGAACAGGGGTAATGGGGTACAAACAGTGATTCCGGAACAGAGAATCGGAGCAATCGCATCCAACGGCACTCCTTTGGGAATTCTAGCGACATGTGCGGTCTTGCCAATCGCATATTGCTGGAAGCTGCCATCCACAGCGTATCCTGAGGGCAGAGCCTTTCCGTATAAGGACTGGTCTTCGGCCATACCTATTCCCCGTTAGTAGGGTTGTGTAGGAGCCTGATGGAATAAACTTGCAAACTTGATGCCCGCGTGGTCGCCTACATTGATCTCCTCAACCAGTTCGCCCACAGCGACAACCCCAGTGCCTTTGAGACCGTCGGAACGCATTATACCCTCTTTAGCTAGATGAAAATATGATGCCTTCGTGACCATAAATCAGGTTTTGTTTAGTGCGCAAAGGCCAGTCAGCCATTATACAGTAGAATCACACTCCAATCGGCTATAAAACTTTTCAAATCGGGTCCACTCACCGAAGTCAATTATCAACAGCCACGTTCGCAAAATTCTCGCACCCCCCCCTTGTACCCCAAGAACAATACCTATTTACAACAACAGGACAACAAGAAGCCTTCTGATAACTATTTTTCGGATATACCCCTAGGGGCATTGTAAACCCTTATCACCATTTATCATACCAAATAATCAAGGGAGAGGGTTAGCAAAGCGTTTCTAATTACTCGTGGTCTCGGGAGGGCGCGAGAACTTTGCGAACGCGGCTGTATATTACCAAAGATTGCTAATACAGGCACCACTTCCCGGCATATAGCCAGAACAAAATTCATTTGAAAACGGAATTTGATCTCAAACCACAATTACGAATCACAATGGTGGTGAGCCAAGCCCCCACCAAGGCTTTATGTTTACCGTATGTTGGCTCATTCTGGTAGTAAATGAGCACACCCTTTTTTGAATATTTTTCTTTTTATTGGAAAACCCACGCAAAAAGGGGCCTTTCAGGCCACGCAAAACTAATTGCGCTAAAGTTGTTTGACGACTACAGTCACCATATATCCAGTAAAGACTTCCCGAAAGCCCAGGCGTGGTAAGGTTACCACTTTGACTTCGACAAGCTTTCCCCATTCGGTAGCCTATATCCATCAATGTTTGGGATCGGCGAGATTGTGGCTGGTTTGGTTGAGGTGGAAGGTTGTGATATCAACCAAATCGACGGTTTTGGTAATACACCGGAGGACAAAAGTGCATGAGTTTTCGTACAACGCAACTATCGCTAAAAATAATAATCTTCCCAACACCCGCAATATCAAAATTCAACATAATGCCAGAAACACAACCTACCGACACACGCCAAGGAAAGAATACTGATAAGGCTGCAGAGGCCTTTCATTACCTTGTAAAACTTAGTCTTCTAGGCCAAAAAATGGCGGAAATAGGTGCAAGTCAAGCACCTCAAAGTGAGTCTTCTCCTGAAAGCAAGTTACCCGGCAAATACCATCAAAACATGGAAGTGCTGGACCTTGGGCTCCACAATCCTAGCCCGACTCCCATTTTTGCCTGAAAAAATTGCTACAGTCGCACCTCGTTGTAAGGAACCTCTCTGTACTGAAAAATTTGCTATTACGAAACCACTGTTTGTGAGCTCAAAAACCCCATACAAACTTTCTCGCTATAATGAAATACATAGTGGAGAATACTCTATAACGAATCTGTAAGGAAATTTTGGATTTTACCCCCCCTGTCAACATATAAACTCGTCTCGCTATAAGGAAAAACATGCTGACTAAAGAAGCACTGGCAGGTTTCCACTAGCATAGGCCTAACTGAACCCGCTGCTGTGATCATACTGGGAAGGATTGAGATTCCGGTCTTAAGAGTTCTCTACTAGCGCGGCCGAATTGAAGCAGGACACTTAGGGTGGCAACACCCATACAGAGTGTCCAGCTTCAATCCGGCTGGGCAAGTAGATGTGGATACAAGTAAGAGCCCGGGCTGGTCAAATGATCTGAAAGCTGCTCTCCCCCTCATCCGCACTTTTGCTTCCCAGAGTCTCCTCCACATTCAAGCCCTGGTCTGAAATACACACTCTTTTCCTTTGCCCTTCTGGGCTTATTTTTGGGCTTCTGTCCTGTTTCCCGTCTCCTCTACACATATTACTGCATTTCTAGTACCTTTCTTCTTCCCTCTTGGCTTACTAACATTCTTTGGCATTCCAGAATTATTCGCTGTAATGGAATCTCGTTATAACGAAAAGAAACATCTGAACTCTTGGCTTTCGTTATAACGAGGTGCGACTGTATCTCTAAGAGGGACTTGACTTGAGCATGCAGGGACACTATGTAAGGGGCTCATGGAGGCATGGTGGCGGTGATCGGTGCCCTGTGTACTTTATTCCGGATGTAAAGATCTTTTTTTCGCTGGTTGCAATGCTGAAAACCTCATGCACTTTTGTCCTCCAGTGTGCCCCTCTCTTGTTGGCTGTTTTGAATGGCACAAGTGGTGAAAAATGTTGGAATTTTGTCCCCTTATGCTTGATATCGTTTAACCTTATTCTTCCTGTTAGTCCTTTCTTGAAACGCTCTACTGCATCTCCCTTCGTCTCATACCAAAAAACTTTATATCCTTGCT
>Ga0307513_10006851_pt1 | contig 14839 bp, 8 predicted proteins | sample 15_EM_MG_FD_202174 | JGI IMG/M metagenome (GOLD analysis project Ga0307513, IMG submission 202174) | Populus trichocarpa ectomycorrhiza microbial communities from riparian zone in the Pacific Northwest, United States - 15_EM | ecosystem: Host-associated > Plants > Roots > Unclassified | place... | reverse complement strand
CCGGCCTTAAACTTTGGGAGAGTCATGAAGTACCAGCATTCCCTATACGGGGGTCTGTATTCGTAGTATGGTGGGTATTCCCAGTCCACCCATGTCTTCTGTATCTTCTTTCGGACTGCATCCTTAGCTTCGACCCAGGATTTAGCTGCCTGTTCCGTTACCATAGATAGCCTGTTTGGTTTCATCGGGAAGGGTCTTGCGGTGTAAAAAGACGCCGCTATCGCCCCCACTTCGTCGATCGGAAGCCGGACTTGTGCTGATGTCGTGGAGGTTGAGTTCCAGGTTATCTCGGAGGTATTGTTATTATACTTGTATTGGCATAGTGGATTAAACGCTGAGTATAATAAACATACTAGAACGTTCGGCGATTTCAAGCCGGGGAAGGCTTTGATGAAGGAGTTTTCCACACATGTTATGAAAAATTTGATAAACTTTCCTATTAAGATGGGGGTTTTTCCTTTCACGAGAGATGTTGATTTAAGGTCATAAATTGTTTCCGCCCATAACGGGTTATGATGGATGAAGGCGATAAGGTTATTATTATTTATTTGTTTAAGTAGGCGGTGAGGAAGTTTTTTATGTTTTTTGGGTTTTCTAGGCCATACTTTAGGGTGCTTGCCGGGATTTTCCCGTATTTTACAAATAAATTCAAGGATTTAACAAAAAAAAAAAAACGTCCGGCGATTTCACTACCTCGCGCTGGCATCTACTTTAACCAGTAAACTACCGTGGCAAAATGAGCTTTCCGAATGCTGGAGGGGGGAGCGGTAGCAGACCACACCACAGCCCTCAATAACGCTGAAATCCATTACACAGTAGGAGATATCTATAACAGTATGGGAATGGGGGCTCAGGTTCACTTGCAATCGCGGTTACTTTGCCAGGCCCATTTCCCCTATAATTTATGGCTAGCGTTTCTACTATTCCTTCCGCACGACATGGTGATGCCCATCCTTGATATTATTCAGCCAAGGGCTAAGCGGCGTGGGGGGTCCCCTTCACGTCGGAGAAGAACGTTGTACAAAAAGATCATGGGCGTGTTTTCCGACCTCGCACTTGGGTATCATCCCCGAAGCTAACATTTCTCCGGCGTTGCAGAATCCGTATCTCCCACTTCCTTAGACCGCAAATTAATAAGCCTCCACAGCTCTGCAGATTAGTCGGCACATAAACCGCTGCCACTACTAACGTCGCAAACAACACAGCAAAGAGCTGAGCCTAGACCTGCATACCACTGATGTTCTCCATTGGCGCATTCTTTGGAGAATCCCTAGCAACGAGCGGGTGGTTCTTCCGCGTTTCCGGGGGCCATTTCTTCCGCGTTTCCGGGGGCCATTTAATCCCGCGGTTAGACCAGCGATGGTGCTTATCATAGGCGCGGCGACGGTCATGACCGTGACGGGGGGTGTTGGCATGCCTGTTGCGCAGTGCAGTTGTGATGGCCTCGGCTATTGACCCCACGGGAGATCGTGTTTAGCACTGGGCTTGATGGTGTGCCTCTTCTTTCGCATTTCTACGGAGGTGAATTTTCATGAGTATGACATGGTGGCCGGAGTGGAGGGAATGCGGTTCGTGTTAGTATTGCAGGAGGGGTGTCCATAGGGGTGTTTCGGGTGGTCATGTTCCTGTTTGCGATATTCATACTGGTAGCAGAGGCCCCTATTGTACTCGAGTACATAGCAGGTTCATAGTCTCGATTGGCACCGGTCTCGCTTTCGGCATAACCTAAATCGGTGACTTTTTCTACCGTGGCACGGGGGTCAGCCCCGTAAGCTTATTCGGACCTTCACTAACATCCTGTAGCTCCCATCGCCACCACCAGAGTCAGTGGGTCAGCACCATCCTAGGCGCACTCACCGGCACTTTCTACACGTTCAGAGGAATTCTTGGATATGAGACTGCGATCCCGGGAAGTGATGGCGAGGAGCCGTATAAGAGAGGTGGTGTGGGGAAGGGCCCCGGGGGGGGGGAGATTTCGCTGTAGGTGGGGACTGGATATGAAGCAGAGGTGGCGGGGGTGTCTTCTTTTGTCTCCATCGCCTGCTGTGTTCGGCTATTATTTCGTGCTACGATAGATGGATTATGGCTTGAAGAGGCTCTGCCACTTTTTCCAACACTTCCGCCGCTGGGTCGTCGGTGACCCCGTATAAGGGTGTTAGGGAAGATCCCGTCCTCGAGACGGGTGTCTCTCATTCTGGACACCTCGTTACTGTCCTCTTTTGCCAATTGCATCGATTGTCCCACTGGGTTGAGACGAAAGGAGGGCGCCCGCTTCACGATCCGGACCCAGGATGGTCCAGCTTTGCCTAGCGTGGTGAAGCCCTGTTTTCCGAAGGGATGAATGTTGGGTTACCTGGATGGTTGGGGTGGGGGTATTGCTGTGCAGCTGCTGTCTGTTGCTCTGTGAGAATTCTTTAGCAGAGCCCTCGCATGTGCTCGGGACATCCGTGGCTAGACATGTTGTTGCTAGAAACGAAGTGGTTGTGGCTGGCGTGTGGCTGGCGTGTGTGGCAGTGCGCGGTCCATTCTTCCACTGATCCCATACTGATAAGCCATGGATTTGGTGGACCCCTTTAGCAGTGCCGGATTCATCACAATGGAAAAGTGGCACATGCTGATACAATACCTACTACACTATTCTAGGCAACAGTGTGTCGGCCTTGCAGAAGCATCCGGGGGTTATGCAAGATAATACTCCATTTTCCTTCGACCCCAGTCGTTCGGCCTGATCCACTAAACGATGGCCGTATTCAACAACCCATTCCCCACAACATTACAAGACACAAAATCGGAACCATATACCCCGCCCCATACCAAGCCACTTAAGCAAAACCTCACAGCACTGTGGTGGGCTGCCAGAAGCGGGCACGATGGGAGTGAAACAACTCTTGGGACGGAAGGATGCCAACCCCGACCAACCAAATCTGGCCGGTGGAGCACCGCTCGCGCTAGCCACTAAGAGGGGACATGAGGGAATTGTGAAGCAACTGCCAGGACGAGAGGGTGCCAACCCTGGCGGGCGAGATAGGTGAGGCCAAAAACCGCTCTCCGGCGGGCCGCCGATGGGGACACGGGGGAGTCGTGAGGTCACTACTTGGGCGGGAGAATGTTGACCTCGACATATGAATAGCGAAGGCCACGCACCGCTATTATGGGCTACTAAGAGGGGTTTTGGGGGAGCAGTCCCGACTGTATTGTACGGACGAATGCTATACTATACTCGCAAGCTCCTAAGGTTAGGCATGTGAGCATTGTGGACCTCCCCCGGTTCTGGAAAGTCGCAGCCCACAACGCGGTTTAATGACGAGGGGACTAGTGTAGCCTCCTCATCGTTCTCCGGAAACCAGAGTTGTCAGTACAAACTCGCCGTACTTGCTATCCCCTCGAGAGATTATGATACTTTCTTGTGGAACTTGTTATGCTATTTCTTCCTTTTTGTTTTCAGTGACATTTACTCTGGGAACTGGGCCCGGGGGTTATCCCTTGCTGTGGTTAATTGGTTAAGACAAATCTCGTAGATCTGGGAAATCATGCCGTGGTTGAGAGGGGATCTTAGAGTTTCCGTTCAGGAAGTCCGGGGTCCGGGGGAGGCGGGCCAATGGTAGCACAATGGGGATTTTTTTAGATATTTTTTCTCCTAGACTCTCTGTTATTTTATACTCCCTATATTTCTATACTCTTGTTTGTTCATCACCTTTTCTATGATACTGTGAATAGTAACTGAACCCTGCCCAAGTGTTATTTGCGGGCTTTCGCAAAAGAGGCGATTTCGGGATCGCCGAGACAAATGTTAGAGGTTAATCCAGAGGCGCGTTAGGCGGATTGGCCACCTCAATGGATGTGCTAAATGAATGGGTTAGTTACAGTACTTGCTTGAGAACTTGCCCATTAGCTCTCAAGTACTGGACCGGCGCCCAAACAGTCGCCTGTCCCGGTGGTTTAGGTGACAAAGGTGCTAGATCAAAAGTTAATGGTGCAGTATCGCCCATAGGCTTAGCCCACCCACAACCGGACTATCAGATGCAGCCCACCAAGAGACCACGCCCAGGACCAACACCCACACTCCACAACACCCTCCAAGGAGACCGGGTCGGAGAATGATAGAAGGGGGGGTAAGGAAGGAGTTCACGGATATCTCTAACTTGGTTGAAAATAGGAACGGGAGGCGGCTGCTGGATATCGGCATTAACTGAAGCCGGGTGTTGTTTGGCTACAGGGTCTCAGGCCAACTACAGACTGAGTAGATCGTTTTCAGCTCTCTCCAGATCCTGGAGCTTACGTTACTATAGTCTGCTTGCTATGAATATCTATTTTTCCTAAGGTCACCGTTTGTCTCTTGATACTTCTGAGTTTTTACTTCGGGTTCACTCTCTCATTGGCATACTGGGGACCACACATATTGTACCGCACTGTGCTAGATATGTAGTGCCGTTTGTAAAACCGACCACTATTGCATACTTCTAGAAATCGGCTCGAGCCTCAGGGTTTCAGTGTTATACAGTACCAGTCTTTGCATAAATTTCATGGTGTTACGAGTAGCACGCGGTCGTACTTGTACGTGCTCTCAGGAGGTTTGTCGTCACGGTTCCGTGCATGTCGTAACGCTAATTGAAAGACACCCCCGCGGCCTACCTTTCAACGTTGTCTTTCCTTTCATTTTGTACTCGTACTGGAGGCTTTCAGGGGCCAGGGATATTATATACTAATTACATCTTTTCGGAATTTGACCGATCCACACATGCTGCAACTCAAGAATTTGTCTAAGTGTTCGTAGTATCAGATATGCTCTATCCTAGCCACAAGTAAACTCATTTGGCTCGGGGGATACCCCATTAACAAGTTGGCCAATTGCTAGTTGAGGTATCCTAACTTACGGAAGATTAAGTGTCATCCTATCCCATTGACCAGGTGCCGAAGTTGCATTTCTTTTAGAACAAAAGAAGCCACAGCTGGAATCTGGGGGCTATAATGGCCTACTTCACGATTGGGATCGATTCCTGATTGCCGAGGGGTTTGGTCGTCTCACAGCGCTTGGGCTTGGGCTTGGGTTTCCTTAATTTAATAAGCTCTGTAAGGTGACCTAGGATACAGGGCCTGCCTGACAGATAATTGGGCTCCATTTTACCGAGAACCTGAGGCATGCATCTTGTAAAAATTCAGGCCGAGTAAAGGGAGAAAAACGAGTAAAGTAATCGGTGGAGAGATGGATCAGAATTGGGCAGTTCGCTTTTGGGCACTTGATAGACGTTCAAAATTGCATACATTTCTAGCTAGATGATCGGGTCCTTTATCATAGGATCCGCCTTCCCTAATGCCATGCCAGTGTGGGTGAAAACTCGATCACCACCCACAAAGAGGAAGAAAATTTTCTCTGACTGAAACACAAAAGAAACATTCAGATGCAAGGAGATAAAGTTTCGAATGAGACGAAGGAAGGTGCAGTAGAGCGTTTCATGAAAGGACTAACAAGAAAGAATAAGGTTAAACGATATCAAGCATACGAGGACGAACTTCCAACACATCTCCCCCACCCGAGCACTAGAGTTGGTGTCGTATTCCGTGATGCCCGAGCCCGTATCATGAGGCTCTTGCGGTTGTTCATGTGATGGCGTTTACTTTGAGGGGAAATGATTGGATAGTGATTGAGCAAAAGGAGCCACACCCCCGCTTTTTCAGCTGGGCTGGGACATTCTATAAACACCCCCATATCGCCATCTGGCTTATCGCCGTAACATATCGACGACCAGCGCTTTGGACAGACTGTCATGGAATGCACAGTACATACGCACTCGGTTAATAGTGGCAATGTTAACTGCAATAACGTCTCGAATAGCCACAACAATATCGTCAATCTGAACCAAGTCATAGCCGATGAGAACCCAGAGATTATGCAGTGGCTCTCCCCACTGGACCCCCGGAAAAGGCACCAAGATGTGCGCACCGACAGGTTCGATAGTGTGGGGAGTTTGTTTTTGGAATCAAGGGAGTTTCGGGAGTGGAGGAGCGGTGAAGGTGGGGCAGATAAGGGTGTATTGTTTTGCTACGGGAATCCAGGAGTGGGAAAGACATTTCTAAGGCAAGCGACTAGCCCTCGCGAAGTAGCAGGAGTTGTGGCTAACGACTAGCAATATTAGTTCATTGGTGATCGATAGCCTATGTGATGAGCCTGGCGAAGAAGATATTGCGGTTGCGGCATTCTACTGCGACTTCCGCGGCCAGCAGGAACAGACCACTGCCGATATCATAGGAGCCATCTTCAAGCAGCTAGTGGCTAGAGAGGAAGTACTAGGGTACATACAAACGGCATTTCAAAAGGCGAAAAGGGAGCTCGGCGGCCGGGGTCTCCGGCTTCCGGATATGGTGCAGATGCTGAAGCGGGCTATTGCCACATTACCGCCGGTCTTTGTATGTATCGATGCATTGGATGAGTGTCTTCCTAAGCATCTAGTGGAGCTACTTGGATCACTGAAGGATATCCTTCAAGAGTCGCCGAGGATGCGAATATTTGTCACTGGGAGGCCTCATGTTGAGCCTGAGGTTGTAAGATACTTCACTACTGCAGTTATAGTACCTATTAGTCCTAGCACGCACGAGATTAAAATATATTTGGAGAAGAAGTTGGAGATGGACGCTATGCGCGACGCGATGTCGGACGCGTTGCAGGAGGATATCTTGAGAATTATTCCCGAAAGAATCTCTGAAATGTATGTACTGTAGGAACATCCAAACTTCCCACTCCATAGATGGCCCTATAATAGCTAACGAGGGTCGCCAGATTCCTTCTCGTTTCGCTAAATATCGATGCTATCCTGGGAGAGGTTACCATCTTTGAGAGAAGGCAAAAGTTGAATGAGATAACCAAGGGCAATCATTTGGGGGATGCCTACGCAACAACTCTAGCACGAATGAAGGCCCAGAAGGGGAGTAGATCCAGACTCGGAATGGAAGCCCTAATGTGGATATCGAACTCGGAGCGACCATTACACACCACCGAAATATGCCATGCCTTAGGGGTAAAGATAGGATCCGCGGATCTCGATCTTGAAAACATTCCTACAATTCAGACACTCCTAGCGTGCTCTTTGGGGCTTATCACAGTTGAGGAATCCTCCTCCACCGTTAGGCTAGTCCACTTTAGTCTACAAGAGTATTTATCCTATAATCTTAGCCTATTCCAAAGTCCGCACTCGATGATAGCGGAGGTTTGCCTGACGTACCTCAATTTTCGGCGTGTCCGGGAACTTTCGCCAACTCTCGCTTCGGCCCCGTCGACAGTCCCCTTTGCCCAATACGCTTCTGGCTACTGGGGAGAGCACATGAGGAGGGGGGGGGCTGGGAATATGAGTCCGTTTGCGCTGGAGCTTCTGATTGAATTCGAACAGCATGTATCCTCCCAGCTGCTCTTGGTTCGTTACTACGAAGAGGTGCGTTGGTGGGAGCCGAGTTTCGATAACAGCGATGGCCCTAGGGGCTTTACAGGGCTCCATGGAGCGGCATTTTTCGGGATGGTGGAGACAGTTGCTACGCTATTGGCGAGGGGATGGGATATCAACGCGACCGATATAAGGGGGAGAACGGCGCTCGCGTGGGCAGCTGCAGGAGGCCATGAAGATGTTGTAGCGATGATATTACAGCAAAAGGGTGCCAAAGCTGATACACGGGACACCGAATACGGCCTAACACCGCTCTGGTTGGCTGCGGCGTACGGGAATGAGGGAGTAGTAAAGTTGTTATTGGAGCGAGAGGATGTCAATCCCAACACTACTCACACCGAATATGGTTGGACACCACTCTTGCTAGCTGTGGAGAACGGGTGCGAGGGAATGGCAAAGTTGCTGTTAGGACGGGGGGGCGCAGATCCCAACACCGTAGACTTCAGATATGGTCGGACACCACTCTTGTTGGCTGCGAAGGGCGGGCATGAGGGAGTAGCGAAGTTGCTATTAGAACGAGGGGACATCAATCCCAATGCCGCGGACACCGAATATGGCTGGACACCACTCTTGTGGGCTGTGGATTGCGGGTACGAGGGAATAGCAAAGTTGCTATTGGAGCGGGGGGACATCGATCCTAACACGGCAGACACCGAGGACGGTCGGACACCACTCCTGTTGGCTGCGAAGGGCGGGCATGAGGGAGTAGTAAGGTTGCTATTGGAACAAGACGACATCAGTCCCAACACTGCAGACACCAAATGTGGTTGGACACCACTCCTGTGGGCTGTGAATTGCGGGTACGAGGGAATAGCAAAGTTGCTATTGGAGCGAGTGGACATCGATCCTAACATTGCAGACATCGAATATGGTCGGACGCCACTCTTGTTGGCTGCGAAGGGCGGGCATGAGGGAGTAGTAAAGTTGCTATTGGAACAAGACGACATCGATCCCAACACTGCAGACACCAAATATGGTTGGACACCACTCTTGTGGGCTGTGAATTGCGGGTACGAGGGAATAGCAAAGTTGCTATTGGAGCGAGGGGACATCGATCCTAACACGGCAGACACCGAGAACGGTCGGACACCACTCCTGTTGGCTGCGAAGGGCGGGCATGAGGGAGTAGTAAGGTTGCTATTGGAACAAGACGGTGTCAACCCTGACATAACAGACCTCAACGGCGAAACAGCCCTCCAATTAGCTGCGTCCCTTGGCCACACAAGAGTTGTGGAGTTACTCTCAGCATCTAAGCCCTCCTTTCCTGTCGCAGAAGATATCGACGCAGCCCCCAACCACCTCTCACCCGACCCGTCTGACTTACTTCAAAGCCTCTCTCAGCCCCCCCGTCGGTTTCGCTTCCGCCGCCTAAACCCCTTCCGCCGCATACTCAACCCCTCCTCCCAGGGGCGATCTGCCTTTTCATGATTATTTCCTCTGTAGTTTTTCTCTTCCATTTCCTCGCTGTCACTAGTCCCTCCTTATTAATCATTTATTGATGATTACTGTATTATACATGTGGAGCGAGTATGGGCGAAACTTCAATGGATCTTAGTTAGATATATAAACACGGGTTTGAGTACGAGCGGGAATGGAAATTAATGCAAGGAGTCCTGTGCTGGTCTGTGAAGCATAATCTATACCATGCTTTCCTCTTTTTATTCTTTCTTTGACGTCAATTTTATTTCGTATTTCCATCCCTCACATGTAACTCAATATTGTTCTTCTCTTTTCATTAGAAGACTCGTCTGTTCTGTATTATTCCTTATCAATATTGTAGGAACGTGGTGGTGGTGGAAGAATGACTTAGTGTATTTCCTATCTATGACCGAAGGTATATATAGAGATACATGACCGCCAAGAGCCAACAACCGGTTCTACTAACCCTACTGCTCAACCCCAACACATATGAGGATAGCTACCCGTACCTACTACTACCCTAATATCTAACAAATATGTGGCATCGGTGTGTCTAATATGTCAACTAAACAGCTTCATTTTTTCCCCCACTTTCTGACCCAACCCTACTCGCAGCAGCAGTGAGGACCCCTGTCAAGCCCGGCGGAATGGAACGATGAGAGGAGAAATAAACGAAGAGAGAAGAAATTTAATCAACAAATACCTTTCACTTAATTGAATATCGACGAGGAAACTTCCTGCTAGGCCCTAGCCTGGGGAGACTAGGTATTATTGTGCTAAAGACTTCAGACTGGCTACAAGAGGAGCAACCCTTTTCCAGTTTGATGAAGGGCTCGAGGAGCCTATGTTATATGCTGCACTGTAGGTCACGTTGGGTTGGATTTTATGTCATGTACTACCGGTACCGTAAATTTAATCCAACTTGACTTAAAGCAAACGGTGATCCTAGTTAGAAAGCCTTCTTGACAAACCTGGAGGGCGAAAATTGAAATCTTTAGTAATTTCCAACATCTAGACCTCAAGGAGGTGAGCATATATCAGTCCCCGGGTATAGCCTACACTAGGAATATCCTCAGCCAGAGGTGAAACCAATTACCCCACCATATTCTGGCCACACTATAATCAAGCTCCACGAAGCTCGCCAGAGTGAATTCTAATCAGAAAGGGTCAATACTAAAAGTGAGAAAGAAAAAGAATGAAAATCGTCACGAAAAACCATAGCACTATAAGAAGAGATTTGCCTTTTTTCTTTCTCCCAAATATATAAATGCAGAGAACCAAGTAAACAGGAGGTGGGGAAACAAAGTGTCAATGAAGTAGTGGTTAATACTAAATGAATGCAAGGTGGGGAGGGTGATTGATAAGCGTAAAAATAACACCGGCTTTACTAGTACAAGGCCCATTCTAGTCAAATTCCGGATATGGATAGGTGAGAACCAGAATGTGCTCCATGAGGAAGAAGCATAAGGAGGGAAGGAGAAAAGGACGGAAAACAAGAACATCAATCAACAAGCAAAAAAAAGCCTGCATTGCACTTGTATAAGTCCTATACTACACCGTTCCAAAGGCAAAATGAGGAGAGAACATGGTACATTAAGACTAGTAGATAGGTAGCTTGAATGTGAAGTAGTAATACACACAGGGACGATAAAAGGGGAGCCGACAAGGGCGGATCGGGAGCGAGGCTTGGTGGTGCGATAGTGTCGTTGGATGGGGAGCCATTGTGGTAAATGTCAAAATCTCCTGATCGTTTTGGAGGGACTCTGGGTGGCTCGGAGGGCCGAGCTGGGGAAATCTCTGGTGAGGAGTTGCTGCCCGCTGACTGAGGAACGGAATCCCCATATCCCGACCATCGCTTGAAACCTCCCACATGTCGCCTCTCGGAAGTGGGTCTAAGTTCTGTTTGGCTGGTGTGGTCTGTGGTAGCGAAGTCCGGACTAGCTCTTCTCGGTTTAGGAGCACTCCGGCTACCCTAATGTGTCCACGATTCGCAGCCCACGAGAGAGATGTTGGACTTTTTTTTCCCCTGTAGTGTCGGGAGTGAGATGTTTCGCTTCCGAAAGCATCATTACAATGCCCACATGCCCATTTCTAGCGGCCTACGAGAGAGGTGTTCTATCGACTTCATCCATAGTATCAGGGGTGTCGGGGGAGGTATCAAATCTAACTAACAAAATATTTGTGGCTAAACACCCCTTGGTCAGATGGGGAGGGGCTGGTATGCATGCGTGATGAAGCCAACCCAGTCATGTCGGAATACGTGGGCTAGACACCCCTCAGTATTGCTCCTGGGAAGGGATTGACCTGAGTTGGCGAGCTACTGCTGGGGCGGAATGATGTGAACTCCAATCCTAGGTGATGTTGTGGTAGAGCGCCGCTCTTGTTAGCCGCTAAGAGTTGCATGAGCATGGGGTGAGTAAAGGAAAAACCAAAGACTATCAGGAAAGGAGGCTTGATATCGGAGGAGGATGTTTTGATCTTAATTCTATCTCCGCACTCAGGAGGGAAACAAGCACCCTTAAATACATAACTCTAAAAACTTTTACATTCTAACATCTTCCTTTCTCAGTCTCTCTCCCACAATAACATTTGCTGCATCTCTTCTCTCTCTGTCCAACCTCCCCTGATCTCCTCGCTTCCATTCCCTCCATTCCCTCCGCTTCTTCTTCCCTTCTCTTCCCTTCCCCCTGACTTCTTCAATGCGCACCCAGCTCCTACCTCGTTCACGGTTTTCCAGACTATTCGTGTTTGACCTTTATGCGAGAAGTAATGAGTTCCAGATATGTTGTCGTTGTTCTTCAGGCGTCAAGGTCCTGCCATCAACCAAAGCGCCGGTGATTCGCAATAGTGAGGATGCTTTGAAACAGGAGAAATATCAGCCCCAGCACGCAGGTCATGCACGGTCAAACACCGATTCTTTGGTCTTTGGGGAATGGACACGAGGGTGTAGTTACGCTCCTAGGGCACTGAGGAGATGCAGTCGGCATGGAGGTTTGGTGGTACATTATTTCCCTGCGTCATCGATAACAACGGAAGTGCCGCATCTCATACCCTCCAGCCTTCGGGGATGCGCTACTCCACCTCATAAACATTGGCCGTTCTCCTATTACTTCAATTTCTTCCGACCAGCTCGTTTGTAGGTTAACCGCCGTTGTGGTTTATACTACGGGCAAATCCCATGGCGTTGATGGAGTTGGATATGATGGGAATCGACATACCGCGGTCGACGGGGTATTTACGGCTCGGTTTGTAGGGCTTAGGGTGGCTAGTTAGATGAATTTACGCTATAGTCACAACCTTGGATAGTAGCTCATTACCCGATATGAGTATGGTGGGATGTCGGTATAGTGCATAGTACGCAAACAAGAGAACTTGCTAGTAGAGAACAAGGTTAGAGTTGAATTTAAGTAGAATATAGGGGATGCTGTGGCCTAGGCAGGACCGCTAGCAGAAGTTAACGACTTTAACGATAAGAAGGAGGGAACTACCAAGGTTCATGTTACATCACTCGTATATATTAGACTTGGGCACTATCTCCCAAGATGTGGTGTGCTATCTAGATCATCTGATAGACTAGCTGACCAATGCCACCCACGGCCCAACATTTCTTTCTTGCTCACTAGGAGTGGGACCCAACCACCCACCACAAGAGCAAAGGCTCGAGGTCTAGAGCGGGGCTACACTAGCCCAGTCGTGTTTAGCCCAACTTATCATGGTGCGATCTGATCATCCGATAACGCCTCTAATAACATCCCCTCGTTTGCTCCTCCGCCCAGCCCCAATGGGGAATCCCCACCAGGTTCGGTGGTGGAAAAAAGGACACCTCTGAGTTAATTGAGAAATATAAAAAAGCACTCTGCTGAATTTCCGCACTCCAATATCTGGGCGTATCAAACTAAAAGGTCTTGTGCCAGCTAAAAAAGTCGAAAATCATTTCCAACTCACCCGAAGCCTTGAGGAGCTTAGGCTTGCCTGCTTGTCGACCAAGGTGTGTTTCCTGGGGTCGCCAGTTTTCTTTTGACACTCCTGGGTGCTTGCCATGGCAGACTGGGATACGCGTGCGCTTTAGCCGAAATGTAACACTTGAAAAACCTTACCCTGTTGCATAATACTAGGATTCTCGGGCTCTACCGGATATTTTAGATCAACCGGTATGGAATGCGAGTCTGTTTTAAACACCTTATAGTACCAGGGAACAGTGAGCGACCCTGCCTCCAGGAAGTCTATTGCTTCGTCTGTATTGTAGGGTTGGGGAGAAAGAGAACCCGGCGATCTATTTAGTCGGTATAATTACTACAAAAATACTTGTATTGTGGGTGGTGCCAAATACCGACCAGGCAGGTAGCCCTCAAGCAAGGGACAAGCGGGAGTGGCGAGAATACTACTTCCATTTTCATCGCGCATTCGGAATTAGGTAATATTAAAGATTTATGTCTTAATACTATGACCAAACATGGTTAGTAGTAATTTCTGCTCCTTACATCATTTATTCTCATACCAGGCCAAGTTTGTTCTCTTTTATTACCTCTTAGTTCACACACAGGTCATCTCCGCACCAACATTGGTTTCCCATTTTGGAAGAGCCATCACGAACCCATAGAAAGTATAGTGTTCAGGCTCCTTGAAAGATTGCGGTGAACGGCGCCAGTACCTGGTGAAGCCCATGTATGGGAATGGACTAACACTTTAGAATTTATTGCACCGTGCTTGAAAAGCGGCGTCAAGGCTACCCTCAACAGTAAATGAAACATCTTCCCTCATCCTACCCTCACAGTTGCCGTCACTATTTTCATAATGATCATTATTTTCACTTACCATCGGTTACATTATCCTCTTTGTATTAAAGGCATCAAATCTTCAATATTTCAAATAATTCTGACACACCTTCCGGTACTTTTATAGCAACCGTATTCCGAATACACGATGAGAATAGAAGTATGATACTCGTTCCCGGCATGAAGAACCTGAACATTTGGATCCGAATTTAGTATGGGAGCTCAGATACGCACAGACAATTTGCCATACAAAATTTTGATCACTGTGTTCAGGTTCTACATGCCGGGAACATGTATGTACCTGGATGGGTAGGTGCTAGCCCCAACATAGTGGGTAGCGAGAACCGAACACCACTACCGTGGGCTGCTCAGAGGGGCTTTTGAAGGAATAGCAGGGGTGCTCGGATTGACGAATGCCACCCATACTCGCAAGCTCCCAAGATCCGATAGATAGGCATGGCAAAGCTCCTCCAGTTCTAGAAAACCGCAGCTGACAACGCGGTTTAATGTCGAAGGCACATGTCGTCACCTTCCTCACCGTTCTGCGAAAACTGAAATGGGCCGATAGACACGTACCGTGCTCCGATCACCGCCTGCATCCTGGGGGGTTTACACCATGGCCTTCCGGAACTCGCTATCGCACTTTCCCGCCCTTTTGCTTGCCGTAAAATCTAGCCCAGGAACTAGGTTTGGAAGCTGTCCTTCGTTGTGGTTAATTGATTGCAGCCAGTCTCGGAGGTTGGGAAATGATGCTGTGGCTGAAAAGGGATCTCAGAGCTTCGCTTAACAGCTGAGTGTTAGCATAGTAGGGATGTTTCTCTAGATCATAGATATTCTTTCTTCCAGGCACTTTTTTTCCGCTTGCTATATTTCTACACCCTTATTTGTTCATCCTTTTCTCTTGCACTGTGATCTACTGTATGATACTGTGAATGGTGAATTGAACTTAGCCCAAGTGCTTGGTTGCGGGTTTTCCTCAAAAAAGGTTATGTCGGGGTTGTGATATTGAGACAATTGTCAAAGGTCAATCCAAAGGCAAGCACTAAATGGATCGGCCACCACAATGAATGTGCTATCTTTTGCTTACAGGGGCTCGAGTAGAGATCCCTTAAACCGTTTTCAAGCACTCGCACTAAGTGCGGATACACCTGGTTGTGGAAGCGATCGGTGGTGAACTAACTGAAGAGAGCAAAGTTAGGAATAATTGTGACA
>Ga0307513_10006850_pt1 | contig 14842 bp, 13 predicted proteins | sample 15_EM_MG_FD_202174 | JGI IMG/M metagenome (GOLD analysis project Ga0307513, IMG submission 202174) | Populus trichocarpa ectomycorrhiza microbial communities from riparian zone in the Pacific Northwest, United States - 15_EM | ecosystem: Host-associated > Plants > Roots > Unclassified | place... | reverse complement strand
AAGGAAGTGAGGTGGGAAGGTGAGAGAAGAATACAGAAAAAAAAGAGGATCGTAAAGTACGCAATCGGAGACGGAAGCGGGGGACGGAAAGAGAAGTAACGGAGTGGGATAAGGGTAAAAACTAGGAGTGAAGAACATAGGTAAACACGGCAAAAACGTACGGAGGGTCCAGTGACGGGGGGTGAGGAAGTAGGGGGGAAATCGTGACGCATTTGAAGGGGTGCATAGCGACGGGAGATCATTGGTCACGACGCAAACAAACATAATACGAAACATGTCAATTCGAAAGAAAGTGCACGAAAAAAAAAACAGAGAGAGGAAGAGAGAAAAACGAAACAACAATGTTGGGAATGGGCAGAGACAACGTCCCGTTCAGTAAATGGGCAAACAAGAACGAATCACAAAAAAACAGTCAGACATGGCTTCTTGTAGACGTGACACACACACACACAAACGCGCCCTGTACTCTCAACACCGCGGCCCCTCCATCAACGCCGGGAGCTATGCGCACAATCGTTTAGTTCAAGTACGAGGAGGACCGTTTTGACCAATCGCCTGGCGATGGCATCGATGCGGGAGGCATATGGGGTGGTGATCCAGCCTCTGTATCTCTTTTCGCTCGGTCTCTCGCTCTACCTCCAGCCGAGTCCCTCTCGAACGAAGACGCGTGAGTCGCACTCACACTCGAAGAGTTGGACGAAGTGCTAGCCACCCTGTTTCCACCGTTACTGCTCTGGCCTGGGTAGTTCGTGGAAGAGAGACGGGGTACAGAAGAGGGTCCACTCAAGCGAGGAGAGAGTTGCCCTGGATGGCTCGTGGGAGGGGGTATAGGGTAGCTGAACTGGTTAGCCCGGATTTCAGCTGGAGAGCCGTTCTGGCGGGGCGGGTAGTGTCCAAAACTTCCTGGACCACGCGATGGTGGAGACGGTGAAGGGGACGGACCGGTGTGTTGAGGGTGTTCGTAGCTGCTTCCGGCCTCCGGTGGAGTACCAGTGAATGGTTCGTTGAACGTGGCACGCCGCAGCGAAGGGACGTGAGAGGACGGGTGCATTCCACGACCGGGAGGTGGTGGGGGTGTGCCACCCTCCTGTTTCATCCCCGTAGGAAAGGCCTTATCTTTTCGCCTCTTGGTCCCAGAACCGCCCTCTTTTTTCGCCCGAGAACGAGCATACCGCAAACCACACCTAGAGGAAGAAGGTAAGAAGTATATCTAAAGTGATAACACATCGAGACTTACGCATTACACAAATCCTTTTTTCCACTTGGGCCCTTCCTCCACTCCGGACTCTGGGTCACCTTGCAACTAGAGCACTTTTGAATGCCGACGGGTGGTTTCCCGGTACTCCTTCCACCGGTTCCGTACTGGTCTCGAGCCGAACCTCGTCGCTGGCCGGACCTTGGAGGCGGAACATCGCTTGCCGAACCACCGTCGCTTCCGTGTCCTTCCCCACCTCCTTGCGAGTAGTTGTTGTATGGTGTAATTGATCGCGGATGGGAAGGATCAAGGTTATATGATGGAGGCTGGGAAGACCATGTGTGTTGGTTGGGATGATCAGAAGGATACATCCCCGAACGAACATTGCTTGTGGAAGGAGCGACGGAGGAAGAAGGCCACTCATGTCCATATTGTCCATTTGCGCCTTCGGGCCATTGTTGATTGGGGTGGAATGCGCCGGCAGGATGCGGCCCAGAACCCATCTGGACGTAATTGTATGGAGGACCGCCAGACATCGGGGGCAAGTCATAGTGATTGTTGGGGTCATAAATTGGTTGGGAGTGTGGAGGATAGTGCGAAGCGTAGCCGACGGGATGGCCGTTGGCTTGTGGGTCGCGAGGGTATGAATCAACTTTGTGGCAAGCGAAGATTATGGAGCCTTCATAAGAAGTGAGGATACGACACAGGGAAGGGAAAGGACCGGGACGGACCGTAAGGAATAAAAATACTCTCGACTTGTTTGTGGCCTTCGGGGCCCATATAGATAGGCTGTAAAGCCTTGTAACGCCTGGTGCAGCTTGTCTTGGCATCGCTTCCATGTGTAGTATTATCGATCTGAACTTCCTCCGCCAACTTGGCAAAATCTCGAGACGTTGGTCCATCGGTCGAACCGTCCGGTGGCCAACTCATCCATAGTGGGCGCTCGGGGCGGTTCAAAAGGATCTGGAACACGCGTCGCATGTTCCCGGGGTTCGGAACATGTTCACCCAACCGTTGGTACAGCAACTGAGCCTGGTTGGAGTCCATGACCGGGGTCCCACACCAATTCGTCCATCCAGACTTGTGTTGCTCGTTGTTGTCGTCAGCGGGGTTCATATCGGCAACGGCGTGGATGAAACACAGGACAAGTCCTTCGGCAGCCCAGTTGATCACGATGTCCACAGCCATGTAATTTTGGTCCAAGGCAACCTTTTCCACGCCCGGAAATGTCGCGGGAGTGCCGCGGAAACCCAGTTCCCGACGAACGCGAGAAAGGCGCGAAAACCGCACCCTGAGAAGCAAAGTGGAGTCAGTGGGTCATTACGTAGCGCCAAGGGCATAATAGGGGCGGTTCCGGAAGAGCGACACTCACCGCGTTACGCTCCCATGGAGAGTCCTGCTTTCCAATACGCTTCCCAGATCCTGTTTGGCGGAATTTTGTTCATCTGGGTGGACGAAATTTATGAGGGTCTTGCCGATGAGGAGCTCAGCCTGTTCAGCAAGGTGGCTTTGCAACACAGGATCGAGGTACAAAAAGTTGAGGTCCGCGGACAAGAGTGCCCAGTCTATAGGGGGAAAGAAGTCAAGGACGGAGAATAGGCGACGTTGATCAAACGAACGATCGATTGAATCGATTGAACGATCGTACGGAAACAGAGAGGGCTACTTACAGCACCGGGTCTCGCCAACTTTTGGTAACGCATCGGCCGGACGATCGACAGGCTGGGACACGTTTGTGGCAGGAGTATTAGTAAGATTCGGGTCGAAAGGGGGCGTCGAGTTCGACGCAACGCGAGGGTTCGGAGGCGCTGGTGAGGCGGGGCGTGTAGATTCTGAGTTGCGGGGCATGTTGTTGGGGAGTGTTGGGCGGGAGAGGCTCGTTCACGACTGTGGAAAGAGGGGGATGGTGGATGAACGAGGTCTAGCCTGGGATGACCAAAAATGGACAGGTTGCGAAAAAGTCACGGGAACTGCGGTCAAAGTCGCGGGGTCGGTGTCCGGTCGAAGCGACAGGATCGAGAGGAGGGCGGTTATGAGAGTACGGGCAAGAAGAAAAAGAGGAGGGTTGGTCTTTTGAATTCGACCAGTTGGGCGATCGCCGGGTGGTGGACGAAGGAGGGTCGGTGGGTGGTGACGATGGGTGTTAAAACCGTGGTTGTCGACAAAGAGACGTGTCTGCTGTCGGAACGGTCAGCAAAACGGGTCGAGGACGGACGAAGGGGGAGAAGGGGGGAGGGGTGTACAGTGGTCAAGGCGAACGGACGACAGAGACTGTGTCACACACTGTCCCTAATATGGCAGCTGCCGATCAGTCCCCCCCATCAATCGATTGCCCGGAACACTCGACCACACACAAAAAAATCCTTTTTCCCCTTCTTGTTCCGGGGGGAAGCTGCTAGAAAAAGACAACAAACGACTGGAACTCGCACGCCCCAATTTATTGAGGGCAGTATATATACGGGGGAAGGGAAGCGTAGGTCAAAAGTTTGGTCCGAGAATTCACGCCAGACAAAGATCCAAGGGGTGAGAATGCGCAACCTATGCGGTCCGTGCGCACCGGAATACTGAAAGCTAAACCTCGGAAGGGCGACGGACAATGAACGAAGTACTCTCCATCTTCCGCTCTGTGGTGTCGTCCATCAATCTGATCTCCTTTCCTCGAAATATCTGTCCACGTGTATACCCGCGGAACCCACACCCTCTCTCTCTCTCGATCGCACCTCCCCATCACCCCCAATCGACTCCACCCCCCATCCAAAATGGCCCGCCAACAGAAAAACATCTGGGTTGCCGCAGGGGATGGCGATTTAGACCGAGTCCAGGTCGGTCTCGTGGTCCACTCATCGTTTTTTTTTTTTTTCCAATTGAGCGATCAATCTAATCCTTGACTATTGCGAAGGATTTGATTGAACAGCAAGGTAGCGAGGATCTCTCGGCCCCTCGTATGTTTCTCACATCCCTTATCTTTTGGTCTAGCCTTATCTCCAAACGCCCCTGATCCATACACGTACACGCCGATGTGAGGGAGGGTCTTGGCTGATTGTGGCACCTCCTGATGCTAGATCTCACTCGTACATTAGGCATGCTGCTGCTTCTTATGGCCATATCGAAGTACTAGAGTATCTGGTATCTCAAGGTGTCTCTCTCCCCTCTCTTTCACCTGGTTTCCCACACCCACGCTTCTGACCACGGCGGAACTGGGTTCCAGGCGGGAACGTCAACATAACCGACGAAGACGGAGATACACCGCTCTACACTGTCGAAAACATCGAGACCGCCCAGTGGTTAGTCAGCCACGGCGCTAACGTCGACATCCGGAACTCTGAAGGCATATCGGTAAGTCTTCCGCTCGCACCCCCTCCCCTGGAAAATCCATATCCGACGATCCCGCGGTGTCTGATCAAAAAAATGACAAACGCTGTAGCCAATCGTGCATCTGGAAGAAGACGTTCCCGCAGTAGCTACATATTTACGATCGATCTCGAGTTCCGATCAAGGTCAAGTCCGAAACGATCAGCAGAGCGTCCAGGAACGACCTTCCCAACATACTCAGAACGTTGCCTCTGAGTTTTTGACTTCGAGGCTCATGTCGACCGTACAAGAGATCATGGAGCGCTCAGAGAGAGAGGGCACGGATCCTGATGAGGAGTTGAGAGCGGCGGTTGGTAGAACGGTCATCGAAGGGGTCGTCACCGGGTTTGATCTCGGTGAAGCCGCCAACGCCGTACGTCGGCAAGATGATGGGCATGATGAGACCAAACGTCCTCGGACGGGCGATGGACCTGATACAAGTCTCTAACTGATCGTTTCATCTTGGCTCGCTTAGATGTTATTCAGCTGCGCTTATAAACACTAGCCACTTTTGAGTCCGCATGGCTCAACTCAACTTCCCGTGTCGGTGTACGCAGATTCGTGTATCTTTCGATATAACCGTATCCGCGCTGCTCTCTCACTCGTGACCAAGAAATATCCACTCATACACTCGTCAACCTAAGTGCCATCACGGCGCTAGTCATAGGGAGGGATCTAAATCTTTCTCCTGACGGTATGCGCAAATCTCTTTCATCCTATTCGGATCTTTATGTCATCAAGGTTGGTTGACTTGTGGATCCCTTGATTAGCGTCAGGACGGTTCTCTCCTGGGCGGGCGCTTCCCCAGCGGACTACGTTCTGTCCCGAAGCAGCACGGAAGATCATTAAAATCCACACTTATCTACCGCTCTATGGTAATGGACAAGCGGTGGTCGTGGAGGTGAGAACTATCGATTTCATTCTAGATGGGAACCCGCTGGCACCGAACACATAGCTTCCGTTTCATTTCAAGATTTGGGAAATCCCGATAGAGCGAAACGCTACTCCCAGGTTGGACAGAGGGGTGAACTTGACCTGGGCCACTGTCCGAATGGTGGATCGGAGCTGCAAATCTCCCCGGTTTCACTCGATAAATCACTCAGAACGGAGAGGATTAGATTTGGGCATTCGAACAATGAACTATCCTATAGTATTATCTCGTACATATGCGTGCAACTTTACTCGTACAAGAGAATACTTCAACAGAGATACGGTCGAGGATTTTGGTTTCGGGTCTCAAGATTCGACATCCCGGAGGAGATCAGTCGATCGCGATGCGCTGAGGCTCCATACCGGGAGAACTCTTTGGGAAAGTGATCGTCAAGACGCCATTTTCCATCGAGGCTTTGATTTCCTTAGGCTAAAGCATCACACGATCGTAAGCCATCAACCTATCGTCAGATCAGAATGAACCAGCAAACTTACATCGGTACCTTCGGGCAACTTGACGGTCCTAGAGAACCTCCCAGACCTCCTCTCCCGTATGACGTAGGGGTGCTCCTCCCGCTCGGAAGACTCGGATACGGCTCCCGAGACGATGAGGTTCCCGTTATGGACGTCGATATTGACTTTGTCCTTGCTCAGGCCGGGTAGTTCGAACGTGGCCGTGACGAGGTTCTGTTCAGGGTTCTCGTGAAGGTCCATCCTGAACGGAGGACTCAGTTAGTATGCCAGTGTAAAAGCCAAACGCGTGGAGTGCGTACCTTGGTTTCAAGGAACGAGAGTTCTGTTGATCCTCGAAGGGAGTGACCGAAGCGTTCTGAGCCCGAACCGCTTCCTCGAGGAAGCGGTCAAGATCAATGAGGGGCCAGCGAGAAATCGACATGGTAGTGGTGGTAAGTCGAGTAGAGTAGAGCGGTTGTGAAGTAGGTTTTCGAGTGTTGAAGTGGTGAGGAGGACGGTGCTGCGAGGGAAAGCGGGGCTTATATATGTCCTGGAAGCAGAGAGCGCCATAGAACTATCGACCCATGACGGATCCCGTGAACTCATTTGGAGCCCGGGTCTGAGATGCCGTGGCTCACGAAAGTTCTAGATTCGACCTGGGTGTTCAGCATGGCCCAAACCTCGCAAGGGAAAGAACAAGGGTAGATCATAGAGCAAACGAGACCCTTCGAGCAATTTCCAGGCCTCCCGCGAACGAACCGAGATCCGCCACGAGAACGAACTAGACACGACTTATAGGAAATGGATAGAAAGCCGGAGAGCGATCGCGAACTTTCTCTTCCGTCTCCGACGCGACTTCCTAATTGGGTAACACCCACCCCAGAATGGCGCTTGGATGGCACCCAGATCCACGACCAACAAGGCGAAGGCTGCGGGGGTCGGAGCAAGCTCTTTCCTCGACCTGAAGGCTGAACTCGCCTCTAAGGAGAAGGAAATCTCTGAGAGCAAGACTGTGGGCAAGAAGACCGCCTCAGGTGGATTGAAACCTGGCAAGGTGAGTGCTTCTTCTCTCCCCTTCGAGAGAGTCATGCTTATCTTTTCTTCTTCTTCTTTGGTTCGTCGGAGTAGAAACCGACCGTATGGAGCCGACCCAATAAGGGCGTCAACGCGAGAGCCGCGAAGGATATCGAGCTCGAAGCTATCGCACGTCCGACGATCGAAACCTCGTACGCGATTTTGGAACGAAAGGCGAGGATATACGAGAAACTCGACCAGGGAAAAGACGCTGGATTATCGGAAAAGCAGTATGGGTCATTGCTCGTCGATGTGAGTTTGGAGGACAATGTGATCTTCATATGTATACCCACTTGCTGACCGACATTACCTGGGCAGTTCGATCGAAAGTCGGTGGATGGTCAATCTTCTGAAGAAGAGGACGTGGATGAGAGCTTGACGGTACCCACACGACCCACGGGAGCGGACGAGGTATGGTCCTGCGAGCGGTCTGTGAGAGGGGGTACTGTGATTGACTTTCGCTCAGGATGACGAAGTCATAGACTTCATTGACGAACTCGGGAGGTCGAAACCTACGCGTCGGTCCAAGATCCCAAAGTTCTTGAACGTAGGTCACAGCCAAATGATCATATGGCCGAGGTATCTGACCGGGTTTTGTACAGGGAGAGAAGGTTATCTTCTTCTACGACGAAAGCGGGAAACTCGCTGCGGGCACCGAGTCCCAAATACCACCAGATCTTCTCCCTGAAGATCCAGACGAGTATGTGACGACAAGCGCGTTTTCTCTGTCAATCCAACCCACTGATCATATTCCTTGTTTTACAGCCCTGATGTAATCTGTACGTCGCTTGACCTGACTTTGCATCCCATATCAAGCTAACCCCGTGCCAGACAACCCTGTAAACCACTTCCCCGTATACGAACCCGACGCCACTCGTGTCGCCGAAATTGAAAAAGAGTTTGCCGAAGAGAACAACCCACTCAATATACACTACGACGCGTCACAAGAAGTTCGAGCGAAGGGCGCAGGCTTCTATCAATTTTCAGCCGATGAAGAAACTCGGCGACAGCAGATGGAGGAATTGAAAAACGCTCGAGAGGAGACTGGGAAGACTCGAGCCGAGTTCGGTGCGGTCGACTTGAGGCCAGGGGAAGTGGAGGGGATGCAGGCTGGCGGTGGGAGTGGTGGGGGTAGTACAAGTAAGAGTGCGGCCCTGGAGAAACGGAAGAGGGATTTGGAGGAGAGAAGGAAGCTGGTGGATGCGAAACGGCGGAAGAAGATTGGCAACCCGACCGTCGTCGATCCTCCTTCGATCTCTTCTCTGCAAACGTCGACGGCAGCCGGACAGTCTTCCAAGTTGGAGCCCGTCAAGGCTGTGGCGCAGAACCCCGCCGACGACTTCCTGGCGCAGTTGGAGAAAGATTTCTTGTCGGGCAGGTGACTCGGTCCGCTTCGGATTATCTTCGAAATTCGTAGCTGGGTCATTGTGACAATGCTCGAGGGTAATTACATCATGGCTGGCATCGAAGTTGCAAAGCAGAGAAGAAGCAAAACACAGAGCTCGGTAATTAATCTATATACGTAACAATAATCCAACGAGTCTCTAAGTAGGGGTCCGGGTTGTGGAGCAAATCATACTTTTACACAGGAGGGGAGGTCTGGGGTCGGTCGTTGTTGGCTTCACGCATCTCCCGAAGGGCCCCCTTGTCCACCCCCTTGGACATGCGGAGGTCGTACCAAAACGTGAGCAGGTATAGGGTATATCCAATGGCGATGATCCATTCGAGCACGGCTGGGAGATGAGTGGGTCAGTCAACGGCAATCGTGAGATCTCCAATTCCTTGGCTGACCTCCCACGTCCGGGTTGGTGAATATTCCAATGGCAAAGGCAAGGGCGAGCACAATGAGGGCAGTGGCGATCATCGCTTTGGCGACGTACGCGTATCGAATTTTCTGGACATCTTCGTGATTTTTCGCCCGCCATCTATACTGTAGCGCGCATGGCGAGAGAGTATGTCGGATTAGGGCCTGGATCCTGGGTGGTGGCTGTGGAACGTACCTCGACAACCGAGAAGATGGCGCTGATACCCACTCCGAGAATGAAGACGAGAAGGAAGACACGATGGAGCGAGTGGAAGCGTTTGGTGTCAAAGACTGCAAGGCAGATAAGTCCGGCACCTCCGATGAACGAACTGAGAATCGCAAGGGCAGCGAATACGTTTTCACGTTTCCGCGTCACAGGCGCAAGCCTGTGGTCTGGCGTCACACAAACAACACACGGGAGAAACCTTGTCCAACCCACCTCCCTTCGTGTCTTAACCAACGTTCGGTCACAAGACACAGGAAAAACCCGACCCCGGTGATGGAGCATCCGACGATGAAGAGAGGTTTCAGGATGTCTGCCGCGATGTCAGAGATGTATGGGATCGTTCCGTTCGTGGTGGTGTATTGAGGTTGGCCAGTCGCGAACCAGGTGATGAGCATCGCAAGGAGAGTGCTAAGCCATATGAAAGCGGTGAAGACGGGGACCCAGATGTAGGCGTGGTGGTAGTGGAGGGCCATTGGAAACCAGAAAGGGAGGGGAAGGGGGGGGCGGGGAGAAGAAGACACCCGTTCCGTGCTTTTGTATGCACGCACCGGAGGGAAGTGGGCTGCCAAAGCAGCTGAGGAAGCCTGAGGACGTCATCGCATCGCCTGCAGACGCAGTCCAGTTATCTGGGTAAGATCAAAAAGCTTCTTGGCAGAACTTCCCGTCTGCTTTGAGGCCAGGACGCGCAGCACACATCCCCCAAGACCGTCCACGCCGTCCTGCGCTCCTCCGGGTTGCGAACAACGAATGAGTAAGCCGAACACGCATTTGATCCCACCGAGAATCCGACGGGTGCCGGTGGTTTCCGGACCGGCCAAGAAGCGACACGCATACAGTATCCATTAAGCGCCCCCTCGGCTATATCAGATCAAGTGTGGGCTTCTAAGCCGGAGCCCTGTATTTCACATCCCTCCACCATGCTACGCACACACGCCAGGCCGAGAACCCGATGAATTCGGCCCCCGGCACTTCTCGGGGGCGGGGGGGGAGGATCCTCGTATGAACAGGTGGGGAGTGGGATGCAATTACTATACGCCAGACGCCGCAGTGTTGTGCGAGTCACTCGAGGAAGGGGAGAAGTCACTGGGACTAGCACGGTTCCTGTGGCCTACGGTTCCGAGGCAATCGAGGTATAGACTCCAGTTCTATATCTTCTGTGTCCGATAGGGTGTAAGTGGCAGATACTCCGTGCCCCTGTACCGTCCCCCCGCAGTTCTCGGACATGGTCGAGAAAGACCACGGGACGGTCGGTTCGGCGGCAGCTTTCTTCAAAGAGAGCATCAGGCGTGACGCCATGGTCGGGATGAGAATCAAGTTTGCCCTATAGGACGTACGTTGGTATTCCACTTCGGCGACAAGGTAAAAAGAAGACTTACGCCCCGGGGACGAGCAGGCTGTGATCCTGAGCATAGACAACACGCGGGGTTAGCACAACACGATCAACTGCCCTCGAACGGTCATATATCACCTACCGGGGCTCGAAGCAGAAAAAACTCGAACAGCGCTTGAAAGAAAAACACGAACAGGAAGTAGTGCGTCGCGTCTCGCAACATGACGTACAAGAGGGGGGGAACTCCAGGGTATCTATATATCCCTCGTCTCCTGACTGTGACCAAAATGGCCAAAAATGCGAGAAGATCTATGAGACCACGACGTGAGGTGTGAGATGAAAGTGTGATGGATGCTGGAGGATAAAGGCGCACCGAAAGCCATCGCTATGTTAGTGAAGATGATCTCCCCAGCCCGCCACCGTTTGTACATGCGAGCATGGAACACCTCCAAGTCTATGTTTGGCAACTGTTGTGCTGGAAGCCGGATGAATCCGCGTACAAATGGACAGACGATTAAGGAACTCACCTGGGGCCGTCCCGATCCTTATCGTCAAATAAACTCCAAAGCAGAACTGCGCAGAAATCAGGGCGGAGAGTGAACCACCAAGAATTTTGTTCCTCCCCGTAACGCTATATATCCTGAGGGGCATTTCATTTCAACAAGAACCCGTTTCAATCCGGAGAGAATGGTCGGACCTTAACGCAAATGTTATTTGTGGGAGGACCATAATGGTTGTCGTATAAAGGACCGATAACCATTTAGTCTTTTCGCAGCTGTCGAGCAAGGTGAGGATCGACAGCGGAGACACAGCACACGAAGGGAGTGGAAACGCACAACTGTAGGAGGTCTCGTGAGCGTGGCTATCGCGGTGGCGTTGCGGATAGGGACTTACAGACTCCGTGTAACCATGTTGGGAGGTAATGTACCATGATGTACAACACGGGGGCGTACCTATTCTGCAGCACTATCAGACGCGTCATACGTTCGGACACTTGGGAGATCATTACGGCGAGGAACAGGACGAATACTGTCGAGCAACTGCGTGAGTTATTAGATACAGAAATGGGATGGAGGCAAGCTCACTCCATGATTTCCTTCCGGACCAAGCGTACTTAATCTGTGCAATGGTCAGAACCTGACATTCGGTCAGGAAACATATAGGGGTGCCGGACCTCATTTCCAAGCGTCAGGAAGTAGTCGTAGATCCACATTCCGTTTATGGCAGTGAAAGCCAACTGTGCGGAGTTGTGTGTGAGTTAAGCTCCGCTCCGTCTCTGCGGGTATCCGGAAAAATCACCTTGGCCGAAAATCTGGAGAAGTTCATCAGCACTTTACATTGCGAAAACGGAACGGAGAAATGCGCACAAGAGGTGTCCGGGCTCAACAAACACCACCAGATCCGTTTCGTCCATCTAGGCTGGTCACTCTTCTTGAATGCTGTCGAGAATCAGGGAATTCTCACCTTGAAGGTATGGTGTCGGGCCGTGGGGCGTGTGCGATCTGTAGTCGTGAAAGGGTGAGAAAGAAACGGCGACAGGGTTGGTACACCTGCCACCGCTGGTGCAGTACCAATAATAGTGGAAGGAATGGATTGGAAATGGCGTCGATCTCAGTATGTCAATCAGGTCCCGGCCGTCCCCCCTCCGAGTCTTGGTTCAGCTCTCATTGGTTGCCACTAGTAGGGTCTCAACCTTCCCGCGTTTTCGAGAAGCTTGTTGCGGTGATAGAGGACGCACACCCCCGTCGGAGAACCCTCGGGATCAGGTGTGGGGTCGGGCGGAACTTTCCAGGTCAGACGGAGGCCCTATATCAACCGGGTGAGTATAAAGCATTCCCGCGCAGCTCTCCTGGTATTCGGTGCCGACAAAAACAGTGGAACACGCTAAAACATAGGACGATCACTTGTTAGGGGCCGGTCACCAGCCTTCAACGCTGTCCTGTGTTCCTCCAAGTTGCAGGCAACGGATGAGTAAGCCGAACACGCATTTGATCCCACCGAGAATCCAACGGGTGCCGGTGGTTTCCGGACCGACCAAGAGATGACACATACAGTATCAATTAAGCGCCCACTCGGCTATGTCTGATTAAGTTTGGGCTTCTAAGCTGGAGCCCTGTATTTCAAATCCCTCCACCACGCTACACGTACACACCAGACGGTAGGCGGCCAAAACCTCGATGAAATCGTCTCTCTCCACTTCTCGGAAATAGGGGAGGAGGACCCTCAGATGAACGGGTAGAAAATGAACTACAATGATTACGGCGCACCAGAGGCCGCGGTGTTGTACGAGTCGTTCGAGGAAGAGGAGAGGTCACCGGGACTAGCATGGTTCCTGTGGCCCGCGGTTCCGAGGCAGTTGGGATGTAGACTCAAGTTCTATATCCACTGTGTCCGATAGGGTGGAAGCAGCAGATGTTCCGTGCGATCCATCAAGCGTCTGTGTTGTGAAATGAGTGGTTCTGCGCTCTCGAGCTGTCCCTCCGACGGGCTCGGACATGGTCGCTAGAGACCACGGAACAGCCGGTTCGACGGCAGCCTTCTTCAAAGAGAGCATGAGGCGCGACGCCATGGTCGGAACGAGAACCGTGTTTACCCTAGGGGGTTCACGTTGATATTTCGCTTCGGTGACAAGGAAAAAGAAAACTTACGCTCCGGGGACGAGCTGAATTTTATCCTAAACATAGGCAGCACGCAGGATGAGTACAACACAATCAAGGGCCTTGACTGGTCATATATCACCTACCGGGGCGAAAAGCAGGAACAGCTCGAACAACGCTTGAAAGAAAAACATGAACAGGAAGTATTGCGTCGCGCCTCGCAACATAGTGTCCATGAGGTGTGGAATTCCCGGATATCTGAATATCCTTCGCCTCCTGGCTGTGACCAAAGTGGCCAAGAATGCAATAATATCTACGAGACCACCACGTGAGATGTGAGACCCGTCAGGGCTTCCGAGATGAAATTATGCCGGAGGCTGGAGGGTAGGGACATACCGAAAGTCATCGCTATATTAGTGGAAATGAGCTCCCCGGTCCGCCACCGTTTGTGCATGCAAGCACGGAACATGTGTAGGTTTACGTCTGGCAACTGTATTGCTGGAGGCCGTATGAATCCGCGCACGAACGAACAAACGATCAAGGAACTTACCTGGGGCCATCCCGAACCTTATCGTTAAATAAACTCCACAACAGAACTGTGCGAAAATCAGGGCGGAGAGCGATCCACCAAGAAACTTGTTCCTCCCCGTAACGCTGTATATCCTAAAGGGCATTTAATCCCAACACGAATTCGTTTCGATCCGGAAAGAATGGTCGGACCTTAACGCGAACGTTATTTGTGCGAGGGTCATAATGGTCGTCGCATAAATGATCGGCGACCATATGGTCTTTTCACAACTGCCGAGCGGGGTAAGGATTGATGGTGGAGATATATCATGCAAAGAGTGTGAAAACGCACAACTGCAGGAGGCCTCATGAGTGCGCTATCGCGGTGGCATCGTGAATGGGGACTTACAGACTCTGTGTAGCCATACTGGGCGAGGTAGAACCAAGCAATGTATAACACGGGGGTGTACCTATTCTGCAGGACCATCAGACGCATCACGAGTTTGGGTACTTGGGAGGTCATTACAGCAAGGAACAGCACGAATACTGTCGAGCAACACCGTGAGTTATTAGATACAGAGACGGGGTGGAAGCAAACTCACTCCATGATTTCCTTCCGGACCAAGCGTACTGGATCTGCACAATGGTCAGAACCCGACGTTCGGTCATGAAAGATACAGGGGTACCGGACCTCATCTCCAAGCGTCAAGAAGTAGTCGTAGACCCACATCCAGTTTATGGCGGTGAAAACCAACTGTGGAGTCGCGCATGAATTAAACTTCGCTTCGTCCCCGCACATATCTGAGATTTGGGACAATCACCTTGGCCGAAAATCTGGAGAAGTCCATCAGCACTTTGCATTATGAGAAGGGAACGGCGAAATGCGCACAATAGGTGTCCGGTCTCGACCACCGCCGCAAGATTCGCTTCGTCCATCTACGTTGGCCACCCTTCTTGAATGCTGCCGAGAGTCAGGAGGTTTTCACCTTGAAGATGTGGTGTCAGGCCGTCTGTGCGTGTGCGGTTTGTAACCTTACTTGGGGTAAGGCGGTGTGAAGGGACAAGAAAGAAACGGCGACGGGGTTGGTGCATCTGCCACCACTGGTGTCGTACTAGTAGTACTGGAGGGAACGGATTGGAAATGGTGTCAATCAGGTCGCGGTCGCTCCTTCATTGCTGCTTGTTTCCATCAATCGCCGGGCACCCCTCGTCTTGGTTTGGCTCTAGTTAGTTGCCATCGATGGGGTCTAGATTTCAACCTTCCGTATTTTCGAGGAGCTTGTTGCGATGGCGGATGACGAACACCTCCGCCGGAGAACCTTCGGGATCAGATGTGATCGGGCGGAACTTTCCAAGTCGGACGGGCGTATATCAG
>Ga0307513_10006849_pt1 | contig 14843 bp, 12 predicted proteins | sample 15_EM_MG_FD_202174 | JGI IMG/M metagenome (GOLD analysis project Ga0307513, IMG submission 202174) | Populus trichocarpa ectomycorrhiza microbial communities from riparian zone in the Pacific Northwest, United States - 15_EM | ecosystem: Host-associated > Plants > Roots > Unclassified | place... | reverse complement strand
GCTGGCGACCCCGCCAACAGCGAGAGTTCGTACGGCAGTTGGCGGACGTCGCCGACGACTCCGCGCTGCCGCTGTACCGTCGGGTCGGCGCGATTCAACAGGCCGCGTACGTCCCGGAGTTCGGCGCCGCGCTCGTACGGCAGTGGACCGGCTCCGGGGACGTCGTCCTCGCCGAGGCCGCTCTCGCCGCGCTCTCCCGCACCGACCGGCCCCACGAGGCGCTGCCCGACCTGCTCGCGCACGCGGGCGGCGACCGGGCCCGCGTCGCCGTCCACGCGGCCACCCGGGCCTCCCGGTACGCGCCGCCGTCGCTGCTGGCCGGACAGCTGGCCGAGGTGCTGCGCGCGCCGGACGTCAAGGTGACCAGCCGCAAGGAGGCGGTCCGGCTCGCCGCGACCCGGCTCCCGGCGCCGTCGGCCGCGACGCTGCTCTGCGAGACGTACGGGCGGCCCGGCGTCCACCGTGACGTCCGTACCGCGTGTGTGGCCTTCGCGGGAGCGCTCGTGGCGCACGAACCGGTCTGGGAGGTGCTGCGTGACGCGGCCGTCGCCGAGCCGGTGCTGCGCCGGGCCGTGCTGCGGGTCCGCCCCCTCGACCTGCCCGAACCCCACCGCGAGCGCTACGCCCACCTCGTGCACGCAGTGTGCGCCACCGACGACCCCGAGACCGCAGCCCTTGCCCTCGGCGCCCTGGCCCACTGGACGCCCTGGTCGCCGGACGCGCCCGCGGTGCTGGTCCGGGCCGCGACCAACCTCGACGACCGGACGAACTGGCATGTGGCGGCCAGAGGCCTGGTGACCGTCGCCGAGGGCTCCCCGCAGGGCGCGCACTGGCTCCTGGAGGCCCTGCGGACCCTCGCCGAGCACCCGGCGGCCGACGACGCCGACCTGGACGCGGGGGAGCGGCGCGACCGTCCCGCCCGGCGTCGGGTCGAGTACGTCGTCTCCTGCCTCGTCCAGTACGGCAGGCCGGCCGCCGCATCCGCCCGGCCCGCCGCCCTCGCCGCGAGCGAGCTGCTCGCCGGGTACGACACCCACGTACCGCAGGCCGCGACCCTGGCGGCGTACCACCTGGACCTCGACGCCCAGCCGCCCCACCTCGACCGGCTGGCCGCGCTCACCGCGGGGCGCCCCGCCCTCGCCGTCCGTACCGCCGGTGAACTCGGCACACGCCTGGAGAGCCGGGAACAGGAGGGCGATCCCGACGCGCTGCTGGCCGAGGTCGGCCGTCTGACCGCCCACGGAGGCCATGCCGAGGGGCTGCTCGCGGTGGCCGTCACCGGGGCGCTGGGCAGCCGTACGGACTGGGCCGCGCCCTGGCGCGAGCGGCTGACAGCACTGCGCCGCCACCCCGAGGCCGACGTACGGGACGCGGCGCTGGACGAGGTGACGGCGTACGAGTGAGTTTCCGGGGGCTGTGAGGTCAGCGGCTCCGAGCGACCGGAGGGCCGAGGTCGGTCAGCCGGCGGCGCGGGCCGCCATGCGGGCCTTGCGGGCCGCGAGCTTCTCGTCGAACTTCGAGGCCTCCGCGTCCAGGCCGCCCATGTACATGCCCAGCTCCTCCTGCGCCTGGAGACCCTCGGGGCCGAGGTCGCCCATGTCCATGACCTTCAGGTGGCGCAGGACGGGCTGGAGGACGTCGTCGTGGTGGATGCGCATGTTGTACACCTCGCCGATCGCCATCTGTGCGGCGGCTCGCTCGAAGCCGGGCATGCCGTGACCGGGCATCCGGAAGTTGACGATCACGTCCCGGACCGCCTGCATGGTCAGGTCGGGCGCGAGGTCGAAGGCGGCCTTCAGCAGGTTCCGGTAGAAGACCATGTGCAGGTTCTCGTCGGTCGCGATGCGGGCCAGCATGCGGTCGCAGACCGGGTCGCCCGACTGGTGTCCGGTGTTGCGGTGTGAGACGCGGGTGGCCAGCTCCTGGAAGGCGACGTAGGCCACCGAGTGCAGCATCGAGTGCCGGTTGTCCGACTCGAAGCCCTCGGCCATGTGCTGCATACGGAACGCTTCGAGCTGGTCCGGGTCGACCGCGCGCGAGGCGAGCAGGTAGTCACGCATCACGATGCCGTGCCGGCCCTCCTCGGCCGTCCAGCGGTGCACCCAGGTGCCCCAGGCGCCGTCGCGGCCGAACAGGCTGGCGATCTCGTGGTGGTAGCTGGGGAGGTTGTCCTCGGTGAGCAGGTTGACGACCAGGGCGATCCGGCCCAGCTCGGTGACCTTGGACTGCTCCTTGCCCCAGGCATCGCCGTCCTCGAAGAGACCGGGGAAGTTGCGGGCGTCGCTCCACGGCACGTACTCGTGCGGCATCCAGTCCTTGGCGACCTTCAGGTGCCGGTTGAGTTCCGTCTCGACCACTTCTTCCAGGGCGAACAGCAGCCGGGCGTCGGTCCAGGCGCCGGACGGGCTGCCGAGGTGCGGAGAAGTGATCGTCATGAATGCTCCAGAATGACGTGCGAGCGGGTGAGCGGGCTTCCAGTACGTAACCTACGGCATCGTAGGCTACGTTTCCGTAGGTTACGCGACCGTAGGTTAAGGGCGCGGTAAAGATCGCTGATCAGCGGGTTCACAGCCGATACGCGCCACGGCCCCGCACCCGCAGGTCCAGAGCTGAACGGGTACCCCGATCGCCCGGTCAGATGTACAGATCCCGGAGTCTCACCGAGAGGCATGTCACACAGCCCTCGAGCTTCTCGAACTCGCTGATGTCGACGACCACCGGCTCGTGCCCGAGGTCGGCGAGCAGCTCGGCCGTCTTCGGCGCGCTCGCCGCCATCAGCAGCTTCCCGCCGCCCAGCAGCACCACGTGCGCCCCCGACTCCTCCGGCACCGGCAGGAAGCGCGGGAAGAGGGACGGGGTGTCCACCAGCGGCGGGTACCCGATCACGGTCCCGTCCGGCAGCGCCGTGACCGCCGACTTCAGATGCAGCACCTGGCTCACCGGTACGGCGACGACCCGGGCGCCGAGCGGTTCGAACACGGCCTTGAGCTGCTGCACCCCGGCGGCGTTCGTCCGCCCGCCCCGCCCGACGTAGAGGGTGTCGCCGATCTTGAGGACGTCGCCGCCCTCCAGGGTGCCCGGCTCCCAGACCCAGTTCACGGAGCAGCCGAGGCGGGCCACCGCCTCCTCGACGCCGCCCGTCTCACCGCGCCGGGACTCGGCGCCGGGCCGGGCGATCAGCGCGACGTTCCGGTGGACGACCACCGCGTCCTCGACGAACACCGAGTCCGGGCAGTCGTCCGCCGGATCGACCTCGACGGTCTCCCAGCCGTGCGTGCGCAGCGCCTCCGCGTACGCCTCCCACTGCCGTGCGGCGAGGCCGGCGTCGACCTCCTCACGCTCGATGTGCGTGACGAGGCCCTCGGCCAGACGTGGGCTGGGGCGGCGTATGAGGGCCTTCTTGCTGGGCACGGGCGGAACTCCGAATCGCAGGGGGCGTCCGCGCACATCATGCAGGGCGGGCCGGTGCGGACAAAAGCCCCGGTGGTCAGACAGGGGCCCGCACCCCTGCCTGGACCGCCTCGGTCAGCCCGTCGGCCGCCCGTCGGTCAGCCCACCTCCTCCGGGGAGATCTCCCTCAGTTCGCCGTCGAGGAGCAGCCACCGGGTGATCCCGATCGACTCCAGGAACGGCAGGTCGTGGCTGGCGACGATCAGTGCGCCCTCGTACGACTCCAGGGCCGTCGTGAGCTGTCGTGCGCTCGCCATGTCCAGGTTGTTGGTCGGCTCGTCCAGCATCAGCAGCTGGGGTGCGGGCTCGGCCAGCATCAGGGCGGCCAGGGCGGCGCGGAAGCGTTCGCCGCCCGACAGGGTCGCCGCCGGCTGGTCGGCGCGGGCGCCCCGGAACAGGAAGCGGGCCAGCCGGGCACGGACCCGGTTGTTGGTGGCGGCGGGCGAGAACCGGGCCACGTTCTCCGCGACGGTCAGTTCGTCGTCGAGAACGTCGAGCCGCTGCGGCAGAAAACGCAGCGGCACGTGCGCGTGTGCCTCGCCGGAGACCGGTGCCAGCTCCCCGGAGATGGTCCGCAGCAGCGTCGTCTTGCCGGCCCCGTTACGCCCGATCAGCGCGACCCGCTCCGGCCCGCGCAGATCGAAGGAGCCCACGCTCGCTCCGTACGCCAACTCCAGGTCCAGGAGCGTGAGTACGGTACGGCCCGGCGGTACGGCCGTGTACGGCAGGTCGACGCGGATCTCGTCGTCGTCCCGTACGGCGTCCACCGCCTCGTCGAGCCGTTCCTTCGCGCCGGCGAGCTTCTCCTCGTGCAGGATGCGGTACTTGCCGGCGGACACCTGCGCCGTGCGTTTGCGCACCCGCATGACAGCCCTCGGCTCGCGCTTCTGGTCGAACATCTTCTGCCCGTACCGCTTGCGCCGGGCCAAAGTGACCTGGGCGTCGACCAGTTCGCGCTTCTGCTTCTTCAGATCGGCCTCGGCGACGCGCACCATCCGCTCGGCGGCCTCCTGTTCGGTGGCGAGCACCTCCTCGTACGCCGAGAAGTTGCCGCCGTACCAGGTGACCTCGCCGGAGTGCAGATCGGCGATCTGGTCGACCAGGTCCAGGAGTTCACGGTCGTGGCTGACCACGACCATCACCCCGGGCCAGGACGAGACAGCGGTGTAGAGGCGCCGACGCGCGTACAGGTCCAGGTTGTTGGTCGGCTCGTCCAGCAGGAGGACGTCCGGGCGGTCGAGGAGCAGCGCGGCCAGCCGCAGCAGGACCGACTCACCGCCCGAGATCTCGCCGATCGTGCGGTCCAACTCGATGTGGCCGAGGCCGAGTTCGCCGAGCGTGACAAGGGCGCGTTCCTCTACGTCCCAGTCGTCGCCGATCGTCTCGAAGTGCCCCTCGGCCACGTCACCCGCCTCGATGGCGTGCAGCGCGGCCCGCTTGGCGGCGATACCGAGTGCCTCGTCGACGCGCAGGGCGGTGTCGAGGGTGACGTTCTGCGGGAGGTAGCCGATGTCGCCCGCGACACGGACGGTGCCGTCGGCGGGCCGGAGCTGACCGGCGATCAGCTTCAACAGGGTTGTTTTTCCTGAGCCGTTGACGCCGACGAGCCCGGTGCGGCCGGGGCCGACGGCGACGTCGAGGCCCTCGAAGACGGCGGTGCCGTCGGGCCAGGCGAAGGACAGGGAGGTGATGGCGATGGAGGTGGTGGCGGACATACGGCCTCGCGGTTGCTTGATGCGGTCTGGGCAAGCGCGTATCGAGACACCGACGGGCGGCGGGCGGGAGTGTCCGGGTGACACGAGAAAGGCCCTGCTCCGGAGGGAGGCACGGACGGCTCGAACACCGAGGTCGCACGCTGCGCACACACACCACTGGAGGGTGTGGGGCGCGGTGTCTCAGGACCTCAGTAGAGCAACGTCCTTCTCCAATCGACGGCAACAGGACCGCTGCAAGCGTAGGAAGAGGCGTTTCAGGCTGTCAAAGCATTAAACGGAGCTGCCACAGGGGCCGTCACAGGGCGTCGCGCATCAGCTCCGCCAGGTCGTGGTCCAGGTCGGTCTGCAGGTGCTCCAGGCCGACGGGCACCAGGTCCGTGGTGGCACCGAGGAAGCGGCGCAGCTCGCCCGAGCGGACATGGACGACCGCGGTGCCCTCGGGGGCGTGGAACTCCAGGACCGTGCGGTCGTAGCCGTACGGCCGCACCCGGACGTCGCCGTGGCCCTGCGGTTCCCGCATGCCGTCGGAGAGGAGTTCACGGGCGAACGTCCAGCAGACCTCCACGCCCTCCAGTGTGGCCGGCGCGGGGAAGGTCATCCGGACCGCGAACGGGTCGCTCCGGTCGTAGGTGAGCGTTGCGGGAATGCTCGGCATCCGCGGTGCGGCGGCGACGAGACGGGCCTCTACGAGTTGCTCGATGACGGTGGTGGACAACGCCTGCTCCCTTGTGACGGTTGGCCGGACTCCTGGATGGAACGGGCCGCACACTGAAGGAGACGCCGGAATGAGCCAATCAGTGCACCTGAATTTCGAGTGACCTCTGTCACCGAGTTCATTCACTGCTACGTTCGCCCGCCATGAGGATCTTGGGCACGAAGCGACAGGCGGGACGGACGATACGGATGAGCCGGACGAGACGGACACGACGAACGGTGGTCGCGGGTGCGTACGCGGCGGCACTCGCCGCCGTGGCCGCCGGACTGGCCGCCCCCGCGCAGGCGTACGAGGGGACGGGCGCCGCCTCCGGGCACCGGGTGCCGCACTGGGCGCCGAAGGACAGCGGCGCCGCCGACGTCCGGTTCCGCGGACTGTCCGCCGTCAGCCGGAACACCGCCTGGGTCGCCGGTACCGCGGGCACCGTACTGCGCACCACCGACGGCGGGGCGAGCTGGCGGAACGTCTCTCCGCCGGGCGCGGCCGAACTCCAGTTCCGGGACATCGAGGCGTTCGACGCGCGGCGCGCCGTGGTCCTGGCCATCGGTGAGGGCGAGGCCTCCCGGGTCTACCGCACCGACGACGGCGGCACGACCTGGACCGAGTCCTTCCGCAACACCGACGCCAGGGCCTTCTACGACTGCCTCACCTTCTTCGACCGCACCCACGGCCTCGCGATGAGCGACCCGGTGGACGGCAAGTTCCGCATCCTCTCCACCAGCGACGGCGGACGCTCCTGGAAGGTGCTCCCCAGTGACGGCATGCCGGCCGCGCTGGACGGCGAGGCGGGCTTCGCGGCGAGCGGCCAGTGCCTGGTCAGTTCCGGGCCGCGTGACGTCTGGCTGGCCACGGGCGGGGGTGCACGCGCGCGTGTGCTGCACTCCGCCGACCGCGGGCTCACCTGGACGGCCTCCGACACACCGATCCCGGCGGGCGACGGCGCGCGCGGTGTCTTCGCGCTGGCCTTCCGCGACCGTACGCACGGACTCGCGGTCGGCGGCGACTACCGCGCCGACCAGGCCTCCCCGCGCGCGGGAGCGGTCACCACGGACGGTGGCCGGACCTGGACCACCTCGGCGACATCCCCGCCCGCCTACCGCTCCGGCGTCGCCTGGCTCCCGTACAGCCGCACGGCCGCGCTCGCGGTCGGCCCGACCGGCACCGACCTCACCACGGACGCCGGGCGCAGCTGGAAGACCGTCGACACGGGCTCGTACGACACCGTGGACTGCACCCCCGACCTGGGCTGCTGGGCCGCCGGGGAGAAGGGGCGCGTGGCACGGCTCGAATCGTGAGGCCTGGGTACCCGTTCACCGACACCAGCCCGAGAGGACAGCGCGAGCGAAGGAAGTGAACGGCCATGCCACGCGGTGCCAGCCCCAAGCGGGAACGCCAGTACGAACACATCAAGGAGAGCGCTCTCGACCGGGGCGAGAGCGAGAAGCGCGCCGAGGAGATCGCCGCGCGGACCGTCAACAAGGAACGCGCCCGCGCCGGCGAGTCCAAGACCGCCAGCCGTACGTCCACCGAGGACATGTCGTCCGGCAGGCGCGGCGGTCTGCGCTCGCACAAGGGCGCCCAGGGGCCGACGTACGACCAGCTCTACGAGGAGGCCAGGCGGCGGAACGTGCACGGCCGCTCGGACATGAACAAGGAGCAGCTGAAGCGGGCCCTGGGCGGCAAGTGACCTGTGGCGCGGGGGCCGTACGCTCGTCGGCACCATGGAGATGACGACGAGCGTGCCCGTTCCGGCGGACTGGCCCACGACCGAGGACGACGCCCGCGCGGTCCAGGACGAGCTGCGGTCGCGGGTGGTGCTCGACGAGCCGGGACCGCCGGCCGGGACGGGGCACGTCACGGGCGTCGACGTCGCCTACGACGACGAACGGGACCTCGTCGTGGCCGCCGCGGTCGTCCTGGACGCGGCGAGCCTCGACGTCGTCGCCGAGGCCACGGCCGTCGGACGGGTCCCCTTCCCGTACGTGCCCGGCCTGCTCGCCTTCCGTGAGATCCCGGCCGTCCTGGCCGCCCTCGACGCGCTGCCCGTACCGCCCGGCCTCGTCGTCTGCGACGGCTACGGCCTGGCCCACCCGCGCCGCTTCGGCCTCGCCAGCCACCTCGGCGTCCTCACCGGGCTCCCCACGATCGGCGTCGCGAAGAACCCGTTCACCTTCACGTACGAGGAGCCGGGCGCCCGGCGCGGATCGGCGGCCCCGCTCCTGGCGGGCCCGGAGGAGGTCGGCCGCGCCCTGCGCACCCGGGAGGCGGTCAAGCCGGTGTTCGTCTCGGTGGGCCACCGCACGACCCTCGACACGGCCTGTGCGCACGTCCTGGCGCTCACCCCGGACTACCGCCTCCCGGAGACGACACGCCGGGCGGACGCCCTGTGTCGGCAGGCCCTGAAGGAAGCGACCGCCTGAAGGAGCAGGGGAGCCGGGGAGCCCCGAGGGACTCAAGTGATCATCTGAGTATGTGTTCTGAGTACCTGTACGGATGTCGGCGGGCCGGAGCTGTCGGCAGGCTGTGTCCATGACCACGCACCGCGCCCCGAAGCCCGCCGCCAGCCCCGCCCAGCCCGTCGAGCGCGCCGTCACGGCCGCGCTGATCGTCGCCGTACTGGCGGGACTCGCCTGGATCGTCGGCATGATCTACACGGTCACCGGCTGGGCCCAGTGAACCTCTGACGGGCCTGTCCGTCAGCGACTCGACGCCACCCGGAACGTGATCCCCGCCGTGCGCAGGCGGTCGATCAGCGCGTCGCCCATCGCCACGGCGGTGGTGACCTGCCCGGACGTCGCCGGAAGGTCGTCGAAGGCCAGGGAGAGCGCCGACTCGGCGAACATCTTCGCCGTCTCGTCGTAGCCGGGGTCGCCGCCCGCGACCTCCGTGAACACTCGCCGACCGCCGCCCTCGCCCACGAACCGCACGGTGAACCAGCTCTTCGCCCGCTTCTCCGCGCTCGGCCCGTCCCCGGGCTCCAGCCGCCCGGACAACCAGCGCCGCACGGGCGGCACCTGGGCCGCCACGAACACCGCACCGGCCCCGGCCACCCCGCCCACCGCGATGGGCAGCCGTCGTACCGCCGCGTAATGGCGGTAACGGAAATCGGGGCCGTACCGTCCCAGCGCGCGTGCCGAACGCACCACGACCTGCGGGTCGATGGTGGGCAGCGGCAGCGCCCAGGCGTCGACCTCCTTGGCGTACCGGGGCACGCCCGAGGGGGCGGTCGCCCGGCGGCCCAGCAGCCGTGGCTCGTGCCGCCTGCGGTCGCGTGCGGCGGCCAGCAGCTGCGGCCCCCGGGAGAGCTGATTGAGCGCCGAGGCGAACGTACCGCCCGAGAACATCGCGTCGGCGCGCACGAACCCGTCCACGGTCAGCGGCACCCCTTCGGGAAGCTGCGAGACCGTGAAGTACGCGCCCAGGTCGTGCGGGATCGAGTCGAAACCGGCCGCATGCACCAGTCGGGCGCCGGTCTCCCGCGCGCGGGCGTCGTGCCGGACGTACATCAGGTCGACGAACTCGGACTCACCACTGAGGTCGAGATAGTCGGTGCCGGCGTCCGCGCAGGCGGCGACGAGTTCCTCGCCGTACGTCAGATAGGGGCCCACCGTCGTGGCCAGCACGCGCGCGTGCCCGGCGAGCGCGCGGACCGAGGCCGGGTCGGACACGTCCGCCTCCAGCACTCCGACCTCGGCGGCCTTGCCGAGGCCCGCGAGGCGCTCGCGCAGCGACTCCAGCCGGTCCCGGCTGCGGCCGGCGACCGCCCAGCGCAGACCGTCCGGCGCGTGCGCGGCGAGGTACTCGGCGGTGAGCGTGCCGACGAAGCCGGTGGCTCCGAACAGCACGATGTCGTACGGGCGTTCCATCCTGCTCGGCCTGCTCATGACACCTCTCGTTGTGCGTCCCACGCCGTTGTCGGTGGTCGAGGCTAGCGTGAGGGGGAGTGGAGGCGTGCGGCCGGTCCGTGACTGCCAGTGGCGAGAAGGGATTGGCCAAGCGCTTGCTTAATATGTGCCCGGCGAAGTCTTGTGCGGAGTGGAACGCGTTCCTAGCATCGCTGGTGTCGCATCGGTTGTCGGTGGTGTCACGGGAGATGGGGGCTCGATGTCAGTGGCGGAGGCGGCGGGAGGCGGCCCGCTCACGGGGGTGCGGGTGGTCGAGCTGGCGGGCATCGGGCCCGGCCCGTTCGCCGCGATGCTCCTCGCCGACCTGGGCGCCGACGTGGTCCGCGTGGACCGGCCCGGGGGTACCGGACTCGCCATCGACCCCGAGTACGACGTGACGAACCGCAACAAGCGGTCGGTGATCGTCGACCTGAAGGCGCCCGACGGCCCCTCCCGCGTCCTCGACCTCGCCGCCCGCGCCGACATCCTCGTCGAGGGCTACCGCCCCGGTGTCGCCGAGCGGCTCGGCATCGGCCCCGAGAGCTGCCACGCCCGCAACCCGAGGCTCGTCTACGGCCGGATGACGGGCTGGGGCCAGGAGGGCCCGCTCGCCCGCCGCGCCGGGCACGACATCGCCTACCTCGCCCCGACCGGCACCCTCGGCCTGATCGGCAGCCCGGACGCCCCACCGCCCGCCCCGGCCAACCTCCTCGGCGACTACGCGGGCGGCTCCCTCTACCTCGTCGTCGGCGTCCTCGCCGCCCTCCACCACGCGCGCGCGACGGGCACCGGCCAGGTCGTGGACGCCGCGATCGTCGACGGCGCCGCCCATCTCGCCACGATGATCCACGGCATGCTCGCGGCGGGCGGCTGGCAGGACCGGCGCGGCGCCAACCTCCTCGACGGCGGCTGCCCGTACTACGGGACCTACGAGACCGCCGACGGCCGGTACATGGCGGTCGGCGCGCTGGAACCGCAGTTCTACGCGGAGTTCCTCGACCTGCTCGGCCTCCCGGACCACTCCGCCGCCCGCAAGGACATCACCCGCTGGAACGAGCTGCGCGAGGCCGTCACTGCCCGCTTCAAGACCCGTACGAGGGACGAGTGGACGGCGGTCTTCGAGGGCTCCGACGCCTGCGTGGCGCCCGTCCTCTCGCTGCGCGAGGCCCCGCACCACCCGCACCTCGCCGCCCGCGGCACCTTCACCGACCACGGCGGCATCACCCAGCCCGCCCCCGCGCCCCGCTTCTCCGTCACCCACACGTCGATCCACAGCGGCCCCGCCCAGCCCGGCGCCGACACGGCGGACGTGGCGCGCGACTGGGACGTGCCCCGACTCCTGAAGGATGGCGGCTGACCCCGGCCGACGCCCGCTCGCCCACCCCTCCCCGAAAGGCCTTCCAGTGAGTACCGAAGCGTACGTGTACGACGCGATCCGCACCCCGCGCGGGCGCGGCAAGGCGAACGGAGCCCTGCACGGCACCAAGCCCGTCGACCTCGTCGTAGGCCTCATCCACGAGATCCGGAACCGCTTCCCGGACCTCGACCCGGCCGCGATCGACGACGTCGTGCTGGGCGTCGTCGGACCCGTCGGCGACCAGGGCTCCGACATCGCGCGGGTCGCCGCAGTCGTCGCGGGACTGCCGGACACGGTGGCCGGCGTCCAGGAGAACCGCTTCTGTGCGTCGGGCCTGGAAGCCGTCAACATGGCCGCCGCCAAGGTGCGTTCCGGCTGGGAGGACCTCGTCCTCGCGGGCGGCGTCGAGTCCATGTCCCGGGTGCCGATGGCCTCGGACGGCGGCGCCTGGTTCAACGACCCGATGACCAACCTCGCCGTCAACTTCGTGCCGCAGGGCATCGGCGCCGACCTCATCGCCACCATCGAGGGCTTCTCACGGCGCGATGTCGACGAGTACGCGGCGCTGTCCCAGGAGCGGGCGGCGACCGCGGTGAAGGACGGCCGCTTCGAGCGGTCCCTCGTCCCGGTGAAGGACCGCAACGGCCTGGTCGTCCTCGACCACGACGAACACCTGCGCCCCGGCACCACCGCCGACTCCCTGGCCCGGCTGAAGCCGTCGTTCGCGGACATCGGCGACCTGGGCGGCTTCGACGCGGTGGCCCTCCAGACGTACCACTGGGTCGAGAAGATCGACCACGTCCACCACGCGGGCAACTCCTCCGGCATCGTCGACGGCGCCTCGCTGGTCGCCATCGGCTCCCAGGAGGTCGGCGAGCGCTACGGGCTGCGTCCGCGCGCGCGGATCGTCTCCGCCGCCGTGTCCGGCTCCGAGCCCACCATCATGCTCACCGGCCCCGCGCCCGCCACCCGCAAGGCGCTCGCCAAGGCCGGGCTGACCATCGACGACATCGACCTCGTCGAGATCAACGAGGCGTTCGCGGCCGTCGTCCTCCGCTTCGCCCGCGACATGGGCCTCTCCCTCGACAAGATCAACGTCAACGGCGGCGCCATCGCGCTCGGCCACCCGCTGGGCGCCACCGGCGCGATGATCCTCGGCACGCTCGTCGACGAACTGGAGCGCCAGGACAAGCGGTACGGCCTCGCCACGCTGTGCGTGGGCGGCGGGATGGGCATCGCGACGATCGTCGAGCGGATCTGAACTCCCGGCGGCTTCAGCCGATCCGGCCGATTCGGCGCCACCAAAGACTGCCGATTCGGCACCACCAAAGACTTCTGAAGACCTCTGAGCTTCCACGGAGATCCCCGTCATGACACAGAGCACCACCATCCGCTGGGAACAGGACCGCACCGGTCTCGTCACTCTCGTCCTCGACGACCCCGACCAGTCCGCGAACACCATGAACCAGGCGTTCCGTGACTCCCTCGCGGTGGTCACCGACCGGCTGGAGGCCGAGAAGGACACGATCCGCGGGATCATCCTCACCTCCGCCAAGAAGACGTTCTTCGCGGGCGGCGACCTGCGCGACCTCATCCGGGTCACCCCCGAGACGGCCCAGGAACTCTTCGAGGGCGGCCTCGCGATCAAGCGCGACCTGCGCCGCATCGAGACCCTGGGCAAGCCGGTGGTCGCGGCGATGAACGGCGCGGCCCTGGGCGGCGGTTACGAACTCGCGCTGGCCTGCCACCACCGGGTCGCGCTCGACACGCCGGGCACGAAGATCGGCTGCCCGGAGGTCACCCTCGGTCTCCTCCCCGGAGGCGGCGGAGTCGTCCGTACGGTACGTATGCTCGGCATCGCCGACGCGCTGCTGAAGGTGCTGCTCCAGGGCACCCAGTACAGCGCCCCGCGAGCCCTGAAGAACGGCCTGATCGACGAAGTGGCGTCCACGCAGGACGAGTTGCTGGCCAAGGCCCGCGCCTTCATCGACGCCAACCCCGAGTCGCACCAGCCCTGGGACAAGCCCGGCTACCGCATCCCGGGCGGTACCCCCGCCAACCCCAAGTTCGCGGCGAACCTGCCCGCCTTCCCCGCCAACCTGCGCAAGCAGACGAACGGCGCGCCCTACCCGGCCCCTCGCGCCATCCTCGCGGCGGCCGTCGAGGGCGCCCAGGTCGACTTCGAGACCGCGCAGGTCATCGAGGCCCGCTACTTCGTGGAACTGGCCGCCGGACAGACCTCGAAGAACATGATCCAGGCGTTCTTCTTCGACCTCCAGGCCGTCAACTCGGGCGCCAACCGGCCCAAGGGCTTCGAGCCGCGCCCGGTCCGCAAGGTGGCGGTGCTCGGCGCCGGGATGATGGGCGCGGGAATCGCGTACTCGTGCGCCCGCGCGGGCATCGAGGTCGTCCTCAAGGACGTCTCGGCGGAAGCGGCGGCACGGGGCAAGGGCTACTCCGAGAAGCTGTGCGCGAAGGCCGTCTCCCGGGGACGTACGACCCAGGAGAAGGCCGACGAACTGCTCGCCCGCATCACGCCGACGGCCGACCCGCAGGACGTGGCCGGCTGCGACGCGGTCATCGAGGCGGTCTTCGAGGACCCGGCGCTGAAGCACAAGGTGTTCCAGGAGATCCAGCACCTCGTCGACCCGGACGCGCTGCTGTGCTCCAACACCTCCACCCTGCCGATCAGTGCCCTCGCCGAAGGCGTCGAACGCCAGGCCGACTTCGTCGGGCTGCACTTCTTCTCGCCGGTCGACAAGATGCCGCTCGTCGAGATCATCAAGGGTGAGCGGACGGGGGAGGCGGCGCTGGCGCGCGCCTTCGACCTGGTCCGCCAGATCAGGAAGACCCCGATCGTCGTCAACGACTCGCGAGGCTTCTTCACCTCACGGGTCATCGGGCACTTCATCAACGAGGGTGTGGCGATGGTCGGCGAGGGCATCGAGCCCGCGTCGATCGAACAGGCGGCGGCACAGGCGGGCTACCCGGCGAAGGTCCTCTCCCTGATGGACGAACTGACGCTGACCCTGCCGCGCAAGATCCGGGCGGAGTCCAAGCGGGCGGTGGAGGAGGCGGGCGGTACGTGGCCGACGCATCCCGCGGAGGCCGTGATCGACCGGATGGTGGACGAGTTCGGCCGTACGGGGCGGAGTGGGGGCGGCGGGTTCTACGAGTACGGGGAGGACGGCAGGCGGGCGGGGTTGTGGCCGGGGTTGCGGGAGCACTTCGGGCGGGGTGAGGGCGCGGAGGGTGTGCGGATCCCCTTCAAGGACATGCAGGAACGGATGCTGTTCTCGGAGGCGCTGGACACGGTGCGGCTGCTGGAGGAAGGCGTGCTGACGTCGGTCGCCGACGCCAACATCGGCTCGATCTTCGGGATCGGGTTCCCGGGGTGGACCGGGGGTGTCCTCCAGTACATCAACGGGTACGAGGGCGGCCTGCCGGGGTTTGTGGCGCGGGCGCGGGAGTTGGCGGAGCGGTATGGGGAGCGGTTTGCTCCGCCGGGGTTGCTGGTGGAGAGGGCGGAGAAGGGGGAGGGGTTCGGGGACCGGTAGTTTTCTCGCCCCCGCCGCCCCTACCCGTTCCCGTCCCCTGGGGGCTGCGCCCCCAGACCCCCTACGGCCCTGAACGGGCCTTGTCCTCAAACGCCGGACGGGCTGAAAGACCAACCCCGGCCGGCGTTCGACGACAACCGAGCCCAGCCCACCATTTCCCCCGCC
>Ga0307513_10006848_pt1 | contig 14843 bp, 8 predicted proteins | sample 15_EM_MG_FD_202174 | JGI IMG/M metagenome (GOLD analysis project Ga0307513, IMG submission 202174) | Populus trichocarpa ectomycorrhiza microbial communities from riparian zone in the Pacific Northwest, United States - 15_EM | ecosystem: Host-associated > Plants > Roots > Unclassified | place... | reverse complement strand
ACCACCCTGTACGAGAGCGGCTCCTGGACCCAGGCCCGCGCGATCGGCGACGTGGCCCACCGCACGGCGGCCGAGGCGGGCCTGGAGGTCGTGGCCGTCGGCGCGCCCGTCCTCGGCGCCACGATCCTCGCCCTGCGCGGCGACACCGACGTGGCCCGGGCCGCCGTACAGCGGGCCGTCCACGGCATCGATCTGCCGGGTTCGCGCAGTCTGCAGGTACGCACGCACTACGCGCTCGGCGCCGCCGCCCTCGCCGAGGGCGATCACGCCGCCGCCTACGCCCGCTTCCGGGCCGTCTACACCCAGGACCCCGAGCCCGAGCCGGTGCACTTCCAGGCCTCCGACTACTTCCTGGCCGACCTCGCCGCAGCCGCCGTCCGCACCGGCCACGCCGACGAGGCACGCCGGATCGTCGACGCGACCCGGCGCCGCCTCGCCGCCGGCCGGATCTCCGCGCGGCTGGACGCCGTATTGCACCGGGCGGGCGCACTGCTGAGCGACGGAGACGAGGCCGAGGCCCACTTCACGGCCGCGCTCGCCGACCCGGACGGCGAACAGTGGCCGTTCGAGCGGGCGTTGGTCCGCCTCGACCACGCGGAGTGGCTGCGCCGCCGACGCCGCTCGGTCGAGGCCCGCCCGCTGCTCACCAGCGCCCTGGACGTCTTCGAGCGGGTGGGCGCCCGCCCCTGGACGGAACGCGCCCGCGCCGAACTGCGGGCCGCCGGCGTCACCCCCACCAGCACCGCACCCCGTGACGCCCTCGCCGAACTCACCCCGCAGCAGCTCCAGATCGCCCGCCTGGCCGCGGCGGGTCTCACCAACCGCGAGATCGGCGAACGCATCTTCCTCTCACCCCGCACGGTCGGCTTCCACCTCTACCGCGTCTTCCCCAAACTCGGCATCACGGGCCGCGCCCAACTGCGCGACGCGCTGCCGGACGGCGCCTAGTCAGGACGTACGCTCGCTCTCGTACTCGTACCCCGGCCTAAGGCAGGAACAGCAACGATGCAGTACGTGAAGCTCGGTTCGACGGGTCTGGACGTGTCGCGGATCTGTCTGGGCTGTATGAGCTACGGACTTCCCGACCGCGGCAACCACGAGTGGACCCTCGACGAGGAGGCGTCGCGCCCGTTGATCCGCCAGGCCCTCGACGCCGGCATCAACTTCTTCGACACGGCGAACGTCTACTCCGACGGCACCAGCGAGGAGATCGTCGGCAGGGCGCTCGCCGACTTCGCCCGCCGGGACGAGATCGTCCTGGCCACCAAGGTGCACGGCCGGATGCGGCCCGGGCCCAACGGCGGCGGTCTGTCCCGCAAGGCGATCCTCACCGAGATCGACCACAGCCTCACCCGCCTCGGCACCGACTACGTCGACCTCTACCAGATCCACCGCTACGACTCCGTCACCCCCGTCGAGGAGACGATGGAGGCGCTGCACGACGTCGTCAAGGCGGGCAAGGCCCGCTACATCGGGGCGAGTTCGATGTACGCCTGGCAGTTCTCGAAGGCCCAGTACACGGCCCGGGAACACGGCTGGACCCGGTTCGTGTCGATGCAGAACCACTACAACCTCCTCTACCGCGAGGAGGAGCGCGAGATGCTGCCCCTCTGCGCCGACCAGGGCGTCGGCGTCCTGCCGTGGAGCCCGCTCGCCCGTGGCCGGCTCACCCGCGACTGGGGCACCGCCACCGAGCGCAGCGAACGCGACGACTTCGGCCGCACCCTCTACCCCGAGGGCGACCGCACGATCGTCGAGGCGGTCGCCCGTATCGCGGCTCAGCGGGACGTTCCCCGTGCCCAGGTGGCCCTGGCCTGGCTGCTCCGCCAGAACCCGGTGACCGCCCCGATCGTCGGCGCCACCAAGCCGCACCACATCGACGACGCGGTGGCCGCGGTCGACCTCGACCTGACCGACAAGGAGATCGAGGAACTGGGGCAGCCGTACACCCCGCACCCGATCAGCGGCCACTGACCGCTCCGGAGCGGTCATGGCATGATCGGCGCACATCCGGGGGGAGGGGGCGGCGCATGTGGCCGTGGGGGCGGGGCAGAAGAGAGCGGGAACAGGCGCTCGGGCGCGCGGAGGCGGCGCTGCGGGACGCGTCGGCCGGGTTCCACGAGGTCGAGGTGGGCCTGCGGCGCATCACCTTCCTGCGGGACGAGGTGCAGCGGCTCCTCGACGAGCGGATCGGGCTGAACCGCGCGGAGTGCCGGGGGTTCATGGCCGGTAACGAGGAGGTCCTCACCCGGCACAACACCATCTTCGGCGAGTACTTCACCGACCTCGACGCGTGGACCCCGCTCGCCAGACATGACACGGCGGCCCGACTGGACGACGCGGCAACGGTGTTCACGGAGTGGTCCGGCCTCTGGGACGGGATCCTCGACAACCACCGCGACGGCGAGGACGAGCGCGCCGGCCTCTTCGACACCCTCGGGCGGTTCCGCACCGAGTGCCGGCCGATCCTCACCGACGCCGCGGAGTCGACGGCGGCGGCCCGGCGCGACCTCGACAGTCTGGCCGACGACGGCGTGCGCAGCCGCTCACTCGGGCATGCCCTGCGCACGCTGGAGGGCGAGCTGGACCGGCTCTCCGACGGCAGGACCACCGTCGCGAAACGGGCCGACGTCGCGTCGCGCGGGCGCCGACTGCACGCGGAGGCCGAGGACATACGGCGCCGGCTGCGCGCCGTACGACCTCGGCTCGCGGTGCTGGCGGAGACCGCCGGGGTCGGTTGACGGTCGGGGTCGGTTGACGGCGACCGGGCGCCGCCGCCGCTGTCAGTGCGGGGCGGACGCCACCGTCAGTGGGGCGCGGACGTCGCCTCGAACTCCGTACCGCACGGCCCCGCGCCTTCGCTCTCGCGCAGCCGGACCCGGGCGCCGTCCATCGAGACCGTGCGGTAGAAGCGGCCGATCCGCTCGGCCGAGCGGCCCACGTAGTGCCCGATGAACGAGCGGCGGAACCGGTCGGCGCTGCGGTTGGGCTGCGAGCCGTGCACCAGGCTGCCGTTGAAGAACAGGACATCACCCGGCGCCATGTCGACCGGCACCGTGGCCAGACCGGGCGGCGGCGGCACGTACTCCTGGGCGAAGGACACCCCGGCGTCCGCCTCCTCCGGACAGAACAGGTCCATCCGGTGTGTGCCCGGCACGACCTCCAGGCCGCCGTTGCCCCGGTCGATCGGCTCGCAGGCGATCCACGCGGCCACACAGGTCCCCGGCTCGACCCGCAGATAGAAGTTGTCCTGGTGCAGCGCCTGCCCCCGGGCACCCGGCGGCTTGAAATAGAACATGCTCTGCGCGGCCAGCACCTCCTCACCGAGCAGCACCTCGAGAACGGCGCGCAGCCGGGGGTCGAGGAGCAGGCCCAGCGACGGCTCGTGGAACTCGTGCGGCTGCATCACGCGCGGATACGCGTCCAACGGGTCGACCGGGTACCCGTCCTGTCCGGTCGGCCGCGGCTCGAAATGCCCCGGCACCGGACCGGCCGCGTGCAGCGCCGCGAACTCGGCACGGAGCGCGGCGATCTCCTCGTACCCGAACAGACCCCGTACGACGGTGAATCCGTCCTCCTCGAACCGTCGGCGCCCCTCCTCCGGCAGGATGGGGGCGCCGGCGGCGCCGATGCCTGTGACTGTCATCGTCCACTCCTTCGGTCCGCTGCGACTCGCCGTCACACTAGGGGCGCCGTACCCCGGGGGAGGATGCCCGTGAACGCTGACGGATTGCCCGAGACCGCTGTCCCCGCACCGCCGCCCGGTCTGGTGACTGTCGGGCGCTACGACGAGGGACCGGGGTACGCCGTCAACCGGCCGCAGGGCGCCGACAGTTGGCTGTTCACCTGGACGACAGGCGGCCACGGTCTGCTGACGCAGGGCGCGGCCGGGGTCCGGGCCGGCGCCGGGGACCTGGTCGTCCTCGGCCCCGGAGTGCGCCACCGCTATCTGGTCCAACCGGGCGCCCGGCACTGGCGGTTCTGGTGGGCGCACTGCCAGGCCCGCCCGTCCTGGACGGCCTGGCTGAGCCCGTACGCCGTCGGCGACGGCATGTACGTCGTCGCCCCGGTGCCGGTCGCCCTGCACGACCGGATGGCGACGGCGTTCGCCCGAATGCTGTCCGACGCCCGCTGGCCGGGCAGCGACACACGGCCGTTCAATTCCCCGCCCGATTCCGCTACTTCGTCGGTCTCCGAGAGCCCGATAGCCGTCGCACACGGCACCGCCGCCCGGGAACTCGCCCTCTGTTCCCTGGAGGAAATCGTCCTGCTCGCCTCGGCAGCGGCCCGGCCCCTTCCACAACGGCCGGGAATCGACGCCCGGGTGAGCCGCGCGGAAGCCCTCATCGCCGCCGATCCCGCCGCCCCGCACACCGTCCGGTCGCTCGCCGAGGGCGTCGCGCTCTCGCCCTCGCGGTTCGCGCACCTGTTCACCGAGCAGCTCGGCCGGTCCCCGATGCGGGCACTGCGCGAGGCCCGACTGCGCCACGCGGCCCGGCTGTTGGAGGCCACCGACCTACCGGTGGAGCGTGTCGCTGTCGCCTCCGGCTTCGCCAGCCCCTTCCACTTCAACCGGGTGTTCCGTGAACGTCACGGGACGCCGCCGGGTGCGTACCGGACGCTGTGCAGGCGCGTACCAGCGGTAACCGAGTCCGCTATTGGTTCTGTGGCGGCTCCTGGGCAGCGAGGTGAAGGAACCGGTCAACTCACGTGACGGTGCCGTGTGTTGCAGGGATCTACCACAGGTCCGGAACGTGAGCTGGGGAAACGTACAGGTAGCGGTGGCGGGACGTCCTAGACAGGCGGTTTTGCGCCACCGGCAGTGGACTACCGCCAATGGTTGCGAAACAGCCCTGAGTGAACTGAATACCGTTTGCAATGAGGATGTTGATACAGTGGCAATCCCAAAAGGATGCATCCCATTGACATGTCGTCAACCGTATTGGGCCGTGCTGGAATGCGGAAAACGGCGTGATCTCTTGTTCCAGCTCGATGAGCTGTGCAAAGGTGTGCACGTCGGCGTGCGGACAGTCTTTTTCCCCCTGCACGTACGCGGCGTCCCCGTTGACTCCCCGCTCCAAAAGAGCTGTCCGCTGCGGGCGTTCGCGATGCCGATTCCCCGTTTGGTCCGATCCTGTCGTTTCGTCGGCCGGGTCGCATACCGCTAGGTATGGACTAAAACCCGCGTTGTCCGTGGAGGAATGCAGACGTGAAAGACGCAGGCCTGTCGAATTCCCCAACCCCGGCTCCCGCTTACGACGCTTCGGATGTCGAACTCAGCGCCGAGCTGCAGAAGTGGACGGGGACGACGCCCGCGCTCCATCCCGTGGGTGAACTGCTCGACCGGCACTGGGAAGCCGCCTTCGCCTACGCCCGTCTGTGCACCAGCGGCCCGAGCCCCGCCGGAATGCTCACCACCGCCGCGTTCACCCGCCTCTTCGGGGAATCCCTCCGGCACAACGGCCCCACCTCCGCCTGGCGGCCCCAACTCCTGGTCACCGTGCGCCGGCTCGCGGCCGAGTGGGAGAGCGACCACCGCCACGAGATGCTCCACCCCGAACTGCGCACCACCCCCGGCGGCGGGAACCGCGTCGCCGCCCGCCTGCTGCCCGCCCCCGACCGGCGGCTGCTCTCCAGGGCGTTCCAGAACCTCTCGCAGTCCGCGCGCTGTCTGCTGTGGCACGCGGAGGTCGAGGGCGAACCGCTGGAGATACCCGCCGCCCTGCTGGGCATGGGCGTGACCGACGCCGCCGTGGAACTCGGACGGGCCCGTGGCCGCCTGCGCGAGGAGTGCCTGCACGTCCACCGCGAGGTCGTGCCCCGGGAGGAGTGCCGCCGCTACATCCGGCTGATCGACGTCACCTGCCGGCGCCGCAGCCTGGACGTCGACCCCGATCTGGCCAAGCACCTCTCCGACTGCAAGCACTGCCGGTACGCCGCCGACCAGCTGAACCAGTTCAACGGCGACCTCGCCCTCGCGCTGGCCGAGGGCGTGCTCGGCTGGGGTGCGCGCGTCTATCTGGAGTCCCGCCCGGGACGCGCCGCGGAGAGCGCCATCGTGGAGGTCGAGCAGGCCCCGATCGTCGAGATAGCCACGGTCGAGAACCTGCTCCCGGTCCCGCGCGTCCTGGCCCAGGCCCCGCCCATGCCCACCACGGCACCCGTCTCCACCGAGCTGGTCGTCCGCCCCGGATCGCACCGCTCCGCGCACAAGGCGGCACGGCGCGCGGTCCGCCGCCGCAACCGCGCCCTCGCCGTCGCGACCGTGAGCGCGCTGGTCCTCCTTCCGCTGGTCCTGTGGAACGCGCTCGGCCAGAGCGACGACGAGGGCCCGACGGCCGAGACCAGCCCCTCGGACACCGCCACCAACGGCTCCGGCACCGCCGACAACGACCCCTCCTGGATCGGCGCCGGGGAGACCACGAAGGGCGCCCTGAGCGGCCGGCTGCACAACGTCGAGTCCGGACTGTGCATCGGCACCGTCGGCGGCAAGCCCGTCAAGGGCGCGGAGACCGAGCTGACCAACTGCTCGGCGGCGGCCGGCCAGCAGTGGTCGTACGAGAAGGACGGCCTGCTGCGCAGCCTCGCCGCCCCGGACCTCTGCCTCGACTCCCACCTCGGCTACTCCGTCCAGCTCGCTCCGTGCACGGGCGCCGCCCAGCCCGCCACGAAGAACGTGCGCTACGACTTCACCCTCCAGGGCGCCCTGGTCCCGCGCTGGGACCAGGATCTGGCGCTGACCCCCGCCGACGCCAAGAACAAGACCGCGCTGGTAGTGAAGTCACGCGATGAGTCCGCCGACCAGCACTGGGTCTTCGACTCCTCGTCGCCCTCGCTCCAGATGGAGGCCGTCAACTGGGACGCGGCCACCGAGTCCAGAGCCCCGGTCGTCAAGAAGAGCCCTGCGCCGACCCCGACGGCGACACCGACCCCCACGCCCACACAGGTCGCGCCGTCCCCGACCCCGTCGACGGCCGAGCCGACCCCTTCGGCCTCGTACCCGTCCAACGTGCCCTGCTACTACTACGGTTACTACGCCTGCTCCTCCAACGGGCAGTACGGAAACAACGGCAACAACTACGGGTACGGATACGGCGGTTACGGCTACGGCGGCTGGGGAGGCCGCTGACGCGCGGGTCCCGCCCGCCCCTCAGGCCCCGAGGACGAGCAGCGAGCCCCACAGCGCCACCACGGCCGGAATCAGCGCGGCCGGCACGGAGATCAGCCCGAGCCGTGTGAACTCCCCGATGCCGACCTCGTGTTCGTACCGGTGCACGATCCGCCGCCACAACAGGGTCGCCAGCGATCCGGCGTACGTCAGGTTCGGACCGATGTTCACCCCGAGCAGCACGGCGAGCACCGCACCTGGACCGGCCGTGGCGGTGAGCGGCAGCAGCACGAGCACCGCGGGCAGGTTGTTGATCAGATTGGCGAGTACGGCGGCCAGCGCGGCGATCCCGAGCAGCGCGACCAGCCCGGTCCCGTCGGGCAGCACCCGGCCGAGCGCATCGGCGAGCCCGTTGTCCACGACCGCACGGACGACGACGCCCAGCGCCAGCACGAACGCGAGGAACCCGGGCGCCGTGGCGCGCAGCACCGTCACCGGGGTCGCGTGCCGCCGCACCAGCGCGCGCCCGGCGAGCACGAGCGCCCCCGCGAGCGCGGCCCACGCCGGGTCGATGCCCACCGCGGAGGCCACGACGAACCCGGCCAGTGTGCAGCCCACGGTGACGAGGGCGAACAGGGGAAGCGCGGGCTCGTCCCGTGTGTCCGTCTCCCCGGGCGATGGCACGTCCTGCGCGGGCACCGCCAGATCGGCGGCGAAGAACCGGCGGAACACCAGGTACTCGGCGCCGATCGCGACCAGCCAGGGCAGCGTCATCAGCGCGGCGAACCGGGTGAAGCTCAGCCCGCTCGCGCTGAACGCCAGCAGGTTGGTGAGGTTGGAGACCGGCAGCAGCAGCGACGCCGTGTTCGACAGATGCGCACAGGCGTAGGAGTGCGGCTTGGGCCGGATCCCGCTCCGGGCGGCCGTGGCGAACACCACCGGCGTGAGCAGGACGACGGTCGCGTCCAGGCTCAGTACGGCAGTGATCGCCGAGGCGAGCACGAACACCGAGGTCAGCAGCCGCTTGGGCCGGTTCCCCGCCCGACGGGCCATCCACGCCCCGCAGGCCCGGAAGAGCCCCTCGACATCGCAGAAGTGAGCCAGCACCAGTACCGCCGCGAGGAAGCCGACCACCGGCCCGAGCCGCTCGGCCTCCTGCCACGCGTGCTCCGGCGAGATCGCCCCGGTGACGACCACGAGCCCGGCGGCGGGAACCGCCACGACCGCCTCCGGCAGCCCGAAGGGGCGGACGACGGCACAGGCCAGTACGGCGACGAGCAGGACGACGGACAGGGCCTCGGCGGACGCGGAGTTCAGGGTTCGGTCCTCCGGGACGGAAAAATCGGAACCCACCCATGAAAGCAGGCACCGTCGACCGGCCCGCCCACCGGGTCAGGCACAGCTCACCGGCCCGCCCACCGGGTCAGGCGCCGCTGCCCGGGCCGAAGACCGTCAGGAACACCGACGACTCGTTCCCGCCGACGGGCACCTCGCCCTTCTCCCACGTCACCTTCAGCGGGTCCCGCTCGTCCGGCGGGGTGACCAGCAACTCGGCCGGAGTCGCCGTCTCGGCCTCGCTGATCTCCGGGTTGGCGAAGCTCAGGCCTGCCCAGGCACTGCCGCCCGGCGCCAGCTCGACCGTCGTCGGCGTGGCCTCGGACCGCTTCGGATCGGAGCCCAGCTGCTTGCCGGCCGCGTCCACGAAGGCGGCACCCGGGTAGCCGCGCAGGGTGCAGACGCGGTCGGAGTCGTTGGTGAGGACGACGGGGAAGTTCTTCTGCCCGGCGCCCGGATCGAGCCGCCCGACCGAGGCCCGCAGGTCGGCGGTGCGGCAGCGGGTGTCGCCGGTCGACGGGGTGCCGGTCGACGGGACGGCCGTCGAAGGAGCGGGCGTCGAAGTGACGGCTGTCGACGGGGAGGCTGCCGACGGGGTGGCCGTGCCGCCCCCGTTGCCGCAGGCCCCGAGGAACAGAACCGGTAAGGCGAGCAGCGCGGCTCGGGATGTACGGAAGATCGCCATGTCCACACTCCTGGATGTCACTGCGCGTACGGCGTCTCGTGCACCGTCACGAGTGTCCGATGCGGCCGGAACCAAAATGGTTCACGCACCGATGGAGTCAGGAGTCACATCTCGTCCGTCAGCGACAGCTCCGCCCAGATCGTCTTCCCGTCGGGTGTGTGCCGGCTGCCCCACCGCTCGGTGAGCTGGGCGACCAGCAGCAGACCGCGCCCGCCCTCGTCGAAGGTTCTCGCGCGCCGCAGATGCGGGGCGGTGTGGCTGCTGTCGGAGACCTCGCAGATCAGCCGGGCCGCGTCATGGATGAGCCGTAGCCGGATGGGGTGCGAGCCGTACCGGATGGCGTTGGTGACCAGCTCGCTCACCACCAGCTCGGTGGTGAACGCGGCCTCGCTCAGGTCCCAGACGTCGAGCTGCTCACCGACCTGCTTGCGGATCGGCCCGACGAGCGCCGGATCGGCCGGGATGTCCCACGTCGTGACCCGGGAGGCGGGCAGCCCCTGGGTGCGGGCCAGGAGCAGCGCCACGTCGTCGGCGGCGCCGCCCGGCGGGAGCAGGGTGTGCAGGATCCGGTCGCAGGTCTCGTCGAGCGAGTCCGCGTACGCCGCCAGCGCCTCGCACAGCAGCCGGTGACCGGTGTCGATGTCCCGCTCGCGGCTCTCGATGAGCCCGTCGGTGTAGAGGGCGAGGACCGTGCCCTCGGGCAGCTCCAGTTCGGTCGACTCGAACGGGAGCCCGCCCAGCCCCAGCGGGGGACCGGCGGGCAGCCGCACCTGCCGGGGTCTGCCGCCCGGCGTGAGCATGACCGGCGGCGGATGCCCGGCGCGGGCGAGGGTGCAGCGCCGCGACACCGGGTCGTACACCGCGTACAGACAGGTGGCGCCGACCTCGCCCGGGCCGCCCTCGCCGCCGGCCTCGGCGGACAGCCGTACGACGAGGTCGTCGAGGTGGGTCAGCAGCTCGTCCGGGGCGAGGTCGATGTCGGCGAGCGTGCGCACGGCGGTGCGCAGCCGGCCCATGGTGGCGGAGGCCTGGATGCCGTGGCCGACGACGTCCCCGACGACCATCGCGACCCGCATCCCGGACAGCGGGATCACGTCGAACCAGTCGCCGCCCACCCCGGCCCGCGCCGCCGGGAGATAGCGCGAGGCCGCTTCGAGGGCGGCGGTGCGCGGCAGGGTCCGGGGGAGCAGACTGCGCTGCAGGGCGAGGGCCGTCTCGCGTTCGCGGGAGAACCGGCGGGCGTTGTCGATACAGACGGCGGCCCGGGCGGTCACCTCCTCGGCGAGCAGAGCGTCGTCGTCGGTGAACGGGTCGGGCCGCTGGTACCGGGTCAGGACGGCTACCCCGAGGGTCGTACCGCGTGCCGTGATCGGTACGGACATCGTGGAGTGGATGCCGAACTCCTTGACGCGGTTGAAGCGTGCCTTGTCCCAGGCCAGCCACTGTTCGAGGGCGCCGGAGGGCACGGTGGCCACGATGGTGCGGCCCGCGAGGAGGGAGTCGGCCTGGGGCGAGGAGACGGGGTACTGGTCCAGCTGTCCCGGCTTGGCCACGGCTTCCGGGTTGCCCGGGAGGATCGAGCGGTGGGCGGCCCGGCGCAGACTGATGGGCGCCGTCAGCTCGGCCGGACGGTGGTCGCCGCCGTGCTGCGGCGGGTCCAGCAGATCGACGCTGACGAAGTCGGCGAGCGCCGGGACACAGACGTCCGCCAGCTCCTGAGCCGTTCGGGTGACGTCGAGGGTGGTGCCGATGCGCACGCTCGCCTCGTTCACCAGCTGGAGCCGCTCCCGGGCGAGGTACTGCTCGGTGAAGTCATGGGCCGCGAGACAGACCCCCCGCACCCGCCCCTCGGCGTCCTTGAGCGGCGCCATCCGGGCCAGCCAGGCGTGCGCGCGGTCCTCACCGCCGGTCTGCAGATAGGTCTGTACGTCCTTGGCCCGGCCGCTGGTCAGCACGTCGAGCATGTGCTGCTCCAGCTCCGCGCTGCGTTCCCTGCCGCCTATCTCGGCGATCCTGAGCCCCCGGATGCGCTCCAGCGGCAGCCCGATGACCCCGGCCATGGCGTCGTTCACGCCGTGCAGCCGCAGCCGGTCGTCGTAGACGGCCGTCGCACAGGGCGCCTGGGCCAGCGCGGCCCGCATCAGCGGGTCGTCCTCGGGTCGCCCCCCGCTCTCCAGCGGGGTGAGGACGAGCCATTCGGCCGGCCCGCCGTCCGGGGGCGGCCGGTGGTGGGCGAGGAGCCAGGTGGACACCGTCCCGCCGTCGCGGTGACGCAGCGCGAGGGTGCCGGACCAGGGGTCCTGCGCCGGGCGGCCGGGCCCGGGCGGACCGCCGTCGGCCAGCAGAGAAGCGGCGGGACGACCGAGCACCTCGGCCGCCGACCAGCCCAGCAGCCTGCGAGCGCCTTCGTTCCAGCCGGTCAGTGTGCCCCGCTCGTCGACGACGGCCCGCGCCGTGGCGGCATCGTCGAACGGGTACACCGGACTCATCGTCGCCACTCCATCGTGAACACTCACAGTGAGCAGGGGACGTCACTGGTGTTCCACAGTAATGCGTCCTGCCGCCGCACGGTCGGGAACACCGCTGTCCCCGGACCCCGGCGAGGGCCGCCGCTCGGGGCCCGAATCAGGCCGTTGTGACAGGTGAGACCGAAGTACGGCACCGGCCCCTTGACGGGCGCATGTTCCTCACCGTCAGAATCTGTTTGCTAACGATCAGTTGTGATTACTTCTGGGCCCTGGTGGGACTCCCGGGCCCTCACGAGGGAGAGCCGCCATGACGGTCACGCGCAGATCGGTCCTGATCGCCGGTACGTCCGCCCCGGCGGCCGGAGCCTTACTGGGCACCGCGACCGACGCGCGGGCCGCCGACCGGGCCGCCCGCCGAACCGTCCCACTCCGGGACGGCTGGCGCTTCGCCCTGGTCGACCCGGGCGGGATCACCGACCCCACCGGCGCGTACGAGAACGCCCCCGACCCCGCGTACGACGACTCGGCGTGGCGGACGGTCGCCGTCCCGCACGACTGGAGCATCGAACTCACCCCGACCACCGAGCACGGCACGACCAGCGGCACCGGCTTCTTCCCCGGCGGCCTCGCCTGGTACCGCCTGTCCTTCACCCTCCCGCCCGCGTTCGCCGGCAAGCGGATCTCGGTGGAGTTCGACGGCGTCTACATGGACTCGTACGTCTACTGCAACGGCACGGAGGCCGGCCGCCACCCCTACGGCTACACCGGCTTCGCCCTCGACCTCACCGACCTCCTGCACACCGACGGCACCACCGAGAACGTGCTCGCGGTCAGAGTGCGCAACCGACTGCCCAGCAGCCGCTGGTACTCGGGCAGCGGCATCTACCGCGAGGCCCGCCTGGTCGTCACCGAGCCGGTGCACGTGGAGCGCTGGGGTACGTATGTGACGACACCGGAGATCACCGGCGACCGGGCCGTGGTCCAGGTACGTACCGCCGTGGCGAACGAGTCCGACGCCGCCGCCGACGTCGAGGTCGTCTCCCGGATCGTCGACCCGCGCGGCCGTACGGTGGCCCGCACCTCGTCCACGACCACGGTCACCGACCGGTCGACGGAGACCCATGAACTCACGGTTCCCGACCCGAAGTTGTGGGACATCGAGACCCCCCACCGCTACACCCTGAAGACCGAACTGCGCGTCGGCGGCACCACGGTGGACACCCACCGCACGACCTTCGGCATCCGGAGCTTCAGCTTCGACCCGGACGAGGGCTTCCAGCTGAACGGCACCCAGCACAAGATCAAGGGAGTGGACCTCCACCACGACTTGGGCGCCCTAGGTGCTGCGGTGAGTATGGACGCGATCCGCCGCCAGATGACGATCATGAAGTCGATGGGCGTCAACGCCTTCCGCACCTCGCACAACCCGCCCTCGCCGGAGATGATCCAGGTCTGCGAGGAACTGGGCATCGTGATGATGGTGGAGGCCTTCGACTGCTGGCGCAGCCCCAAGACCCGCTACGACTACGGCCGGTTCTTCGAGGAGTGGGCGGACCGGGACATCACGGAGATGGTGAAGGCGGCCCGCAACTCACCGGCCGTCCTGATGTGGTCGATAGGCAACGAGATCTCCGAGTTCACGTCGACCTCGGGCCTGGTGATGGCGGACCGCCTGATCGCAGCGGTGAAGGGATCCGACGAGACCCGCCCGATCGTGATCGGCTCGCACCGCCACCGCAGCGTGCCGGCCCCCGGCACTCCGGGCGACCTGATCCTGGCCAAGCTCGACGGTCTCGGCCTCAACTACAACACCGCGGCCTCGGTGGACGCCCTGCACGCCCGCTATCCGCACCTGTTCCTCTTCGAGTCGGAGTCCTCGTCCGAGACCTCCACCCGAGGCGCCTACCAGGAGCCGGAACGCCTGAACACGGGCGAGAACCACACGCCGGGCAAGCGAGCCGTCTCCTCGTACGACAACAACCTCGCGTCCTGGACGATGAGCGGCGAGTACGGCCTGAAGAAGGACCGGGACCGCAAGTGGTTCGCGGGCGAGTTCCTGTGGTCGGGCATCGACTACATCGGCGAACCGACGCCGTACGACGTGTTCCCGGTGAAGGCGTCCTTCTTCGGCGCGGTCGACACGGCGGGCTTCCCCAAGGACATGTACCACCTGTTCCGCAGCCAGTGGACGAACGACCCCATGGTCCACCTCCTCCCCATGACCTGGAACCACGAGCCGGGCGACACGGTGGAGGTCTGGGCCTATGCGAACGTCGACACCGTGGAGCTGTTCCTCAACGGAAAGTCGTGCGGGACAAGGCGGTTCGACACGAAGAAGACGGTCGACGGCCGCGTCTACCTGGAGACCACGGAGGCCACCGGCGACGACAAGACGGTCACCTCCGGCCCCTGGCCCGGCAGTTACACCAGCCCGACCGGCAGTGCGGGCAAGCTGCACCTGACCTGGCATGTGCCGTACGCACCGGGTGAGTTGAAGGCGGTGGCGCGGCGGGACGGCCGGATCGTGGCGACGGACGTCCTGCGGACGGCGGGCGAGGCGCACGCGATACGCCTGACGGCGGACCGCAAGTCCTTTGCGGCGGACGGTCGTTCACTGTGCTTCGTCACGGCTGAGGTGGTCGATGCGAGGGGAGTGGTGGTACCCGACGCCGAGCACCTGCTCGCCTTCGAGGTCGACGGCGATGGCTCGCTGGCGGGTCTCGACAACGGGCGGGAGGAGAGCGCGGAGCGCTACCAGGCGAGCACACGAACCGCCTTCCACGGCAAGGCACTTGCCATCGTCCGGGCGGGTGTGGAGGTGGGACGATTGAAGGTCACGGCCCGCTCGGCGGGGCTGCGCACGGGGACGGTCGTCGTCCGTACGACGCCGTCGCGCGACGAAGCGCGAACTCCGGCGGTTCCCTTCCCGCCGGACCCTGGCCCGGGACCGCAGGTGTACCCGGTGGCGGACGCGAGCTACTCCGGCCGCCCGGACACCCTGCCCGCCGCGATGCTCGACGGCGCGCCCGGCACCGGCTGGTCCAACGCCTTCTACAAGGCACCGACCGCGCTGCTGCCCGCGTTCAGCGGGGCCCGCGCGGAGGACTGGGTCTCGGTCGTCTGGGGACGGGCCCGCGACTTCACGAGGGTCGAGGTCTCCTTCACGGTGGACGCGACACACAGCCTGCCTGCGTCGGTAGGGGTGTCGGTGTGGGACGGCGACGGGTATGTGCCGGTGCCGGAGGCG
>Ga0307513_10006847_pt1 | contig 14845 bp, 9 predicted proteins | sample 15_EM_MG_FD_202174 | JGI IMG/M metagenome (GOLD analysis project Ga0307513, IMG submission 202174) | Populus trichocarpa ectomycorrhiza microbial communities from riparian zone in the Pacific Northwest, United States - 15_EM | ecosystem: Host-associated > Plants > Roots > Unclassified | place... | reverse complement strand
TGATGATATTGTTGCTCTTCATAAGATAAGAGGTTCCTACGCCAAACCAAATTCCATCGCCATTGATCATTCACCCATTGACCCATCTCATTAACCAAACCATTCCGAAAAGTAGAATTTTGGTAAAACCTAGGGAAAATGCTACGTAAAACATTTGATCCTATCCACATGTCAGACCAGAAGAGAATGGAGGATCCATCACAAATCATAAATTTAATGTTTTCACGCAATACTAAGCCGATGACACTGTTTGGATCCAAGATTGACAAAACATCTTTCCAAAATGGGGAAATATAACCATGTAATTTTGGGATTCCGTTCTTGAAAGTCTTAGAGTAAGTAATTAAACGCTCAAGCCAACTTGATTCAGACCACGACATACGCAAGTTTGTGATAACGGCCAATTAACTTTGACAATCGCAGTGGAATATTGGAACTGGTTGTCCAGCAAATTACGCCGTGCTCTGGAAAACATGACAGCGACTCAGAATTTGAATGAAATTGGCATAAGTCTTTGGAGATGATACTATTCACATGTACACTGCTTGTTTACTTTTCCACCATATATATATATCATAAGGTACTCGTACACCCCAAAAGAAAAAAATTTATAGGTAATTCAGAAGTATTCATTAAGATAGTTTTTCTTTATACTTGAGAAAGGAATTATTTACAGAAATACTTCATCAACTCATAATTCAACCACTAAAAAACCTTATTATACTAGTATATCTGATTTTAACACTTCATCAAAAAAAAAAAAAAACATACGTTAACCATTCCGGAATTTTTTTAAAATTAAAACCTTTTAATCATTAAAAAAGAAGTTTTCATTATACTTATGATCAAAATATAGATAATAATATTACCATATCTATATTTTGCATCAATAGTATTACCAATTTACCATATCAAGTATTAAGTGGTTTTTTACGTAAGTTAGGCACTTGATGTATTTATTTTTAAATACATGATATAAAATCATTTACAAATAATAAACATATAAGTCAACATAATATACCTACATGATAACTGAATGTAGAAGATATCTTGAATAATTGATATATTCAATATGAATCTCTATTACAGATACTAGTTTTTTTTGGCAAAAAAAAAGAATGAAAGAATTCTAATTCTATAAAGTTGAATAAAATAAAAAATTTGATTGATTATTTAATTTGCTATGTTTAGTGTGTGACTCGTCGGTTTTTCAAAGGTCAAAATAAGAATGATTTGTAAAGCCAAACAGAAAATTATGAATTGTAAAATAAACAAAAAATTATTATTATGTTTAATTAGTATTTCCATATGAATTGTAAAATAAAGCCAACATGAAGTTTTTTTTTTTTTTTGCATAAATAAACTAAAAACCAATATGATTATGAATTGTAAAGTAAAACAGAAAATTATGCAGATAAATGAAAGGATGAGAGAAAGAGAGAAAATAATATTATTGATATAGGATTCCAATATGTGTAAGGTCCATAGTTCATATTATAAAAGTCAATGTAATAAAACATTAGTATCAATTGATTCATAATTAAATGAGTCCCATTCATAGAACAAAATAATCAAGAGCCTTGGGCCAATAAAGACTAAGAACATTGACTAAAGAATAAATTCATTAGGCGACTTCATTATATAATTAAGACCTAACCATTAATAAAAAAGCAATGGGAATGGTGGAATCTATATAAATATATAAGATTTTATTGAAAATGAATTAAATGATTTATTGGGTATGATGGCAAGACGAAACCATGAGACAATCCATTTAATTATTTTGATCAGTCATAGGTTTACTCTACAAATTAAATAAATATTGAAAGAGTAAATTAATATTTATCCGTGAAGATTTTTATAGTATCTAATTTTTAAATTTTAAGCGATATGGTCTAATATTCATAATAGATATAGACTTGTTATAACATTAAAAGAATATTATCTAAATATTATCTAAAAATAGTCTAAAATAAAAATAAAAATAATTATCTATAAATTTAGAATTCTCTATGAATTTCTATATAGAAATAGTATACATAATTATCTATATAAGATAGACAAATAAAAAATATATAAATTTCTAAGATAATAAATAAATTAGGTGAAATATCAATATCATGGAATCCCAAGATTCCGTGTATTATTCATATGTATATTTTCTTTTTAATCATAATCATTTCATCCGTGAGGAGCTGGATCGGAAGAAACTCTCATGTTCGGTTTTACAGTAGATATGGAATTGTGAAACAATCATCAACTATAATCCCAAAAGAACTAGATTCCATACACAATATGGAGGAAGAATGAAAGGAGTATCTTATCGAGCTAATCAATATGCTCTTTAGGAACTTGAACCCGTTTGGATTATGTCTAGAAAAATAAAAGTAGGGCGTCGGGTAATGACATAAATGTACGCCACAGTGGAAAAATATGGGTTGGTATCTTTCCGGACAATCCAGTTACCCCAAGACCCTCGTAAACATGTATGGGTTTAGGGAAATGATCTCCCAAATATTAGGTAGCTATTGTTAAACCAAGTAGAATGATTTATGAAATGGATGATGTAGCAGAAAATATAGCCAGAAAGGCTATGTCAGTAGCCAGAAAGGCTATTGTTGATTCAAGTTTTTTATTCTTTTTTTATTTGAATTGTTTTTAATTTCATTCTTAAATATCAAGTTTATTGAGGATTAGCCTTCATAACTCATTCTTAATTCTTAAATATCATTTATTGAGGATTATTTTCAATTTTATTTTTATTAGAATTAAATATCAATTTTAGTTTGTGTTCTATGAGGTTATCCTAATCTCATGACCCGAGTCACGAGTTTGGTCTATTGACTCAGGTGTTTTTTTTTGTTGTTTTTTTAATAGATTTATTTTTAATTTCATTCTTTTGGGTTGACTGAGAATCGAGTTTCATAATTTATTTTGATTTTATTTATATAGAGTTATCATAGTCTCATGACTTAGATTTGACAGGTTTAACTCGGGTTGACTCGACTTTTTTTTTTGTTTAATTTTATTTTTAATTTCATCCTTAAACATTGGGTTGATTGAGAATCAGGTTAAAAAATAAAACTCTATATGCCTTATATAGGGTTATCAGGGTCTCATGACCTATGCGATAAATTTGACAGGTTAATCCGAGTTGATCTAATATCTTGTTGTTTTAATATTTTAAAAAAGATGTTGTCTTTATTTTTTAATTAAACAGCATTTTTTATCGGTCGTTCGGGTTGTCTTTGGTCATGCCAAGTCAACCAGGTCATATCAAGTTAATAAAACTAATTTAATTTTTTCATTATGCTAAAAAACACATCAACAATGTCTGGATATTCTTTTTACATAAAAAAAATTGATCTCATAAACAATATAGCGCGGGAAATAATCTAGGATGTACTTACTAATCATAAATAAAACTAATTAAAAAAATAAAAGAAGGCATAAAACTAGTGAATGCTCAACCTGTTGGGTTTGGATCTCCCCTTCATTTAGGTTCAAACCATGTGTGTGTATTAAGAAAAAGGAAGGATGGCTTTCTATGCAAGCTAGATTGGCAGACAATAAACACAAAGAAAAAGGGGTCCTTTTAGCCTAGAGTTTTTTGAAAGATAAGGAAAAGTGTTTTTTCTATTTTCTTGCCTTGATCCTACGGTGATTCCAGACCCAATCAAAATCAAATTTTATTAGTATATTATTCATTTGGTTGATAAGTTGATTTTGTTTCATAAACAGGAAGCTGGATGGCTTTCTTCATTTGGTTATTACGGTTGATATCCATCTTCGAGATGATGCTTTTGTTGTTGTGGTGATCATCCAAGCTAGCTGCTTGATGGTGTTAATTTTATGTATCCTCTTTTTACTTAATTTGTAATTCCATTGTGGAAAAATCTTGATAGATTATGGTCCCGTAATTTTTTCCAGACCAAAGTTTTTCAAGTGGAATATCTTTGTGTTAATTGTGTTGATGTGTGTTTGATTATTTCCTTTTTTTTTTATTACTGTTAATTTAATTCTTACCATTTTAATTATAGCTTGAACATGTGACTTTTCCCAACCCAACTTTACAAAGTATATCCTCGTTTGATTTTACTCTAACTAAAGTTTTGCTTAGAATCCTCGATCGTAATTCGAAAAGAGAACAACACAAGATGAGTGTGTATTTCATGCAGGAGGTTCTAATTAATCAGATTTGTATCTATTGTATTTAAATCATGTGAAGAGCTCTGAAAGACCCTCAATTTTTGAGCTAATTTCATTATTTTCATTTTCATTTTTGAATTTTTAGCTTTATTTCAGATTTTATGTGGTCTTTCTATTTAGGATTCTAACTCTTATACCTTGCAAATGTTAGTTTCTAACCTATTTAAAAAGCTGTATATCTTAGAAAAAAAATATTCATAAATAAAATATAAATTTGGTAACAATTCTATCTTTCTTTGCTTGACGTGATCTTCTTGTGTATTGGCTTTGGTCTCCGTCAAAATCGCCATGCTTTCCTGCTATTTTTTTTTGTGTAAACGAGTAATTGGCAAACCCGCAACTACTACCTTGTCCTTTCCAGCATAGAAAATCTTGCCCTAACAACCATCAGGGGTAGTCACACCCTTTTCATAGGTTCTTGCTTTATTAAAAGCCCTGAAAGACCCTCAATATTTAGCAGCTAATTTCATTACTTTTATTTTTATTTTTTAATTTTTAGCTTTATTTCAGATTTTATGTTGTCTTTCTTCTTTGATTTAGGGTTCTAACTCTTATTAAAAAACAGGGACAGTTGATCTGGATCGGTGATCATATTAAAAAAGTGCCTGATACCACAATTTCAATTGCAAAATCTGTCAGCTAATCAACAAGAAATGAAAACAACAAAACTATAAAAGTAAGATAATCCGAAGGCATGCTAGTTGAATTGAAAATCTAGATTTATAAACCAACCGTGAAGTTAAAAACGCATAATTGTTATTGCATGATGAATCCTCAAAATCTAGATTGAAAGGAAATGATTTTATACACAAACTTTTCATACTAGATTGTAAGGAAACTAGATTAATGTAGGTTATCCAACTTTTCTTGATTTTTATTTTTATTATCTTTGTATTAATGGTGAAGGAATTCTTAAATTCGCTTGTTTGCCTCCATTGAAATGCTTTTTCATATACAAGATGTTCATGAAAATATTAAGCCCTAAATATATATACAAAGGAAAATCTGTGGATTTTTCTTAGATTTTGTTACCTAGAATATTATTCTTTCTATTTATCTCGAGGATCTTATTTTTTATCACCCATCTGGGATTACCTCGTCTGAAAAACTCTTTCTCAAAATTGAATAGATCTTATATATAGCATGCTTTAATATCCCATTCAATACAGTGGTCAAATTATTTAGTATCCTTGATCCATTCCATTGTTTACAACACGAAAATCCCCAAGGTAAATTAGTTGATGAAAATTGAACTTTTTTTTTTTATTCTTCACAAAAGAAACTTTATAGCTATCCATTATTCACTCTGAAAAATCTAAACCGATGCTTTACCGTTGAATAATTCATATGTTATTGTGATAGCAATGCGTATTTTCTAGCATCAAAACCTTTCTGTTTAAAGTCTTCAGCCCATCTCCCACGTTTATCTTAATCAATCATTGTCTCTGTAGCTGTTATTAGCCATTAGAATGATAAGGAGATTGTAGTGGTAATTGTTGTCTTCCGAGTAAGTTAAACGCTCAGACCAACTTGGCTGACAGACCATATCACAAGTTTGTCACATATATAGGCCAATTTTCTTTAACATCTTGCGATGGAATTTAATGAAGCAAGACAAAGACTTAGTTAGACTTCGAATGAAACTGAAAGGAGTGCAAAAGGCCATTGAAGATGGAGACTTGGACATGGGAAAATTACTTTTCCTCCGGGCTAATATCAATAATAAAAAAAATCAGATTCTTTGCACACTGAAAAAAATTAATGGATACATCAATGAAAAATCCCCATTGTTTTCAATCAAATTTGGTTTCCTTCACAATAAATTATTTGTGATAGTAATGTTTGAAAATTTGTTTAAGTTTTTTTTTAATAATAATTGAGGTTATTTTATTAAATGTTAGAAATTATAGATGCATGGACCTAGAGTGACCAAAGAGGATGATTTCAAGATTTAAAACTGTTAAATAATATTTATTTAGTCTTATTTATTAAGGGTAGAATAATATTTTCAGTTTAACCTATATATAATTTCTTTGTATTTAGGTTAACTCTAAGAACTCATAATAAATAGATTATTGAGAATTCTAACCTCCTTTTGTGTTTGATCTTAATTATTTTAACATGGTATCAGAGCTGGTTTTATGGAATGAGACTTGATCTCAAACACAGCTTTCATAGATCCAACTGGAAATTTTTTTGGATTGATATTTTGTCTTCTGCTTTTGCAAAATTGGGTATTTCGTCTTTCCTTCAACTTTTGTAATTTGATATTTGCATTCAGTTTCTACAAATATTTTGGTATTTCATCTTCCTTTCAGTTTCTGCAAATTTGTTTTGTGTTTTGGCGTAATTGTATAACTTCAAAAAGATATTTGTTTAGTTTCTGCAATCTCTGTTCAGTTTCTACAATTTGATATTTTGTTTTCCGCTGCTTTTGCATTATGGTTCTTTGTGATTGTTGATTATGGCTATTGAAAGAGATGATTTGCTTCAATATGTGAGTGTGAGGTTGGATGGGAAAAACTATTCATATTGGAGCTCTGTAATGAGATTTTCTTAAGGGTAAAAAGATGTGGGGATATGTTAGTGGAACCTATGTGGTACATAAAACCATTGAGGAAGGGGATGTTGCTTTGATAGATGCATGAGAAGCAAACAATGCAAAGATCATTACTTGGATCAACAATTTTGTTGAGCATTCCATAGGTATGCAATTGGCGAAGTATGAGACAACAAAGGAGGTTTGAGATCATCTGCAAAGGTTATTCACATAATCAAATTTTGCAAAGCAGTATCAGTTAGAGAATGACATACGAGCTCTTCGCTAGAAGAATATGAGTATTCAAGAGTTCTATTATGTCATGACAGATCTTTGGGATCAATTGGCTCTTACATAATCGATAGAATTAAAGGCATGTGGTGCTTACATTGAGCGTAAAAAGCAGCAATGATTGGTACAGTTTTTAATAGCACTTCGCAGTGATTTCAAAGGACTTAGAGGTTCAATACCCAATTTTTGACCCACCTTTTTGATAAAATTTTTGGAAAATCCAAAAATAGCAAAAAAACAATGAAAATCCAAAAAATACGTTTTTAATATATTTGCATCGTTTTTAGCATTTTCAACGTCGTCTAAAAAAAGAATTTAAATTTTCAAAGGTTTTTGGAACGCGTTCGACTTTTCACGCATCATTTTTTAAATCATTGATTTTTCTAATTGAGTCGACGCTGATATTGCTTGTTTTCAAAAAATATAAAAAAATAAAAAAAATCAAAATTCTACAAAAAAAGAAAATTGAGGGACTAATTTTGAGGCCCAAGCAACATATTACCTATAAATATAAGTAAAAAAAAAATTACCAGGAGGGAAGGAAATTTACAAAGGGGAGGGGGGCAGTTTGGAGAGTTAAAGAAAAAAAAAGGAAACCCTAAATCTATCTCTTCTCCAAGCCGCCGCCGCCGCCGCCAGCTTGGAACGGGTGGGTTTCTTCTCCTTCACCCATCTCCACCAGCCGCTGGCCACATACCCAGCCACAACCTTATCCTCCCTGAACACAACCTCTCGGCCATCACCCTCTCTTGGCCAACGACAAACCAAACAGCCGCCCCCTGGTTTTGATTTTTTCTCTCCAGCCGGCCACATTTCCACAACCCCCATTTCTTCTCATCTTCAACCTTTCACCCGACAACCCACACGGACACAGCCCTTATTTCCAGCTTCTTCTCCCAAACCAGAGCAGCCTCCTCTGCATTTCCCCATCTCCCCTTCACTTGCCTCACGGGTCCTGCAGTTCCAGAAGTCTTCCTCTGCAATTCCTGAATTTTTTAGGGGCTATTTTGTAAATTTGAAATTGTGTAATGTAATTTTTGTTTAGTTGTTTTGAATTTGTATTTTGTACCGTGGATGTAAAAAAAAAAAAAATTATAGTCAAAGTGTATGGGTGTGTTTGTATGTTTTTATGGATGTTTTTTTTTATGATAAAATTGCAAAGAATAAAGAAGAATTTAATATTTTGATTTGCTCATGGATAAAGAATTATGAACTTACATGTAAGTCGTATTTCTAAAATTCAATGAAAGAACAAAAATTTTAAAACTTCTTTAACACATCAAGTCCACGAAGCAGCTTACCTCAGGTAGGGTGCGTTAGGGGTGCTAATACTTTCGCTAACCACAACCAGTCCCTTACCCGTGAATCTTTGACAAGACCAATGCATCTGGGTTTCGTAGTAGCCCTCAATTAAATACTAGGTGGCGACTCCCAACGAACGAATCTAAGCAACGAGAAGAAAAATCACCAACCGATGTCGTGCGGGTGACGTGCAACACATTCCATAGGTATGCAGTTGGCAAAGTATGAGACAACGAAGGAGGTTTGGGATCATCTGCAAAGGTTATTCACATAATCAAATTTTGCAAAGCAGTATCAGTTAGAGAATGACATACGAGCTCTTCGCTAGAAGAATATGAGTATTCAAGAGTTCTATTCTGCCATGACAGATCTTTGGGATCAATTGGCTCTTACATAATCGATAAAATTAAAGGCATGTGGTGCTTACATTGAGCGTAAAGAGCAGCAATGATTGGTACAATTTTTAATAGCACTTCGCAGTGATTTCAAAGGACTTAGAGGTTCAATACTGCATCGCTCTCCACTGCCTTTTGTTGACTCGGTTGTCAGTGAGTTATTGGCTGAAGAAATACGTCTTTAGTCATATTCTAAAAATGATACTCTTTCTGCTTCAAATCCTTCTATACTAGCAGTGCCTAATTTGCATCTGTAAATCCATGTAAGGCAAAGGAAGAACTACGAGTAATATGAAAGCCATGTGTTTTCATACCCTTAAGATAACACAAGATGCGTTTAGCGGCAGCCCAATGAGAATCTGTAGGAGCATGCATAAACTGACAGACTTGGTTAACAACAAAGCAAATATCTAGTCTCATAAAAGTGAGATATTGAAGGGCACCCATAATTTGACGAAAGCGTGTAACATTAGAAAACAAAGGATATGGCAGTATAGTAGCTTTGGATGTCAAGATAGGAGTATCAACTGGTTTACAAGATAACATTCCAGCCCGCATGAGGATGTCAAGTGTATTTTTATGTTGTTAGAGCATAAGACCCATACTAGTAGGCGTAACCTCAATACCCAAAAAATAATGAACAGTACCCAAGTCGCGAAACTTAAATTCTAAGCTCAGTAACTGTATAAGGTGTTGAAGAAGAAGAGAGTTGCTACCCGAAAGCAGAATATCATCAACATAAAACAAAAGATAACAAATATCAACACCAATAGAGAAGATAAATAATGAGGTATCCACCTTAGAGGCATGAAAACCAATAGATAGCAGAAAGTCATTTAGACAAGTGTACCAAGCCTATAAAGCCTGTTTTAAACCATATAGATACTTATGCAATCTACACACATGAGAGGGGAGAGTAGAGTCAACACCTGGAGGTTATTTTATGTAGACCTTCTCATCAAGAACGCCATTGAGGAAGGCATTATGGATATCAAGTTGATGAATTTTCCAATCACACAAAACAACAATAGAGAAGACTAATCTAATGGTCGCCTGTTTGATAACAGGACTAAAGGTTTCAGAGTAATCAATACCTTCTTGCTGAGTGAAACCGCTAGCAACTAGATGTGCCTTATACCTCTCAATGATGCCATCAGATATGTGTTTTATCTTATACACCCACCGATTACCAACAACATTCATCGAAGGGGGAAACGACACTAAGGTCCAAGTTTTGTTAGCGTGCAAGGCCTGAATTTCCTTGCGTATAGCACTATGCCACGCTTCATACCTGTTAGCATCATTAAAAACAAGTGGATCATGAGTAGGAGGAGAAACTACCCGACTAAAGGAGGCAGTAGAGGCGGTGGTAGTTGTTATGGACAGTGTTGTCTTGGGTTGTCTAGGGAGAACCATGGGATGTTGGCGAGCAGTTGGGCGTGGGGAAGGAGAGCCAGTACCTGAAAGTTGTTTGAGCGGATATGAGGAAAGGTCTACATAGAGCTACGGGCCAGCTGTAGAGGCGATGGAGGGACTGGTCTGTGCAGCAGACACCGACAAAGTTGCTGCAGAACTGGGTTGTTCTACAGCGTCAGACCTAAAAGCAAGAGCATCTGGCGATGGAGAACCTGTTCCTCCATAATGATCATTTGAAAAACAAGAGCTGGTGACAGTATGGCAGGGTTGGATGGGGGTGAAGTGCAGGCAGAATCTATTGGCATGTGGGGGGTCTATTGGGGTGCGACAGAGGGAAGAACATGGGTGCTATTTGGGCCGGTTGGTAAAGTGGTAGGCTGAAAGAGTTGAGGAGGATTTAAGGGTGCAAGGTGTGTAGGTTGTGTGAAGAGTACTGGTGTATATGTTATATGTTTAGAATTCATAAAAGGAAAGATATTTTCATGAAAACGAACATGACGGAAGATATAAATACGATGAGATGCTAAATCAAGATAATGATAACCAAGATGAGATGAGTTATATCCTAAGAGCACACATGGAGAAGAACGAAAATCCAATTTGTGAGCATGGTATGGATGTAAGAAGGAAAAACAAAGAGACCAAAAAATACACAATAAATTATAATCAGGAGTATGACGAAACAAACCCTTAAACGAAGATTTATTTTAGAGAACAAGAGTAGGCACGCGATTAATAAGATATACTGATGATTCAAAAGTATAGTTCCAAAATCACAATGGCGCACTATAGTGGCCTTAAAGGGTTAGGCCAGTTCCAACAATATGTCGATGACGACGTTCAACGGTGCCATTTTGGTCATGAGTATGAGGGCAGATTAACCGATGATGAATACCAATAGTTTGAAAGAATTTATTTAACTTATGATGTTCACCGCCTCAATCAGTTTGAATAAATTTAATTTTAAATGAAAACTGACGCTCAACAAGTGTTTGAAAATGTTGAAAAATGGAAAACACATCAGATTTGGCAACAAGCAGATAATACCATTTATGTCTGGTACGCGCATCGACAAATATAAGAAAGTAATGAAAGCCATCAGAAAAAAAACATAGGGGTAGGACCCCAAACATCATTAAATAATAAATCAAGTGGGGTAGAAGTTTTGTGACCCGAAGATCTCAACGACAGATGCAACAACTTGCCTAAAGAACAAGTTTGACATTGAGCAAGAGAACGTCTAAAAGTACATATGATTTTATTGCCAGAAACTAACAAATTTAAAATACGAGGGGTTGGGTGACCCAAATGACGATGCCATAGGTCGGTAGTCATAGAGTTGCAAGGAGACCAAAAAGCTTGAGGAACTGATGTGGCAGAAGACTCGGAGAGGATATAAAGACCATCATTACTCTGACCAGAAAGGAGAACTTCGTTAGTGATAAGATCCTTGACATAAAACATAGAAGCGTGATATTCAAAATAAACATGATTATCACGACAGAATTTCTAAACAAATAACAATGATTTGGTAATATGAGGCACATGGAGAACATTAGTTAATGTAAAAATGCTTTTTAGGGAATGTAATGTAGTATGCAAAGGTAAGTGACGTAATGTAGTTTGCCAATATGTGATATGTCAAGGTCTTTACAATCATCAACATCCAGATAGGGTGCAAAATCGATCAGAGTTGCAAGATCAGGTGTGATGTATTGATTCGTGTCGGTGTTGGGAAACCAAGTTGCAACAAAAACATTCCTAACAGCAAGGTGAGCAGAGGGTTGCTAGGTAATGTTGCGAAACTAGGGACAATGGGAAGCTGTGTGACCGAAACTGGAGCACAATTGGCAGCGGGCATGCTGCTGTCCAGACCACTAGCCAGCCCCGGTGTTACGTCTGTTCTGCTGCCAATTGTTCGGCCACCAATCTGCAGCATATTGGTCCCTGTTTTGGTAAGTGTAGCGGTTGCTGTTGGGACTCCAATGACCACGAGAATAACCCCTGTTATAGCTGACGTTTGAGCTATGATGAGACATAGCAAGATGAGCAAAGGGCTGTGGTGTTGGCAGCAGAGATGAATGGAACAAAGAGGCAGTGGTGTCCATGGACTGAAGAAAGTTCTTATGCAGAAATTCATGGGTAAAAAGATAGTTATGTAGATCAGCATACGACAACGGTTCTGTCTTGGTTATAAGACTCATTACCAAGTTTTTGAACTCACTATAAAGACCACAAAACACATATAGATTAAAGTCTTCAAGGGACATAGGGCGACCAACAGCAGCCAACTCATCAAATAATGATTTGGCTTGCTGCATGTAGATACTTACCGATGAATCACCTTACCGAAGATCTTGGAAGGAACCATGAAGTCGCATGATATGAGAATTAGACAAAGACACAAAAGCTTTCTCAAGAGTGCACCCAACACATTACAAGGTATGATAATCTACCATGAGATGCAACACATCCATGGAAAGAGAGGAGAGTAACACACTCAAAATAAGTTGATCTTGTTATTTCCAATGAAGAAAAGAAGGGCTGAGTGTAGAGGAAGAACCAGCAGAACTGTCAGAAACATGAGATGGAGGACATGACCTATAGCCGTCAACGAAGTGAAAAACACCTTGACTAAGTATGTCATAACCCATTTTTGGATCCCCGCACAAAAAAAGTAGAAAATACAAAAAAATAAAAAAAAATATGTTATCAAAAAATATAACAATGCAAAGAGGATGCCAGAACACTCAGAAAATGGTCAAAAATTGGTTGAGGAGGTTCAAAAATACAAAGATTGAAATTTGACAGTATTTTGTTGACTGGTGAGAGCCCTGTTGACAAAAAAAATTCAATTTGAGTAAGAAAAGTCCAAAATCAGATGTTTATGGACTCAATAAAATTTTATTGAAGGTTTAACTGAATTTATGGAGAGTTTGATTGCAAGAAAAATTGATTTTGGAGTCCATTTATGCTTTAATTGGAAGAAATTAAAGTTTTGGGCTCAAATTATAATTTTTGGAAGTTAATTTGGTCGAATCAGGGGTTTAATTGCATAAATATTGAAGTTTGATGGCCAATTAGGGACTTAATTGAAGAAATCCGAAACCAAGGACCAAAATGGAAAAGGCGCGCAAATAGAGGGGCTGGAATTAAAACCGGATCAGGGGCCCAATTGAAGAAATTAGAAGTGTATTGCTCAATTGAGGGTCAAATTGCATAATTTCAAGACCAAGAACCAAAGTGAAAAAGGCAGCCAACTTAAAGGCCGCTGTTGGATTTTTGGCAGGGATGCAATTGCATTGATTTTCAAATTCAAATTGCAATTTAGGACTTGATTGAACAAATTACAAATTGAGGACCAATGTGAAATTTAACACGTGTTTGCCGCCTTTTCATTGAAATGAAACGGCGCGTTTTGACCAAAACGGCGCTATTTCATGCACTGTTTTTTTTTTTAAAAAAGAGAAGGCCCGAAACGGTGCCGTTTTGAACGGCACCATCATCTTCTTCCCCTGGACGTGCAAAACAGGGGAAGAAGAAGATTTTTTTTCTTTTCTCTGTCACCGCCTTCTTCCCCTTTAAAAAGACGTCGTCTCCCCTTTAAAAAGACGCCGACTAGCCAACCTTTCCACGTGTTGGAAGGACGGTGGAGGGGCGGCAACAAAAATCATGCAACCTACTTCCATAGTAACAAATTAGAATTTAGAACATAAAATTATAAAAGAAAAATAAATATTATTTTCGATGTTACCTAGTTGCCGCGTGATTCTCCCATACCCTCCTCACAACATTGTTGTCCACGCTATCCTACTCAAATTTATGTTATGTATATAAATAATTCATTTAAAATAAAAATAGTACAATATATAAAATTATAAAAATAATTTATTAAAAATAAGCTGGAAATTAAAAGTTAACACCTACCTGAAATCATCGAAACCATGCATTGATATTAGGTCTCCACTCAGGATATCTGGAAACCTGACTCCATTGAAACAATGGAATCTCTATCGACGATTTAAACACCGATGTTATTGTCTGACTAGCCTCAATGTTTGTGAACCTGAAATTAAATAAAATTAACGAAATATTAATTAGTTGTTCATAAATTATGTTATAAGTATATATATAAAAAACTAAAACCTAAGCAAACTGACATTGAAAGGTCATCCTTCCATTGTGCCTGGTACTCGCGAGTGAATTGACCCCGCTATGAAGGCACACCGCCTCTGCGCTGTGAAACTACACTAGAAGAGGAAGCATCACAAGTTGGCGCAGATGCCTCACTGTGATCAGCACTTAAGGATAGGCCCTCCTCGCTGATAGAAGAACTATCTGCAACCGTCTGTTGACGACGTGCTGTAGATTTCATTCTACGCATCTACACAAATTTATACGAATAATTACATAATTAACTTTGATTATTTTAAAAAAATTTGGCAGCACCTCCCCTATACTGGAGACTACCCACAATTTTCAAACATGCAAATCTTTACAATAACCACAACCCAATTGACTCCATTAGAATATCTTATATACAACCTAACATCTATAGAAATTCAACATTTATATATTTTCAACTAACATCTATAGAAATGCATAAATGACAATTAAAATTAATGGAAATAATAAAAAACATAACAATCAATAATAAAATAAATTTGAGATAAAATAATGAAATTTAATTCTT
>Ga0307513_10006846_pt1 | contig 14845 bp, 15 predicted proteins | sample 15_EM_MG_FD_202174 | JGI IMG/M metagenome (GOLD analysis project Ga0307513, IMG submission 202174) | Populus trichocarpa ectomycorrhiza microbial communities from riparian zone in the Pacific Northwest, United States - 15_EM | ecosystem: Host-associated > Plants > Roots > Unclassified | place... | reverse complement strand
TTTTATAAAATGGATTAATAAAATGATTTTCAACTGGTAAAAATGATTTTATGGCTTCTCTTAGAAAGGTAAAACACATCAAATTAAACCTTTCTAAGAGAAGGGCCATAGGGGGTCACTGAAGTGTGCTGAACAGTCCCGCCCTATTATACACCCCCGCCCTCCCATCCGGCACCCTCGGCATATCAACAACCCCACCTGCTGAACCAAAGGACCCTATTACTAATCCTAACCAACCCTGGCACCACGGCAAAAGTCCTTTTTTTTGGGTGGTGGGGAATACCTGGTGTGGATTGATCATATGGTTCAGGCAAGTCCTGGGTATTGATATATCAGGGTGGCATATACAGGTGCCTTGTTCGCCTTCTCTAACTACTGGTTGCTGAGTGGGTCGGTGTCGTGGCAGCCATCGGATTGGTCAATGACATGGGCAAGGGCAATGGTGGGGGGTGATGACGTGGCACCCACATCCCTCAACGAGGGGAGGGGCAACCGTTGGTTAGGTGGCAGTCAACAGGTGGGGTGACGTGGTGGGACTTAAAGAAAATACCACCTAAGGCTCCCACAATTTCTGGCAAACTAACGGGCTTGACCAGATCAGTACCTGCCTGTCAGTTTGTATGGAAACATCTTAAATCCCTTACCCTTCGATAGCGCAGGTGATATCTATGTCCTTTGCCTTTTCTTTTGTTGACCGGCTATACTATACCATTGTCCCGACGGTCCTGTTCCTGAGCCATCCTCGGATGTTTCCGATAACTGTACAGTACCAGCCTCTTTCCCTTTCTGTCTATCATGGTTGATCCCGCCCATTGCCCTCTCCACAGCAGCGCCGCCTTCCCTTCGCTACACCACCCACAATGACACCAACTGTCTTGCTCATCGTGTACTCACCTTTTTTTCCCTCGCCTGGCTCACCAACATCCTCCCTGTCCAGCACTAACATCCATTTGTTCTCCTCGCCCATGACACTGCCCAATGTCTCCCTCACCATTCATCATGATGCATCCGAGTCCCACCCTTGCATGGCTGGCTGACTCCACAGCTCCACTACGTCTTGGCCATCTCAGCAGTGCTGGTTGAGCTTCTGCCCCTGCCACCGCTACATCCTAATGCTTTGCTGTTGTGCTTCCTTCAGCCCTCCTCTTGTCTATTGCGGCTCCAGTGCCTCATTGGCTACTGAGTTATGGTATGTATAATCAATGGATAGCATTCTTGCCCCCCCTCCCTGCTATTGCACTAGGTGCAGGGGGATGCGAGCCCATTGCCTCCGCAACAGTGGTCACCTTTGCCTCAGCCCTTGTTTCCATCAGAGACTGTCACTGCCCAGCAACAGCGCCCATCATTCTTATCGCCACTGGTTAGGAACGGTTAGTACCTGATTCCATTTTATTTTCTCATGCCTTAATTACCAACCCTATTTCATTTCGCAGATCACATTATCTTCCACAATCGCACCACCACCTGCCCTCGTAGGCATTATGCCCAAAGACAGGGGGGTCTCAAAAGGTGTTAAGATCATCTATGGCAGTAGGCGCCATACCTGCAAACCCACGACGCAGAAGACCACTGCGAACAAGACTCTAAAGCAAATCGAAAAGGAGAAAGAAGTTCATGCATATGAAATATCAGGTTAGTGTGTACCCTTTTTATCTTTAAATATTTCTCTCATACTTCATACCTTTATAGTCCTTAGCTTCACTCAATGGCAGCAAATTTTATATGCAGATCAACTTGCAACAACCCATGATCAGGATGGAGATGTGACGATGGCAGACCCAGGCGATGAGTATATGGGGGATGATAGTGACTGGGAGGATGAAGTTCAAGATGGGCTGCGCCAGTTGCCGCCAGCTGAGGAGGGGTTCCTTCAAAGCCACACTGGTGGTGAGGCCATTTTGCAAGCTGTCATGGATGGCATTACTCTATCGTAAGTCTGCCCCTCTTTCCCCTGATATCTGACCCTCATTCTTACTTAGGAAACACATTGACTCTCGTACTCGCAAGGATCATATTCAACAACGCATTGATGCATGGCAGCGTCAGATTCCACACCTTGCCGAGCAATACCTCAAATGGAAGGAAGCCAGGCAACCACCTCAGGACTCAATGGAGGCAGTATGGATGATGGAAATGATCTCGTTTTCAGGTGAGCATCGATCCTATTGTTCAAGTGCGCCACATCTGATGGACTATCAGACCTGAAGTGTCAAGAATTCCACCACATTCCCAATGTATTGTACCCAAATGAAACACTTGTCTGAAGTGGGTTCCTTGGTGCCTCGCCTGAAAAACCAACCCTTGCGATCTCAATTGAGTTGTTGGAGATCTACCGACAGCTTCACCGGGTCTGTCCTCGATTCAGTCTTGACGCCCTTGGGCGGGCCCTTTGCCATATACACCATGTAAGAACCTCACTGTACCAATGTAGATGTTAAATTTAAAATGCACTTTCATAGCTCCCTCGTCACCCATATCTTGCTGACCAAATCAGTTCTGCCTATGACTGTTTCCTCGAAATCCAACGTTACATCCAGAAACAACACCACGATGCCCTAGAACGAAGTGAGAATTGGGAGCAGGAGAATGTTTTCGCACCGTGCCTGTACAAAACTGTTGATGAACCGTCACTCAAGTTCAGTTTCCTGGCAGCCATGGATGGTAACAATTCTCTCAAGCTCGTTGACAGTACATTCCGATCGGGATCAGTACGAACTGACAACCGAACAACAACCTCGAAACGATGGATTTCTCCTGATGATGTGGATGTGTTCAAGGATGAAGTGAATAAGAAGGTAAGATATCATTTTCCCCCTTAATTCATTATCTAATGTACATGTACAGCCTGAAGATGGACCAGCTCCCACCCTGCCTGCACCCCTGCCAGCTCCCAGTGCCCCTGTCCCTGATGCCACTGACGCCATTATTGACGCACTCCCTGAACCAGACGTTGATGGTGAAGACATTGCATGGCTCAACATCACAGAAATCAATGAGCTCGCACAATGTGTTAACACGTGTGTTGAGCGCTGGCGCAATGCAGGTCCTGAGGCTCATAAAAAAATGTTCTCGCTTTTCGCCATTGCAGGCATTTTTCTCGCTGTTTGTAGACATGGGCATGTGCTCGTCATTTGTGATATGATACGCAGTGGTGAACTGTTCGTGGCCTCATCTTCTGTACATTATAACTATGTCTTACCACCCTTTCTTCAGGATGAAGTACCCACTCACCATCGTTCAGCGACTCCTTCAAATGTAAGGCTCAGATATCTGCCTTGGGTATGATATCATGTGTGCATTCATCAAGACCCTCTCGCGCAGTGTTCTTGGGCCCAAGATGGTTGCTTTCTGTCTTCATGGTGTCGTTCCATCCTTTCATGGTCATGCACACAACCGAGGCTGCCAACTGCACTGGCACCCTATGTATACTGAAGGAGTTGGTCTCGAGGATTTTGAGGAGTGTGAGCGAACGTTTGGGAAATCGAATGAATTGGCAGCTATCACCTGCTTGGCATTGCCATACCACTGGGTCCAACATATCGATGAGCACTTTACGTTCCATGATCAAGATAAGCATGCTGCATCAGGTATATCTTTAGTTGCATCTGCGCATTCTTGTTCTCAACGTATATTTTCCAATCAGGCAATTTCATTTTCCAGAACTACCGTCAGGCACTCAATAAAATAGAGACAGAATCCCAGCAACTCGCGGCCCTTGCAACCCAACTCAAGACCACAAATGCTGACTACGAGAATTATTTTAAGGCCGAACGTGAGCACCTTCAGTCGCTGAAATCGGAACCGGTGGAAGTTCAATGAGCAGTGGATTACATGGAGTTATTGGCAAAAGTTCAAGACCTGAAGTACGTCCCTTGCATCTTCAAGCTTTTCATAACATTAATAATTTAATTTAGAGCTGAATCGGATCGAGCCAAGATCGCATTCAATAACCTAGATTTCATATCATTAACAATGGCTTTACACAGAAGGAAATTGCCACTGTATGCACCTGCTACAGCACAACATTTAAACGCTGGCAAGGCAAGGAAGAAGAGCTTATTTGATATGAAGAAGAGCATAACATCGATGTGCGCTGGCTACCTGACTCGGAGATTTACAAGGAGACTCAGAAGTTGCTTGTCAAATGATCATACAGACGAGCAGTTGACAATTTGGAGCAGCTGGTCGTGCAGCGGCTCTTTGAGCTAACTAAATTAGGGATGAATGGTGTTGGTACGCCTGTGCATTATTCATGCTTTTTTAAACTTGTGTTAATGAAAGGATAGGTTACAAGCTACGTGAAAAGATCAGCAAGGCATTACGGACTTGTTCAGGTGCAATCAAGACGGCTCTGAAGCAATACAATGACGCCGCTGCCCTGTTAAACCCACCTCAAGACCCACTGATGTGGAGCACCATTTTGAAAGCAGCCACCATCGCAGACTTTGATCTCCTTCGTGACATGCGAACGGACATTCGTCGTCTGCCCTGGACAGAGCCATCTCATCGTGAAGCCACAACTTATTACTTTGGCATCAAGTGCGCCCACAAAGAAATTGTACGACTGAACGTCAAAATAACCCGCCTCCTCACCTTCATGTTTGACACCCACATCGATTACTATTGTGCTGTTCAGCGCTACATGATCGAGAACCCCCCTCTTGCCCATAGTCTTTCCCAACAATGGCAGTATCAAGACCGCATCAATGAGAGTGTGGTCCGCAAACTCGTACAAGCCAGCCAGCTGTGTGGATTTACAAGGAAGCTATCTATTGGGTCACATATTGGCCGTGACGCCACACTTCATGCGGATGTTCCACCCCCTCATTGGGCCTCCCTTATTGGCCCAACGAATGTAGCCTTGTCTGGTGGTAGTAGGGCTGACTGCAGAGATGGAGGGGAGGCGGAGATTGCCATAGACGAGGACAACATTCCACGGGAGGTGAATGTAGATACTGAGCTTGTTGTTCAGCTTATCGAACGTCTTAGCACATCCGACAATGTTTAGCATTACATAGATGTATTACACTGTTGTCTTCCCCTAATTCATTGCGTTTTAACTTGCTGTGTTACATGAATCATGAGGGGCTGAACGTATGAATAATTGTGGCATCAAAATCCAGTGGTCTGTGAGGGTGTAGGTCTCGTCATTAATGTGAAAGAAGACGAGTGTTTGAGATTTTTCTGCTGCAATTCTTTCGAAAGATGTAGTAGATTCACACCATTGAGCTTGTACTTTATACTGTAACACATGGAACATGATGGAAGAGTGCCATAAAGCTTCCATTTGACAGTGAAAAGGAAGGCAAATGCTTTTATACCACAAAACTTGTATGTAGTCTTGACGAGCCTTTGCTGACCATTGGGCTGTGTGTATTACAATTAGAGAAAACACCTGTCTGCTGACTAAAGAAATTTAAATTCCTTGAGCATTGTTAATTCTATCAATTGGAGAGAGGTAATGGCTACAGACTCAAGTGGATGCTTCAACTACCCTAATCATGCTAGAACTTATACTCGATGTTGAGCAAGTTTATCCTCACTATGACTACACAGAAAACCGTGAGAAAATGTGACACATCTTTATGGAAGCATGCTTTCTTCAACGCTACCGTGTTATCTCCACTCTCTGTTCTTTTTCTAGACTCGTCTGGCTTGCACAACTCCAGACGAGCAGCTAATCCTCCTGTTTCTATATTCGGAGAATCTTTGGAGAATCTCGATATGCAGGGAGCCAGATTGTTGCAGATGTCTACCCTGCAAGACGTACCCTGAGCCAAGTTCTACAAAAAAAGCGTACATTCAGTACGTTTTTGTTGCTTCCTCTGCACTTTTCATCATGCAGCGTACTGCAAGTAACGCCCCTGGCCCTTCTTGGGGAATACCCGTCAACATTTATGTGCCCGCAAATGTAGATGGGCAACCTGTTACAAGTTGGGACTGCCTTCGCTTCAGTCCAATTGGAGTGTACCACCTCCATTGCTGGCAAGGTGTGTTTCCTGGCATGAAGGATTTTTTCATCACCTGCCAAGGCCGCTCCCGATCTGCAGACATCGCCTGGTTTGCATCTGGGATGAACCGCGATGGTAACCACAACCACCCACAAGGCTCGTTCCACCCATCTTTGGTAACACTCGTCAGGGAAACTGGTTCCACTCAAGAGAAATTAGAGCACAAGGCGCTTCTAGCAGAGGTCAAAGAGCAGTTATTTGATGTCATACATTTTTATATATTCATTTTGTCTATATCCAATTGACCGTATATTTACTAGGCGACAATGTATGATCAGTTAACCGGCAGTACAACCATGGTAATCTCGAGCAGCGGCACTACTGTTCCAGGTTCTCCAACTCACCCTGAATACCTCAAAGCTAGCGTCTATCTCCCCCCTGCCTTCATTAGCCACCATCCCGATCTTCATCACTCGATTATCGACATCGTCCAGCACTACATTGAAACGGTTGGTGTCAGAACCGTAACTATATGGTCCCAGCGAGCACGGCGGGATTTGCATTACTCCCTTACCCAGGTTGGAAATCCACACCAAAATGTGCTTTTTAATGCCATTCCGAGTCCCAAATACAACTCTGCCCATTACACGTTCCTAGGCCAGCCATACAGGATCACAGATGACCCATCTGCCACCCCTGTTCAAGCCCCATCTCCAGTGGGTTCCACTGCTTTGTTTGACTTGAGCGAGGACCCAGATATGAGCGCGCTTATGATAATTGACCTGAAACAACACAACAGTGAGCTTCAAGACCAGATCCATGTGCTGCAGCAGCATATCAGCGACCTTGAAGAGCAGGTCAATGTTGCCAACCTGCACAATGCGTCTCTGACCACCCTTCACCAGCGGGCTCATGATCGGATCATGTACCTTGAGGGGCAGGTTCAGAGATTTGCCGCTGACAGATCCACATCGACCAGTACCCCAGTTCGGAACATGGCCACGAAACAAACCCATTCCACCCCGCTTTCAACTCCTTCAAGATATTGATCGGTGATTCCATCTCATGCAGAGCCCACTTGAACCCAAACCCCTTCTGGCTATGGCAACCACGCTGCCCCACAAACTCCTTCCAGACGTCACATCTATTCACCTTCAGACACGCCCACTGTTTCGTGCACCCTCCACCTGGGAACTCCACCTGCATCTCGCCCTGCACAGGCATCCTCTTCTGCTTTTCCGTCTGCTTCCCAAACTGCTCACACATCTGCATCCCTCGATGGGAGCAACGGTGGTGGGTTGGTGCCTCCCTGTGTGCCGCTCCTTGCGTATTATATAAATCTTTATCAAGTTCAACATCTCTCTATGTCACTCGACCTCATCAGTAACTACACTCCAGCAGAGAATCGCCTTCAGGAACTGCTGAAATTAGGGCTCGAAAAGGATGTGTGCCGTGGCCTTATGGAGGCAATGTCCCTGGACTAGGGCCTGGTTTCAAGTTTGCGATTAAATTGGTTCGCTTTTTTATTTTATTCCCTATCCATTGGCAGGCCACTAACGTACTTTTATATTTAGTGGCGTATCTTTTTGAATATACCACCGTATGGTTCAGGGTTCTGAATAAATTGGTTCGTATATTCTCTCGCCGCCCTTGCTCTCATAATTCAACTGTTCGAATAAATATTTTTTTTGTGCTCCTGGCCCTAGTCATAACTTTTTTTGGACTTGCGTACTTTCTTTTTAAGACCTTTATATGCCCTTTTACCGTTGCAATATCCCTTTTTTTTTCCAACATTGGTCAGTCTACTTGGTATTCTTGATGTCTATCATCACATCGTCTACGATCAATGCCGCAAGTTCAATCCGTATTCATCATACCCAACACAAGGCTGCTCCACTCACCTTGACACAAAAGAAGGAAAAAGCAGCCCAATGTGAAGAGAACCAAGCAGCAATCGACACGGCCGTTGATGAATGGTTTTCTTCAACTACGGCCAAGGCAAACGAGCTTGCTGCACGCTTCAACAAGAAGCCCTGCTATTTCCTCGATATTTTCTTTCATGGTGGCGCTCGCATGGTCTACCATCACGAGAAGGTAAACCCCCACAACGCTTTCATGAGCTTGAAGGCTCAAGAACTTCGAGATGGTATATTTTATACCATATTTTAAATAATCTTCGACTAATTCAGTTGCAGAAGGGCACTGAACGTCTCTCATCAATATTCAACGTGAGTACAATGAGGAATACAGTGCCCTCGGTGAAGAGGAACGTGAAGAACTTGTGAAGGAATTCAAGGAGAATATGAACGGCCCCAAGCGCATTGCGTGCCCATCCCCCCATGGCCATATTCAGGACTTTTCAAACACGGTTCACAACATCATCATGCTGGTTCGTTGTCTCTTATAATTTTCATGACATGCCCTAATGTATGTTGGGTAGATCAATGGTCTTAAAACTCGGGTTGGCATTGAAGGTTTTTTTTGCCTTGTGTGAAGCACACCTACATACCACATCAGACCACAGTGGTACTTCACATCTGAGGCCTTAGAAAATTACATGAAGATCGCTACAAATAAATGGACCACACACAATGTTGGCACGAAAGTGGAGGCATTTGCAATTGCAGGATGCGACGCTGTCAGTAAGTGCATCTTACTGTGTTCTTGCGAATTGATTTACACATTATGCAGATCTTTTAACGACATCCAAGAAGAAGGCTGACTACCTGAAGGCCGAAATTCGGAACAAAATCAATGAGATGCTTGGTATCTGATATTTCACTCAGCCTATGACTTTAAATGATAACTAACCTTCTATGGCACTTAGTGGAAATTACGGGGAATCCAAAAGCCCTAATGCACTACACTCGATATGAGGAAGAAATTGTCCAATGATACAGCATCGAACTTCAAGGGTGGACTTATGAGAAGCTTGTGAATCCAAGCATGCTCAGCTCTTCACTTCCGCCCTTGAAGGCCCTCCATGATGCACTTGTCACGGGAACCTGCAAGTTTGTAAAGTTGACAGCTGTGGAGAGTTGGCGGAGAGGAAGGTGCGTGAGGCAGCATATATGGCCAAGATTGCATCAGGTGAAGTTGAGCTACGCAAACGCAAGCGAAGGAATGATGTAGGTGTCAAGAAAAAGTCCAAACGGTCTCATAAAGATGATGGTGCCGACAACGAGGAAGATGATGACAATGACGACAACGAGGAAGAAGCTTCGCATGTTCCCAAAAGCCGAGAGATCATTGAGGATAGCGATGCCGAGTAGTTCTTTCCTTTTCTGTATTTCACTTAGGCCCTTCGGATGTAGATACTCATTTCAGGAACTGTATTGAACTGGCCCAAATTGTCTATTTGCCGATGAACATGAGATCTCTTAAGATAGTATATTTATCTAAAAGAGGAATTTCAACATGCATCAGCAAATGTCAGTTGTCAAAGTCTTCACATATATAAACCATTAGGAACTATGGAAGACAGGCACCAATAGACGTAATCTATTATCTATGAAGAAGCTAAGCGACACAGACAGAGGGATCTTGGGACATAACGCCTAGTGTTGTGCAGGCTCAGCCTCAAAGCCGTGAGCCGACCCTAGCGGGCCGGGGCTAGCCGAGCTGTCTCCAAGCTGTAACCCTGGCTTTGCTGGGCCTACGGCTCAGGCTTCAGTTTCAAGAGGCTGTGAGCCTGGGCTCAAGCCGCGGCTTTGAGTGGCTAAGATATATGCAGTGTACAGCTTGCGTTTGGTTATTTTCTGTGGAATTAAGAACTTTGCCTGGATGCATATGTAAAAAAATCCCACGACAAGCCTTTCTTCTGACCACGACAATGTTGCAGCAGCTCACAACATGACCCCACTCACACTGTTCCACAAGTCATGTGTTACTCAAGGTGAGGAAGCTGCCGCTCTCGTTCCACAGGCCCACTGACCACGCACCAACCCGAACCCAACAGGATAACCGCCACGTAGGCGACTGAGGAGAACAGCAAAACCCACGGAAACGATGCGGAGGTAGAAAAGAAATGCGTTCCTGGGTGAGTACGCCCGCTTGCCAGCTCACTGCCACATGGAGCACCCACCTAATATCAACTACAGATCAACCAATGCGCGACCCACCTAATATCAACTACAGATCAACCAATGCGTGACAATGTCATTATCCCCAGTGTTGGCATTAAGACCTAAGGGTTAAGTAAAATTAAGGCTTAATTAATGTTAAGGTTAAGCCTTAGTATCCAAGGATGATTTCAATAAGCCTTAATTAAGCCTTAATAATATAAATCACATGACATATATCTGGTAAATGAAGGAGGTATTAGATGAAGTTGATGGAACTCCTGGTAGATGAGGAGCTAGAGAAAGAAAAAATGTGAAATGCAGGGGAATGAGAGGCTGATCAAGGGCTAAAGCAGTGTCTGCAGTAGTTAGCAGAATTTGTCTATTTTTAGATGAGGTGTTAATAACCCCTTAGAATCAAGCCTTAATTAAGGTTTTATTTAAGGGCTAAGGCTTAAGAAAAAATTTTGGGGTTAATAACCCCTTAGATACCAACACTGATTATCCCCACCTCCAGCTGACCATTGCGAAATTGCCAGCACCACAACCAAAACGAGGCTGGAGATGAAGAAACCAAGGACAGTAGGGAGGTGAGAACTCACCGCTACCTCACTCGCTCCCATGATGAACACTGCAAATGCCCATGATGAACAGGGTTGGCGACCAAGACGACGCTAGGAGCAGCTAGTGATTGTCACGGGTTTTGAAACCCGTGCGGGTTATGGGTAGGGTATGCTGGGGTAAGGGTACGGGTTGGATTTATCTGACCCTTGCCGTACCCATACCCTCAATGCGGGTTGCCGGTTACCCGCCAGATCGATGGCGGGTTTTTGATCGGAGTTTTAATCATGATCAAACATGATCAGCATGATTGATCTCGCTTTCCACCACTTCCACAACACCTCTCTGGACTCAATGAACGCAGCAGGATGCGTGAAAAGGTAGGCACTTTGTCTACAACATTCTTACCACATGTTTTCTAACCTATTTCATTCTTTCTAAGTTCCTCTGCACTCAAAGTCGCTGCCACCTGGCCTCTCCCCTCCAGTGAGGGATGTAGGCCACCCTACGTCGATTTCGGTGGGTTTCAGGAGTTGGGGACAGGTAGGAAACACGAGGGGAGACCCATGGTGTGGGAGACCCGCAAGGTACGCAATGAGGCAATCGGTTTGCTTCCTTTCACCCGCCATTGATGCTCTAACGTCGAGAACGCATTAGGACTCGTGTCGCCCACCATGACGCCAACGCCAACACCAGCCCCAACACTCTCGCTGGTACCTGCCACCCAACTCCTCCCCTCCATTCGTGTGCACGCTGGCATGGACACTCGCAGCCGCGGGAGTTTGCTGGCATGGTCTGCGATGAGGTGGTTGCTGTTCCATGTCACCTGTGTCCCTCTCCTCTCTGATAGGAAGACCAGATGACCCGGAACCGTGGAGATTTGCGACCACGAAGGTGACTTGCGATGATGACAACGACTTGTGACGACAATGACAATGACTCGCGACAATGACGACAACGATGACAACGACGACAACTGTCAATGATGGTAACAAGTACCACTGACAGATGATACAGGTCCCAACTCACGATAATACCCCCCTACCCTCGCAAGACCGCATGGCTATGTCAATTGACACTAGCACTGCGCTTGCGAGGTTTATCGGTTGTCTTCATTGGGGGAATACCCGCGAAAAGGTTGCATACCCCCGGGTTTTTAGGAACCCTTACCCCAACCCATCAAAACCCTTACCCTTGGGCACAGGTACGGGTTCTCGCGGGTACGGGTACAGGTAGCACTGGGATACCCCAGGGTTACCCGTGACAATCACTAGGAGCAGCAACTGCCACCAGGAGCAACCTCACATATCCAGGCTCCAGATCCATGAGTGCTACCCCAAAACGACTGCGTGTTACGTCGAGGGTGAGCAGGTGACGAACAGGAGGGTAGGTGGAGAATGTGAAGGCAATGAGCCCCTCTTCGTTCATTTGCACCCAGGACGAGGTCGTAAGGTCCAAGGTTTCATCCTACCCACACACTGCCGCAAGCCCAAGGTGAGCTGCCCCCATACCCCCACAATTTGCACTCAGGACGAGGCGATGAGATTCCACCACCATTCTCGTCCTCCCCCTTCTCCATCTTTCTGTTGTTTGTTATATGTGCAAAATATCCGAATACATTTTTGAAATATCATGCGGATCACTACTTAAGATTTGTGTTGCTATGCCATACAATGGCGCTGAAGAATAGTTGATCATTATACAGTTCAACAAGCAAATACATGCAGAATGTGGTGAATTCAACGTGAACCACCACCCAGGCCGCGGCCTAAGCCTGAGCCGAGCCCAAGCTGACCCCAGGCCGGGTTAACGGCTCGGGCTTCAATTTTGAGAAGCCTGAGCTGTCGAAAGCCAAGCCAAAGCCAGGGTTTGCAGGCCAAGCCGGGCCTGCACAACACTAATAACGCCTACAAGGGCAGGTGGTGGCGTGGTTGTGGAAGACAATCTGATCGGCAAAAATAAAATGGAGTTGGTAACTAAGGCATGGAAAAATAAAATGGAATCAGGTACTAACCATTCCTAACCAGTGGTGATAAGAATTATGGGTGCTGTTGATGGGTGGTGACAGCCTCTGATGGAAATGGGGCAGAGGTGGACCACCATTGCAAAGGCAATGAGCTCGCATCCCCCTGCACCTAGTGCAACGGCGGGGAGGAGGGGGGGCAAGAATGCTATCCATTGACCATACATACCATAATTCAGTAGCTAATGAGGCACTGGAGCCGCAATAGACAAAAGTGAGGAGGCCTGATGGAAGGCACAACAGCAAAGCATAAGGATGTAGCAGTGGTGAGGGCAGAAGCTCAACAGCACTGCTGAGATGGCCAAGAGGTAGTGGAGCTGTGGAATCAGCCAGCCATGCAAGGGTGGGTAGCATCATAATGAGTAGTGAGGGAGACATCTGGTATGGTGTTGTCAGCGACTCACAAGAAGAATGAAAGGATGTTGGTGTTGGACAGGGAGGATGTTGGTGTGAGCCAAGCGAGGGAAAAAGGTGAGTACACAATGAGCAAGACAGTTGGTGTCATTGTGGGTGGCGTGGTGAAGGGAAGGTGGCGCCGTGGCAGAGGGGACAATGGGCGGGATCAACCATGATAGACAGAAAGGGAAAGAGGCTGGTACTGTACAGTTATCGGAAACATCCAAGGACGGCTCGGGAACAGGACCGTTGGGACAATGGTATAGTATAGCCGGTCAACAAAAGAAAAGGCAAAGGGCATAGATATCACCCACGCTATCGAAGGGTAAGGGATTTAAGATGTTTCCATACAAACTGACGGGCAGGTACTGATCTGGTCAAGCCCGTTAATTTTCCGGAAATCGTGGGAGCCTTAGGGCCTGTTTGGTTCCTGGCTTTTTTTTCCCGAATCCAATTCAGCTTCGGTTTTCCAAAACCTGGTTTGCATCAAAGCCGACTCCCACAGGTTTTGGGATAGAGTCACATTCGGTCACAGTAATTAGATAGCTGTTCAACTTTGGTTCAACTTGACATTTTCACCCTCTTTCACTTTCATTCTATGCAATTATGGTACAGATATATACGGAAATGGTTCATAAATGTCACTCGTGGCTGTCAGCCACAGAAACCCACTAAAAAGGTCTCATGCAAGGTACAATCTTGTAGCTGCTTCATAACCACTACTTACTTCAACACCAAAAACACCCATATGCACTTCTGGAGCCTTATTGGGGGGATATTATAGTAAGCATGTATAAAAAAGTAAGAGGTATAAACTATTAAAAGTGTGTGTCAATGTAATGAGTGTAGAAAAGGGCAGTGATGTGGCAGACAAACCAGAGATATGATGCAGGCGAAAAGCTGGGGCTGTCACATGGAAAGTCGAAGCCGAGTGCAACCAAACACCACCTTGGCTTCCATTTCTCAAAAGCCCTGAAAATTTGCCGAAGCCGAATATTTGGCAGGCGGCTTTTTAAAAAGCCGGGAACCACACAGGCCCTTAGGTGGAAAATACAACATACTCCATCTTCGTCGGACTCCTCATGCTTACCGACAAAATCGACCGCCCTTCGCAAAAGCTCGGGCTGTCGTCCTGTGACATGTGGCCAATGGTATCCAGGTACAGTAAGATGGTTTTTCCTTGCTGCTACATGCCACACAGCCCAACTCTTGCAACTAAGCTATCGATAGGTCAAGCAGACTGTCCTTTAAGGGATCAGCTGCAGACTCCTTATCGGTCAGGTCACTTAGGAGATAGCTACAAGGAAACGGAGGGAAATGCGGTCTGGGTAGCGCAGCCCACTGACGAGACCATTCGCTAGGTCGAAACCGCACATTGGTGTTGTGGGAGTAGCACTTCATAGTGAGTGGGGCTGCGCTGCCTGTCCGCTTTCCTACCAGTCACACACAGGGGAGAGCCCTATCCTAGGAGACGGCTTCTCCCCAATGCTGGAGTATTACTTCGTCGTGTCCGCTCTGATGGACATTGGTTCCGATTTTTCGGCACCTGCTTCAAACTTGGTTCATCACCAAACACACATATTTGGTCACATGACCCACGTGGTGGGATATAGGTTAAATAGAACATTGATAGCGCCATTGTAAATTTGTAACTACCTTATACCTTACTTGAGATAATGATCTACCTGTTGCATTCATTGAATCTTTCTGAGAACTTGATTATAGGACATCAGGGAAAGCGTATAATGGTAATGCGGCCTGATTATCGTCAGTTATTGATAGTTACCCAAAATTACCTCCGATTACTTGCATTCCCCAATTACCTGTGATTACCGTTTTTGGGGAGGTTCCTC
>Ga0307513_10006845_pt1 | contig 14846 bp, 9 predicted proteins | sample 15_EM_MG_FD_202174 | JGI IMG/M metagenome (GOLD analysis project Ga0307513, IMG submission 202174) | Populus trichocarpa ectomycorrhiza microbial communities from riparian zone in the Pacific Northwest, United States - 15_EM | ecosystem: Host-associated > Plants > Roots > Unclassified | place... | reverse complement strand
AGATGTTGGCTTAAAGGTCTCGTTACTAACGAATTGTTCTGATGATACCAACCCCTCTTAAAGATTGAGCTCTCCGTGTTATTGAATGAATTCAATTATCTTCCTTTATTAAGAGTTGTCACTATTATCCTTGGTGGAAGATTTACGTTAAGTTTTATAAATGGTTCTACCATTCCCCCAGAAGTTAATGATGTAGAATATGAAGCATGGCTTTCCAAACGCCAACCGGTTATGTCTTGGATCCTTAACTCAATGAACATAACATTGCTGAAATTTTTAGTTTTTCAGAATCTTTATTGGACCTGTGGGATGCCATTCGTATGGAAATCAAAATAATTCTATCAGGATTTTCCAGATTCATCGCGAGATTGCCAATCTTCATCAAGATGGAAAGCCTAAAAATCTTGTGGAATGAATTGGAGATGTATTGCCTTTATACTATAGTTGCTGCTATATTACAAAAAAGAACTGAGGATAGAATTTTTCAGCTGTTGGCAGGTCTCAGCCCAGATTTTGAAAACCTGCAAAGTCACATTCTAATGAATCTAGAACTGCCATCCTTGAAATAAGTTTACGCTACCATTCAACGTGAAGAAATACGCAAGAAAGTAATGACTTGTGATGTTAATCTTGGAGTTCCTGATGCTCGTGCCTATCAAACCAAATTGATGTCACAAGATATTAATCTTGGACTTTCTTACCGTGGTTAGTTCAGACCAAATCCTATAAAGGGAAACAGACTGATTTGAAGTGCCAGTACTACCACAATCTTGGTCATAATACAGATCATTGCTGACTTCTTCATCTTGAAATTAAACCTAAATTTGCAAAGGATCAGAGAAGACATCCAAGAGGTGTACATAATCATAAGTCATACCTTGCTAATCATTCCACCGAGAGCTTCTTTACCAACCCTGTAACATTGATATCTGATTTTGCAAACTATCTACAAGACAAGCATGACCAAGGAAAATTACATGGTGAAACTACCAGTCAAGACCAAAAGCAACCAACTACCCTTCTTAGTAATTTTGCTGATTTTTTAGCACCAAGGTATTCTAATTGCATTCATGACTGCATTATAACTTGTAAATTTGCATGATCTTTGGATAGTTGATTCTGGTGCCACCGACCCCATGTCAAACAAATTAAATAACATTCATGATTTTAAATCACTCGTCAACCCCACATTTGTATCCGTAGCTGATGGGAAGGATGCTCATGTTAAGGGGAAGGGAAAGATAAATCCACTTTCTGATAAGATGGTGTCTGATGTTCTATTTGTACCATTCTTTCCATTTCAGTTGTTCTCTGTCAGTAAGATTACATTTACTCTAAACTGTGAAGTGATTTATACCTCTTCCAAGGTTATGTTTCAGGACCTTGTAACCAAGAAGATGATTGGTGAAGGATATTTCTTACATGGTCTTTATTATGTCTCTCATAAGTATTAAGTCTCCAGAGGACTTTAAGCAACATCCAATCCATTACATGAGCACCTCTTATGGCACCGTTGTCTAGCACACTCTTTAGAGTCTGTTCTTTGTAAAATAAATTCAGTTCAAATATAGGAACCTCTTAATTATGAAATTTGTCACTTTTCCAAATCTACAAGATTTTCATTTACTTCTTCATTGTCAGAAACTACTCATTCATTTGAACTTGTTCACTTAGATGTATAGGGACTTTTCTATATTTATATTGATGGTTTTAAATATTTTGTTACCTTTATCGATGACTTCTCTAGGGTTACTTGGGTGTATCTGCTGAAAACTAAGAGTGACGTGTTTGATTGTTTTAAGAACTTTCATTTGTTAGCTTTTAATTAGTTTTCAGCTCACATTAAAATCCTTCGATCTGATAATGGCTCCGAATATATGTCCAAAGACATGATAAAATATTTATGTTCTAATAGAATTTTTCATCAGACTAGCTATGTTGGCACACCTTAACAAAACAGGATATCTGAACGTAAAAATCATGATCTGCTTGAAAAAACTCGTGCCATTATACTTCAAATGAATGTTCCAAAATGTTTCTGGTCATATGGAGCTCTTACAACTATTTATCTTGTAAACCGCTTACCCAGTCAAGTGCTAGATTTCTCATCTTAAAGTTTTTTGTTGCAATTGTTTTATGCACTTACCAGCTAAACATCGTGACAAGCTGGTTTCTAGAGCCATCAAGTGCATTTTTCTAGGTTACTCACAACTTAAAAGGGATATAAGTGCTATGATCTTTTGTTGAAGAAATTCTATGTTTCCAGATATGTTCGATTAATTGAAGATACACTGTATTTTTCTGCAGCAAATTAGGGGGAGACTTTATCAGATTTTTTTCCTTTGCCTAGTATTGGTAATGCTAGTCTGCTTCAACCTATCATCCCTTGTTTTGATTTTAGCAACTCTAACCGATAGCCTTAGCCTTAGCTTTAGCTTGCATATGATTCTAGTGATGTTGTCGTTTATGTTTTTGATTCCAGTAATCTCTAACCTGACAATACCAGCATATATAAATTGTCTTGCTCTCGTGATGCTCTGCCAACTATTAGAAGAATTTCACTCCGAACATGTCAACCACCATCTCGAATGCAAGATTATGTCACCTACAATGTGAAGTATCCTATTTCCAAGTTCTTGTCTTATCATCGACTGTCTTCAGCACATAGTGCATTCTTACTTCTATATCAGATGTTCATGAACCGAAGACCTTCCAATAAGCATAATTGCAGGAAGTATGGCAGCATGCCATGAATGAAGAACTGATAGCTCATGCTGAAAACCACACGTGGAGTATAGTACCACTACTTGCTGGAAAACAAGCTATAGGTTGTCGTTGGATATTTAAGACAAAATTCAAGTCAGATGGGTTAATTGATTGACATAAAACTCATCTTGTGGCTCAAGGTTTAACTCAAAAATTTGGTATTGACTACAAGGAAACATTTGCTCCAATGGACAAGATGACTACTGTCAGAGTCCTTTTATCCGTTGCTATCAACCATAGATGGTTTCTATAACAAATGGATGTAAGAAATACATTCTCACATGAAGATCTTGAAGAAGAAGTATTCATGAAACTTCCTCTCAGACATTTTTAGAGTGGCAATTCTACACTAGTTTGCAAACTTCATAAATCCATTTATGGCTTGAAGCAAAGTCTTTGGGGCTTGACATGCAAAATTAAGTGTTGCTCTTGAAGTTCTTAGTTTTAAAAGAAGCTCTACAAATTTTTCCTTGTTTATTCAATATGGTTTAACTCATAAGCTAGTTGTGCTCATATATGTGGTTGATCTTATTATAAGTGGGAGTAATGGTGATTCAATAACTCATTTTAAGAAGTCTCTTCAACAACAATTCCGGATTGATTTAAAAATATCAATTTTACTAACTCATTAAGATTGTGTAATATCCTCAACATTTAGGAACAAATTTCATTATATTTAATCCAAAAAAAGTGTAAATTGTTTTTTTACTGATCGATGGAATGGTCAACTTATTTAATTGAAAATTCAATAGGTTGACCGGATTGATTTAAAAATATCCATTTTACTAACTCATTAAGATTATGTTGAAATTTTGGTAAAGTTTCCTTTGTGTTTGGGACATCCCAAGTGTTGATATCAAATTCATAACACAAAAAATAATACTTTATAACTATAAACACCAGAACTTATCACCTCAATTTCGATCCAATCATTTTGGATCTCATCTCATTATATTCATCATTCCATATTTCATTCCCATCAATTTATATCACTATGACATTTATTTGTTTCATATCCATCATAATAATTTAAAACATCAAAACAATACAATAATTCTACATCATCTAACACTTGAATAAATACAAAGATATAAGTTAAACAAATTATATCACTAAACATATTACATCACCTTAACTAGGTAGTGATAATTGCTAGTTTAATTACATAACAAAATCAAGTATTTAAAATTACAATCCATAAGCTTAATATTACAACATAATAGTCCATATGTACCTAGATCTACACAAAAATACTAACTAATAATTAGTATTTGAATTACATATTATGGTCTGGATACTAATCAATTCGGTCAACCCATCTTGGTTGCCAATCATTCTGGCATTCCCATTCGGAAGCCAATATCGAGGTATTTCTTATGAATACCATTCAATCCGGTCAACCTATCTTGGTTTTCAATCATTTCGGCATTCCTATTCAGAAGCCAATAATCTAGTTTTAATACACCAATGGTCATAAGTATATCTAGTATGAAGTCTAGTTTACTCATTGTCTTTGGCTTTTTGTATCTTATTTGAAAAATCTGATTTTCTAGTGGTTTTTAGTTTTTATCATTCAGTTTAAGATGTTTGGTTTACAATTGGCTTAGGCTTTATAGATATAAACAAATTATTTTGAGTATAGGAAGTTAGTTTAAAAAGTTTAATTAATCTCTAAAGAGACTTTAGTCATAATACAAACATTGTAAGACTAATCTAAAATCATTATATCCTACCAATATAATTTCATGTTTATAGCACAACTTCAAGATGTCATCAATACTTCTTGAGATATTGTACACAAGAACAAATCTACATATACAAAACCACAAGGTAATGATTAGTAACTTAATAGTTTGATTCATCAAAACTAGGAGAAATGTATACCTTCGGGCCAACAATTCAATATACAACTATTAAGTCTACTTATAACACTTTTACACTCATGTAAAATCCAACTTTACTTTTTCAGAAGGTAGCATAATAGCTTTTTCATAACCAATCTTCTTGATCAATACCAGTGTTGCACCATTAAAACTAACTATTATATACAAGGGTTTAATGCGCTTACTTATAGCCATTATTGGCTTAAGAAATGCCACATCTATTTATAGCCATTCTTTTTAGGGAAATTTAGGGAAACCTTTTAGGATACTATTTAAGTATAGAAAGTTGGTCTAAAGAGTTAAATTAATCCCTAAAAATACTTGAGTCATAATACAAACATGTTAAGAATAATCTTGAAGCATTATATCCTACCAACAGAATTTCATGTTTATAGTGTAACTTTAAGATGTCAATACTCAAGATAAATAGTATGGGAATAAATCTAAATCAACATAACCTTAAGGTAATTAATGATTAATAACTTCTTAATAGTTTGACTAATCAAAACTAGGAGCAATGGATACCATTAGGTCAACAGTTCTAGATCTAACTATTAAGTCTACTTCTAGAACTTGAATATGTTTTGTATAAAATTTGACATTGCTACTTTGAAAGGTTGCATATCAACTTTGTTATGACTAATTTTTTTTATCAATGTTAAAAACATTATGTTCAGTACTACACCATTATCAATTAACGCCCTCTATATTGGTACACCATTAAAACTGGTAGTTATATACAGGGGTTTAATGTGGCTACTCATAGCCATTGTTGGCTTATAAAATGCCATATTTGGTCCCTAATAAATCATAGGTTCTGATCGGTTGTTTTCCATGATTTGTGCCTTCTTATCTGCACTGTCTTTATTGTCAATATCAATATAATATAAAATTGACCAGGTTTGGTCTTAAACAAGTATGGTAGGGAAAAAATGATACTGTTAGTACAATATCATCATAATTGATCTTTTTTTGCCTCATAATGGATTTATAGCAAGTTAGCCTCTTTCATTGTATCCTGATCATTCATTTATTATATCAGAATTGTAAGCTCACTAACTTCCATTTCTTTATATTATGCATTCTCTTCAAAGAGGACACAAAATCTTTTTTTCCATTATTTATTCATTTAAGAAGGCATCACCACCATCCATAAGCTCATTTTCTACCTAAAGTTAGGTATCTTTATTAATAAAGATGTTAGTTGAGTCTAATTTAGGCTCTGAAAAAGTATTTTATTTTATTAATGAGACAATGTTGTGGTTCTTAAGTCTGTTACTTTGTTTAACTATAATCACACTTGCAATAACTTGACATTTTTCTTTAGGAAAACCTTTTTTTTATTCTTTTAGCAGGAATGTCCTCTTTTATTCTTTTTGAATGATTGAGGCTACTTTTTGATATTGTTACTTACATAGCACAACTTTAGGGTATTTATGTGTTGATGGTTTTCTTCACTTTAGTTGTTTAATTGTTGGCCTTCTCTATTGGAAAACTTTATCTTATTTTTTGTGCAATTGATAGTTGGTTATATTTCATGGTTAACTATTACCTTTGCTTTCTCAATTCATGGTTGGTCACCTTATTCATATTATCTTACCATATTTATAATAGACTTGCCCGTTTTTATAAAAAAATCTTTAAAAATATACCTTTTGAACTATTTAGGATCTAAAATGACCTTTTAATTAAACAATGATGGTGTTTGGTTGAAAATAATCATTGCATAATATGTCAACCTATTCTTGTGTTGGATTAGGCTCAAGCTCAATCCTATTTCACAATCATCATGTGTGCAATCGATCATCAACTCCACGTGTTAGTAATCCAATATACGTTTGTATTTGTTGATTATTGACCGAAGGACTTTTTTTCCTGATCCTAAAACTTATTCCTTTGATGAGGTGTATGCTTTAGCAACATCATTTCTCATTAGTATGTTAAAAAATTAAATCCTTGTAAGATATGTCTTGCTTAATTGACCTTGTTTTCACCTTCTTTCCAGGTCTAAGAGATATTAGTGATCACTACCCAATTCATCATCTTTATCACTAAGCTTTAATGACTTTCGTTGTGGCAGATGTTTATGTCATTCATTGTTAGCAGGTATTTTAAACATGAAGCTTTTGGACTTTTATGGAGTGCAAATTTATTTAACCTTGCCCTATAAGTCTTCCTCCTTAGATAGAAATCTATGACAAACAGGGCACCTATATAATTTGTTAGAGAGGTTTCTCATGATTTTCTAGTGTCAATTCTTTAGATTTTCCATAATTGATATACCTTTTACATATAACAACATTAGTGTTAAATTTAAGCCTCTGTCATATTTAATCAAATCTAGTTTGTTGTATTTTTCCTTTCCTAGGTAGTCTTTAAGGTTTAATAATAGTCACTAAAGTTTTCATCTTAGGAAATGGGTTGTTATCAACTTTTATTTTCTTCTATAATAAGGGAATTCAACTAGCTTCTAATGCCTTCTAAATTTAATTCCTAAAGATGACATAATTATTAGTATCATGTCTCCATGAGTCGTGTCATGCTTACTATTTCTTCATCTTTATTTTCTTAGTAATGAGGATTGTGTGATTGCCTAGGAGTTTTTTTTTTTGTCCTCTTTAAATCTATTGATCAAATATTCAATCTACTTTTTTATATATATATCAAATGAGTACTCTTTATATTTACTAGTAACTTTGGTTGTTTTCACTTCTTTACTAATACGCTTATTAATCTTTTTTGAATTTCTTAATGCAGGAATCTCAAGAAGTTTTTCCTTTTAAGTTTCATGACCAATATAAGCTATTGTTGAACTTATTTGAAGTCCTCGTAAAAATTAGTATTAGCTAATGAATGCGTGATCATGACCCTGTTCAAATAGCCAACTAAAATGTTCATCTAAGTAACTTTTTTCTATTTGTTTTGCTAACATCTTTTTATATCGAGTAACATCATATGTAAAGGTGTATATATTAGCTTTCAATGAGATCTCTTTGGGCTTGAACTATTTTGGCAAAATGAACTAGTTTTACTTATGGTTTTGGTTTATAAAAGTGCTCATGCAAATAAGCTCTTATCTCTTCCTAACCGTTTATAGAGTTAGGTAACAGTGTAGAGAATTCACAAAATACAATTTTAGTTAGTGATGAACCCAATAAAATTAATTTTACAAAGGGATTCGAAGCACCATCACTACATTAATTAGTAAACCTAGCAATTTATTCCCTTGTTGACTAGTTATCCTCCCTAGAAAACTATTAAGAATAAATTATCTTAATTCTTTTAGGAATTGGATACGACATATCAATCAATCCAGGGTATTGATGATTATATATAGGCCTCGTTATACGTCCAATGTTTAAACTCGTTTTCCTTAGGTGTTAGGCCAACTCAACTTTATCAATTATTCTTCTTGGTTATTGATCGAAGTGTCTAAGGCATAAGAGGATTGGGATTGGCATGTTAGAAGGTAGCCTATAGTTGACTAAATAGCCTGATTACAGGTTGTGGTAGCTATAGATAAGGTTATGGCACCATATAATTGGCTTAAGGCTACCCTTTATAGAAAGGAGGAGTATAGGCTGAAATGCCCAAGATTGGCAGGATGAGGATCCATTGAATGATACTGCTTCACACGCTCTAGTAAGAGCATCTGAGTCCTTGCAGGGAAGAACTGCATAAGTTGAGAGATGGGTTTCGACAGGAATTGAGGCAAGGGTTGATTGCCTTATGATTTAAATTAGTGAAATAACTAATTGAGGTAGCACAAGCTTTGAAAACCTGTATTGGAGAGTGTCCATAGGGACATCAGGGAACATGTAAAAAGAGAGATAAATATGATATTATCAGTAGACTGCTGCTTACGAAGAAGAGAAAAGTGGAATATTTAAGGCATCCAGGAATAAGGAAACAATAACGGTACTATTTCACCAATAGTCAAGTGGAAGAGTGATGGGTGGACAGACTCACTCAAGAGCGAACCCTTCAAAGGGGACTAGTGACCGGAAGAATGTGCATTACCCTCACTATATGAAGTGCGAACAAAGGCATTTGGGAGACTACTCTATTTCACCAAGGTGATGTTTTATATGTAGAGGACAAGATTATAGATGAAGAAGCTGTCAGTATTTGGGGCAAGGATGTCATTATTGCGGTGAAAGAGGCCATTATAAGAAGGAATGCCCTAAAAGAAACATTAGGCAAGCACAAAGTATGCCGCAACCAATTCAAAGTTATCAACAATCTGTCATAGTGAATAGGCTGATAAGGCCTTCCTAATCAGGAGTAAACTCCAGCCAAGAGAGGCTAGGGGCACAAAATGACTGGACTTCAGGAAGCGTCTTCCACCTGACACTGGAAGAAGTTAGGATTGTAGTCGATGCGGTAGCAGGTACACTACCGATGAATAACTTTAATGTGTTTGTCTTGTTTGAACTGGGTGTTACCCACTCATTTATTTCTAGGAGAATTGTCACCAAGAATGGAGAAGGGGGTGAAAATAATAGAAAAAAGGGTTCATAATTGGAACTCCGACAAGAAACAAGGTATGAAATAGAAATAAACTTGATGCCCTAAGAATTACATGATTTCGATGTAATCCTAGGCATGGTTAGCTGAGTAAGTACAAGGCTAGATAGATTGCTATACTAAAACTGGCATGTTCCAAATACTGAGGGTTTCGTAGTTATTAATGATGCCTCGAAGAAAAGACTTGGGTGTGATTGATGTAACATGGGGAAATGATCGCTTATGCGTCAAGACAGTTAAAGACTCATATAAAGACTTACTCGATACATGACCTGAAATCGATTACTATGGTATTTGCTTTGAGAATCTGAAGGCACTATCAATACGAGTCCCTTTAATTTCGTGGATGAAATTTATATTAGGAGTGGAGAATGTAAACACCCAACAAAAAAAATAAAGCTAGAAATGACTCCACTATCGTTGTCGATTTTTGAATCGACAATTACACAGTTTTTGTTACTAATTTTTGAATCGGCAGGGACACAGTTTTTGTTGTTGATTTTTGAATTGGCAACGACTCAGTTTTTGTTGATGATTTTTAAGTCAATGACGGTTATGTGCGCTGGCAAATCCATGCATTTTGTAAAAACATAAAAACAAATAGTCTTGGCCGACCCATGTTAGGAGGAATTGAGGGGTAAGGACTGGCCTACTCTAAGGGGAAGTGTGAGGAAGCAGAACTGGCCTACTCCAAATTGAAACTATGAAGGATTTGACTAGCCCTAGGATGAACTAAATAGAGATAGAACAAAGGTAAACGGCCTTCCAAACACCCTTCCACATTAAGGGGGGTATAAATGCAACAACGAAGAGAGAATGACCTTTGCTCTTCTAAAAAACAATTGGCAATCAGCCTCGGGTGTAACAACCTATCTTCCAAAGGCAAAACCAGCGAACCTAGCTGCATGCACCTTTTTGGAACGTTGGAGAAGAAGGGAAATTAGAGAAAAAAAAAAGATAACTAGAGCTGTGAAAGGAGAAGGAGTCTAAACCTCTCCCCTAAAACCGACTCTAACAGCTACAACAGACCCTTTCTCTGTCCAGAGAAAAAAACCACACAACCCTAGTTGCATGTTCACCTTGTTGCATGTATGAGTAAAAAGAGAGCTAGAGGGTAGGAATAATGACTGAAACGATGGTGGGAGAGGGAGAGTAACATGCGGTTGAACAGAAGAAAAAAAGGGAAGAAAACTGAACAGAAAAAAAAGGAAGAAAACCAGCAAAAGAGGGGAAAAACTAAAGCCATTTAAAATCAAAAGGTATGAACTAGAACCTTTCTTCTCCTGTTGTTATGACCTTGAGACCAAAAGGAAAAAGGAAACCCTAAGTAAATGGCCTAGGATTTTTGCACTAGCTGTTAAGGGAAAAAAATTGGATTAGGAAGAGAGACGAAAATGAGGTTGAATATGAGACCTAATTCCAGAACATACAACAAGAGAAATGAACAATTTTTATTGAACAAATTTGGGAGAGGGTCGACCATAGTTGAAAGGTTGGACAAAATGTGTATGTGTGGTGAAATGCAGGACAATAGCTTTGTTAAACTCCTAAGATCATATCCAAACTAAAACAGAATGCATATTGATGATTAATGCTTTGATTTTTCGCAAATGATTGATGAATTTACATGTAATGTGTAAAGAATTGATGAAATGCATGAAGTGTGATTCTGCTGGATTCCCAGGAACATTTTATATGCTGGAACCGAAATTTATGTTGATGTCCATGCTTGAATTCTATTATAAGATTGTTGAGTTTACATGAGAATGGTTCAAGTAAATGAGAAAATGTTTGTGGCATAATTTTGTGATTATACTTGTGATAAAAATGAAATAGAACCCTTATGTGTGTATGATTGTTATTAGTTATGTTGATACCTTGCCATGATACAAATGTGAATGTAAGAATGTATGGTTGTGATAATGTTAGGTGTTGGTATTAAAAGTGATGATTGGGAAAAACCTTGGAAATGAATATTGTAAACGTTTTTGGGTTACTTAATAATGTATGATGAACGGAGTGTGGTTCGACGAGGACCTATGCCCAACTAGGATGAGAAGCGATGGTAGGAGGAAAGCCAAGTGTAAACCTTACGTTTGGCTGAAAGAAAGAAGTAGAACCAGAAACGACTCCATCACCGCTGATGATTTTCGAATCAGCAGCGACTCAGTTTTTGTCAATGATTTATGAGTCAGTTGTGACCCATATGCGCTGATGACTTCAGCGTCGGTTGTGAAACTGTGTTGCATTGATGATTTTTGAGTTGGCAGCGACTAAGTTTTCGTCAACGATTTCTGAGTCAATTGTGAACCATATGCGCTGATGATTTCAGTGTTGGTTGTGAAACTATATTGCGTTGATGATTTCTGAGTCGACAGCAACTCAGTTTTCATCAACGATTTCTGAGTCAGCTATGAACCATATGCGCTGATGATTTCTGAGTCGGTAGTGACTCAGATTTCATGAACAATTCTTGAGTCGCAGTAGTTTATGTGCGCTGGTGATTTTTGCCGAATACGATGTCACTAGTGAGTCAGTTTCATTGACGAGTTTATGGCACCAGCAAAATAGTTTCGCTAACAATTCTGTGTTCTAGCGAACCAGTTTTTGCTGCCGAATTCTGTATCACTAGAAACCAGTTTTCACTAACGAATTGTATGTCACCAACGAATCAATTTTTGCTGCCGAATTCTGTCACCAACGAATCAGATTTCGATGTTGATTTATGTGTCACCATCAAAACAGTCTTCGCTGTCGAATTCTGTATCATCAGCGAACCAGTTTTCACTATCGAATTCTGTATCACCAAAGAACTAGTTTTCGTTTACGAATTGTATGTCACCAGCGAATCAGATTTCGCTACCGATTTCTATGTCACTAACGAAATAGTCTTCGCTGCCGAATTCTGTATCACCAGCGAACCAATTTTCGCCGATGAATTATATGTCATCAGCGAATCATTTTTCGCTGTCGAATTCTGTGTCACTAACGAATCACATTTCGCTGCTGAATTTTGTGTCACTAGAAAAACAATCTTCACTGCCAAATTTTGTATCACCAGTGAACCAGTTTTCACTTATGAATCGTATGTCACCAGCGAATTAATTTTCGTTGTTGATTTCTGTGTCATCAGCGAACCAGTTTTCACTATCGAATTCTGTATCACTAGCGAACCAGTTTTCACTGACGAATTGTATGTCACCACCGAATCAGTTTTCGTTGTCTAATGTTATGTCACCAGCGAATCCAATTTCGTAGTTGAATTCTGTGTTACCAACAAATCAGATTTCACTGTCGAATCTTGTGTGACTAGCAAATTAGATTTCCCTGCTGAATCCTATGTCACCAGCAAATCAGTTTCGCTACTGAAGTCTGTGTCACCAGTGAATCAATTTTCGCTGCCGATTTCTGTGTCATCAGCGAAATAGTCTTCGTTACCGAATTTTGTATCACCAGCGAACCAGTTTTCGCTGATGAATTGTATGTCACCAACGAATCAGTTTTCGCTGTCGAATGTTATGTCACTGGTGAATTCGATTTCGCAGTTGAATTCTATGTTACCAACAAATCAGATTTCACTGTCGAATTTTGTGACCAGCAAATCAGATTTTGCTGTCGAATCCTGTGTCACCAGCAAATTAGTTTCGCTATCGAAGTTTGTGTCACCAACGAATTAATTTTTGTTGTCGAATACTGTGTCACTAACAAATTTGGTTTCGTTGCTGATTTTCTATGACAGACTTCCATGTTGGAAATGACGTAAATACTTGTAACAATTTCATTGTATGATTGTGTAATGTGTGGAACACTTGAATGTGAACATGTGTATCAAATGCAATGTGTTGATTTGTGATCATTGATGTGTTAGGTGGTGCGACTGGGATCGGACCTGCGACTGGACAAGGACACCCCATGGGAGGAACAGGTAGGTCGTTTCCACCTTTTTCTTGTATAATGTTAATGTTCTGAAATAACTTGTTTAAGGATGATATATTATTGCGTTGTAATGAATGTTAAACCGACTATGAAAATTTGTTTGAGTTGTTGATGAAATTGAGTTGTTGACGAATGTTAAACCGACTATGAATGTTAATTGAGTTGTTGACGAATGTTAAACCGATTATGAAATGTTGATTATGTTGTTGATTAGCTTCGGCTAATGGCATTTGAGATGGATGATTAGGTTGTCTATGATTAGTTTCGGCTAATGACATCCGAAATGGATGACCGGGTTGTGATTGATGATTAGCTTCGGCAAATGGCATCCGAGATGGATGATCGGGTTGTGTTTGATGATTAGCTTCGGCTAATGGCATCCTAGATAGATGGTCAGGTTGCGTTGATAATTAGTCTCGGCAAATGGCATCCTAGAGAGATGACCGGTTTGAATATAACGATTAGTTTTGGCTAATGGCATCCTAGATGGATGATCAAGTTGATTATGGTGATTAGCTTTGGTTAATGGTATTCGTGAGAGATGACGGGTTTGATTTTGTGATTAGTTTTGGTTAATGGCATTCGAGATGAATGACCGAGTTTAGATGTTGCGATTAGCTACAGCTAAAAACATCCAAGGTGGATGATCAAGTTAAAGTGAAGTAATTAATCTCGACCGATGATCAAACTTCGGCCCCACAACTCCTATGGAGAGGTTGGGGCATATGAGTGAGAATAATACATTTAACGAAATAATAAGGATTGTACAATGCATATAAGAAGTAAATGAAAGAATGCACTCATTTTCAATTGATAACGAAAAGTAACGATAACATTCTTCTAGTTGTTTATTATCATGTTAGATTATTTACAATCCTTGTATCCATGTTGTTTCTGTAACAGGGACATCACACAATCAAGGTGCATTGGAAAGCTCGTTCCACGGGTTCATATATTTTGAAAGGTGCTACGTAATAATATGTTTTAGTTGTTATGTATTTGATAAGAACGAACAAACCAGTTGATTATTTATCATTCGATACTTTTGTAAGAGACTTGTATTGAAAATTATAATGGAATACGGATGTGAAAGTACGATCTTGTAAACATGATGTGCTGAATGTATGTATGTGATATTCTCTTTTATGAGAATGATGTATTGTGAAATCACATGAGTATTGCACTATACTAAGAGATGAATTCTATTACAATAAACCCTAAATACCGTTGTGAGAATGTGTATTGACACTTTTTAAGGAATGTTGATTTACATCACCCTATATGGGTTGTTCATTGCTAATGAATGGAATGCATTTATAAATTCAGAGAATGATATTGTGAAAAGCAATGAGAACCTAACGACTTCTAAACAAAATAAAAAAATTCCACCGATTTTTTGCTATGAAAAAGTCGGGTTGTTACATACATTTTCTTTTGACAGATTTTTGTTTTGCTAAACATGACCTTAAGCCTTAAAAGGCTTAGCCCAATTATGTGGATTGGGCTTCCTAGCCTGGCCCAAAACCCGAAGGCTCAGTCCAATCACATGGACTAGGCTTCTCAGCCTAGCCCAAGCCCATAAACAAAACCCAAGATCAAAACAAAAGTTTTAAATATCAAAACGGTGATTTTTGGCTGAACATCTCAAGAACATGAAGAACATAGCTAAGAACCCAAAAAACAAATTGAAGATAAAGAACAAAATGCATTAAATCAAAGGCATAGAAAGAGAGA
>Ga0307513_10006844_pt1 | contig 14847 bp, 12 predicted proteins | sample 15_EM_MG_FD_202174 | JGI IMG/M metagenome (GOLD analysis project Ga0307513, IMG submission 202174) | Populus trichocarpa ectomycorrhiza microbial communities from riparian zone in the Pacific Northwest, United States - 15_EM | ecosystem: Host-associated > Plants > Roots > Unclassified | place... | reverse complement strand
CAACGTCGTAGACCTTCCAGTCGCCCGTGCCGCTCATGCCTTGTTTGACGCGAAAATTAGTCTCGGTGACGCCCATTGTCTTGAGCCTTGCTTTGCATACATCCACTGAGGAGGAATGAGCCCACCGGATCAAGGGGTCAGCGTGTCCGTTGCAGGACAGGGTGGCAAAATGGCGTGGGATGGGATACAATAAACTTACAGTCGGTTGGCTCGTAATTGAGCGCGCATATCCGATCCAAATCGTCCAAGAAGAATCCACCTTCGAGCTCGAGTTTCACTTTTCGCTCCCGCAACAAACCTCGCACGACTTTATCGTTCCACAAAGCCGCGATATCGTCCTTGCAGAGGTTGATCACTCGCTCGGTCTCATCCTCGAAGTGCCATCCGACGGGGGACACCGGTGAAGCAACCTGAGAGGACGAAGCACCGGACGATGACGAGCTGTACCCAAAGTGCTTCATCCATGCCATATATGAATGTACCATGGGTTCCTTCGACGTATTGGGCGCCAAAGAGGACTGCATAAGTTGTTTGGAGAGGTTCGACTCGATCGCGGTCAACGGGGCGAGACGAAGTCGGAGGGTGTGGTGGAAGGCGGTTTGGCTGGAGGAAGCCTTACCCGATCCATTGACTGTCAGGCTGATGTTGGAGAGCCGCTGTGCGGGTAGTGCTGACGAATTGTACAAACCCCCCAGCTCGGGGTCGGGATCAGGTAGGATGGGAGAGTAAGTGGACAAGGGTGAAGAGCCTGCTGCGTCTTCTTCGAGGATTTTGAGGATTGTAAGGACGTGCCGGATCAGGTTGAGCTGGATGATGGCCTTCCATGACAAGCGTTCCTGGGCGAAGTCATCTTTTGCATAGAGCATCTTCATCACTGATTGGTCAAACAGTATTAGGTGAGTAGCCTAGTTTGCAGATGACTACAACACCTTTTAGCGTGGTGCTCTTGCCTACGAACAGGGGCTCATGCTTAGCGCTGCCATTTGTCGCCAACGGGATTCCTCAAGACGTACCGCTCTCACTTTGACCTATTAAGAGACGCGAAATTAGCAGGTGGTGACTAAAGATGGAGAAAAGGGTTGACGAACCCAAGAGCAGTAGTTTGGTGGGTTTGCTCTTCTTGCCGGAGCCTCTGAGGTACTCGTCGATACTTTCGCTCCTGAGTGTGGCAGCTGCCTCATTCTTCTCTCTCTCTTGTCGTTCCTGTAGCGACTCATTCGGAGGAGGCTGCATGGCCATGGTGAGCGGATCCTCGGACGCGGACGAGAATACCAAGGCTAGTTCGGGCGGCATATGGTGGTCGTATATCCAGGTGATGATGATTTGTAGAACAAACTGTGCTATCCAATGCAGGGGTTGAGCGAGACCGAGTCGAGGAGCGGACAGAAGGGTGAGATGGCGGAGGGAAGGGGTGAAAAATTATCAAGCAACGGTGTGTTGAGAAGATCGTGGATGTCCCTGACTGCCTGACGGACGGATGAGTGGAGGAAACTGTGCCTGGTTGTCTCCGCCAACAAATAAGAGGCGCAATCAACTGTATGGTGGGATGAAGCAATCTGCAATTGTCGCAGTGATTGACACTATATATATAGATAGTTATAATGACAAATATCAGATAATCAAAGCAAGAAATGATTTGTTCGGAAGGCTCATGCGCTTTCTCCAAGTGGGCAACAATTTACATGCGTTCCAGCTTGACCACCAATCAGTCCAAAAGACTCCTTCCCTGTGACCCGCTCACACGTCGCCCCGGCCCCGAACCGCCCAATTATATCCGCCAATGCGTTGGTTGCTGGCATTTATAGATCGGCCATGTGACGAATTAAACCAGCAAACGGCTTAGGCCGGCGAGTTCTCATCAACCGCATGCTTCTCAATTCAGCGATCCAATGATGACCGAGACTGTACATGTTCCGCGTGCCCTTGATCAAAGAGCCTTACACAGACGCATCATGATAACCGAGGAACTAACTTTATCTCCACCTCTCACAGAGACGACTCCCCGGCGGAGAAGCGAGGACCTCCCGTACCACACGGCACGGAGTTGGTGTTCACTCACCGGGGAATAAACTTTGGTTGAAAAGCATAACGAATGCCCAATCTTAAGTCTCGGGTTGGTAATTACAAACGAACGAAGTGAATGCGGCGTGAAAAGTGCATCAAACAAATACGGTTCAACGGAGGCTAGGGTGGTAGGAGAGGTAAGGTCCGGGTTCGTGAAAGGATATCCGAACAACGAAGAAGGAAACTCGAAATGAGGGGTGAAGGACCAGGTCTTAGGGACCGGAGTTTTCTTCTCGGGCGCCCCATATGATAATCAAGGCTACCATTCAATCGCCTATCGATCTGCATCATTAATTCTAATTCGAATGAGAGAGTGATGGTCGCTTAAAGAACCAATCGGCTTGCCGATTGGCTGCATAACTGGCGCTAGACCTCGCCAATTTCTGCACCGAGTTTCGAATTCAAAGCCGTGACCGATTTGCACTGACCAACGCATATTCCACAATAAAGAAGGAGGTGCACCCGCTCGCATTCGATTGGTGATAGCTCCATGCGCGACTTACCATAGAGCTGCCGTTCTCGTATCACGTGCCGGTCAGTATCCACATTGATGGTTGTGCCATGCCTGCACCATTTCCACCTCCCACCACGCTAAATTGGCTAGGTAATGAAGGGCGCTGTTGCAGTGGATGAGGACTATGGGAAGCAGGCAGTGGGTACCCTGCTGAACCGCGGTTGAGACGAGATTGCGACCACCTGTCGGGCTTTGATGCGTGACGTCTTTCGGAACAATGACGTTCCACAACACGTATCAAGGGACCATAGTGATGTACCAGCATGGTAAACGAATCGCCAGAGACGTCGTCCCGGACCCTGGAAGGCGATCAAGGATTATATCCCAGTTACATTGTTGGATGAGGTGGCAAAGTGCAAAGGACGCGCACGTGGTACGCCAATGGCTATTGGTTCGTACTCCCACATACCCTAACCATGGTTGCTTGTTTACCGTTGTTGTGGTGTGTCCAGGCTTGGACTTGAACTGGCCGGAGAAGCGGCCCAGGCCGAGTAGTCCTTGACAATATCGTGACACTCAACGGCAGGCCCTTCTTTCAGTGTATAGTGTATTAGGCTCAAGACGCTTTGTTCACTGCGACTTTCGTTCTGGATGCCAATTGCGCGAGATTTGAGTCGTTATTACGCGTTCTGAAAGCGTTAGTGGCTATAATATACCCTCGTGATAGATTCCGTTGATTCCTTTGATCCTCAATTACCGCACCCAAGAGCTTATTCGATCTCAATAATGTTGGTTTGGTGGCCATTCTATGATGAAATAGCCTCGTTTACCTATAGCCGCTCGGTGAAAATGAGCGGATGATACTCATTCTTTCATAATAATCAATATGTATTGAGGCGAGACTACCGTACTTGTTGGCTGGCACAAGGCAGAGTAATGAGAGAGTCTGTCATCACCTCCAATTAGCTCGATAATCGACAGCCGCTTCCGAGGCTTCCAGTGAAGAGCATAACTTTATGCACGGTACAGCCCAGCCAGACTAGATCGTACAGTAGATTATAACTGACAAGGCACCTTGGCCAGCCTGTATATAGGCAGGAAGGGTTACAGAGTGAGAGATATTTATATTTTTCAGACGCGTTGTGTAGGCTGAGCCCACGTGTCCTGATCCTGATCCCGAACATCTAGGTGATCAATCAATATGGCGACTCAACAAATCAAGTCAGAGGACATGTGAGCACCCTCGAGGGTTTTATAGCGCCACATATTGCTGATGAACAATTCAAGCCTTTATCTCGACCGTACGGCGCTTCACTTCAATAATTTGGCTCCATACCACTGATTTTGGGCAACGTACAGAGATTACACTGCAAGGCGTCCTCAATCGGGAGTATACGCTCAGGTTGTTTGTAGAAAATGAGGAAAGAGAACTACACGTGAATGACAACCAGACCTGGACACCAACGCAACGCCTGTATGCCCCTTGCTTCCTATTACATGCACACGCTGATGGCTGTTCATATGTAGAGACGTTTCTCCGACATCTAAGCTGCGCGCAGAGCTCCAAACGAGAAGCGGTCATTTATTTTGGGCAAAGAACCGACAGACGAGCGATGTGATCAACCTTGATGCGCTTTTCAGTGACTATTGGGGCTCCAACAAACACGAATTCACAGTACCTAGTCAGTCGAGGTTGCCAACCAGTCCACCCATATCTGATAGAAAAGGGCAGACATCGCCGTCATTGGAAAGCATCGTCGGGCTCTAGAGCTACGATTCTATGCGAACATTACTGTTTGTCTCCCTGCAACTGCCCATCCATGCCGACTGATAATGTTCATATAGGCGGAATCTCTACGGTTGTCGCTCCATGAACTCGAAGAATTGTTGAAGGAATACTCTCCAATAATGAGCGGATCAATGGAGAGGGTTGTGGAGAAGGGTATGAAGTACGGGGCTGCATTCGCGGAGGTCAGTTCTCCCGTACGGAAATTAGCAAGCGATATATTAACACATCATAGTTGAACCCAATCGCAAAGGCTGTCTTCGGTGTGGCCAGGACCACGTTTGAGGTTCGTGTTCGGCTCTAGCGCATCAGAATCAGGAATAACGCTTGGCGGTTTAGCTCTTGAAGGAGCAAAGCAAATACGACCAGATGCCTTCGTGCCTTCTCGATCGGTTGCAGCGCATTTTGCCTATGGCGAACATGGTCGCAGATGAAATCGTCTGCGAAGAGACAGAAATACTGGAAAAGATCATCCCCCGAATGTTCGAGGTGATGCATAGGGTTGCGAGATTTTCGTGCGATTACGTTAAACGTGGTAGGTCATCATCGTCTGGTTCTAGCCAGTGCTGATGATCGCAGGGAGGAAGGTTGGTGGACCGGCATACCAGGAGGCGATCGAAGAGATGGATCGAGAGTTGGCCAAGGTCATCGAAGACTTCGACCGTGCAGTGGATGTTGAAGCTCTCCGCCTGTCCAAAAAAGGTGGTAAGTACTCATTGTCTGAAACAGGCGATAGCTCACTCTCAGCAATGTCGTGTAGAGCAGGAGTTCCTGCTTGGGCGGCTCAAATTCGTCGAGGCCGGCTATGACTTGGATTTCCGCTGCATGGGAGGCACCCGCCAATCTATCCTTAATCTGATCCTGGACTGGGTGACCAATCCACATAAAAGACATGACGTACCGGAGAGGAACACCTATTGGTTCTGCGGCTCACCCGGAATCGGCAAAACGTCGTTAGCTCATTCGATCTGTGAATCACTTCACAAGCGAAAGCACCTTGCCGGTGCCTTTTTCTGCCGGAGGGATGACCCAAATCTGAGCGAGATAAAAAATATCCTTCCGACGCTCATCAACACACTCGCCGGAATTTTGCCCCACTTTCGAAGCATTGTGGCAGACCGCCTTCGCAACGACCCAAATCTGACATCAAAGTCGATGGAACCCACTCTCTTCCTTGACTTCATCGGCAACCTCCCTCGCCACCTTGAACGTACTCTCGTCTTTGTCATCGACGCATTCGACGAATGTGGCCACCGTCAGAGTCGTCCGGGCATCCTGAAAGTTCTTACCGATGCGGCGGCACAAGCTCCGTGGCTCAAGGTTATCATCACAAGTAGACCCGAAGTCGATATCCAACGCTTTTTTGATGCTCCCACCCGGCCCTCGCATTTACGATATGATTTGGCTACAGATCAAGAAGCCGGTGCCGATTTACGAAACTTCGCCCAAAGCCATTTCGATTTAGTGGCGTCAAAATGCTATCTCTCCACCCCTTGGCCAGAGGAATCGCTCTTCGAGAAGGTTATCTCTCGGGCGAACGGTCTTTTCATCTTCATCAAGACTCTCGTCCTTGCCCTTGAGCATTGCAAGGATCCTACCGAATCTTTGAGGGTAGCATTGCATGACTCAGATGGTACTGGCATGAACTCTTTATATGGACTTTACACCAATATCCTAAAGGCACGAATAGCGCCTGGCGATGCCGAGTTTCAGCGGGTGATTGGGGTGCTTCTTACCACATCTCCGTACAGCTCACTTAGCGAAGAGACGATTGCAGAGCTGGCAGGGGTGAGGCCTAATCTGGTCAAAATCTGGGTAGATGATCTCAGCTCCTTGCTATATCGAGACAAAAGGGCCAAAAGAGGGATCCGTGTCCGACATTTGTCAATTTCCGAATTCTTTTCAAGCGAGGGATGTCACTGCGACTATCAAATCAATTTACGAGACGCGAACTTGGACCTGGGCATTGCCTGCCTCAAGACGATGGTTGATCAACTCTGTTTCAATATCTGCCAGCTCGAAGACTCCCGGCTAGCGAATGCAGACGTTAAGGATCTCCAGTCCCGAATCGAGCAGCACATTTCCGATGCTTTGCAGTACAGTTGTCTCTATTGGTCCAACCATCTTTGTTTTTCACCCGATAATGGCGATCAGCGGGTGTGGGCAAACTTGAAGAAATTCTTTGAAGGATTGTACCCATTATTTTGGGTTGAGGTATTGAGCATTATGGGAATGGTCCCAATTGGTGCACCAAGTATTCGAAGCATGATATCCTGGGTCAAGGTGGGTACAGCTCGAGATTGCGTATTTTGCATTCCAAGGTGGTCCTAATTTGCTGTAGGACTCCAATTCGACCCTTCTTAAGAGAATTAAGGACATTTGTCGTTTCATTATCACCTTTCACACCCCCCTCTCCATCAGCAGTCCACACACCTATGTTTCAACGCGACCCTTCCTACCTCACAGTCGCCTTTAGCAGCTGTATTCAGCACGCGATTTACTAAAACGATCAAGGTGCAAAGCGGGGAATTGTTGTCATGGCCAGCACCCCCGTTAGAATGGATCGGACACAGTGCGGCCGTCACTTCCATTAGCTATTCCCCTGATGGGAGGCAGATCATCTCCGGATCTAGTGACAGGACCATTCGAATCTGGGATGTCGAGACTGGTACCGCCGTTGGGGAGCCTCTAAAGGGGCATAGTGAGAGAGTGTGGTCCGTTGCGTACTCTCCTGATGGGCAGCATATCATCTCTGGATCCCGAGACAAAACCATTCGAATCTGGGATGCTAAAACTGGTGCTGCTGTTGGCGAGCCTCTCGAGGCGCATACCGAGGGGATTGGTGCCATCGCTTACTCTCCTGATGGGCAGCACATCATCTCCGGATCCCAAGACAAAACCATTCGAATCTGGGATGCTAAAACTGGTGCTGTTGTTGGCGAGCCTCTCGAGGGGCATACCGAGGGGATTTGTTCCATTGCTTACTCTCCTGATGGGCAGCACATCATCTCCGGATCTTTTGACAGGACCATCCGAATCTGGGATGTTGAGACTGGTACCATGGTTGGGGAGCCTCTAGAGGGGCATACTGGGATAGTGTGGTCCGTTGCTTACTCCCCTGATGGGCAGCACATCATTTCAGGATCCCATGACAAAACCGTTCAATTCTGGGATGCCGGGACTGGTGCTGCAGTTGGAAAGCCTCTCAGGGGGCACACCAGGGAAGTACGGTCCGTGGCCTACTCTCCAAATGGGCGGCACATCGTCTCTGGATCCGCTGACAATATCATTCGAACATGGGACGCCGGGAATAGCGCTGCAGTCGACAAGCCTCTAGAAGGGTCCACTGTTGGTGCGCGATCCGTCGCTTATTCCCCTGATGGACGGCACATCGTCTCCGGATCCGGTGAAGGGACTATTAGAATCTGGAATGCAGAAACCGGTACTGCAGTTGGCAAGCATCTGGAGGAGTATACGAGGAGGGTCTGGTCTATTGCTTACTCTCCCGATGGGCGGCACATCATCTCCGGATCCGCTGACAAAACCATCAGAATCTGGGATGCCCAGAGTGGTGCCGCAGTTGGTAGACCTCTAGAGGGGCATACCGGGATTGTGCGGGCTGTTGCTTACTCTCCTGATGGGCGGCACATTATCTCTGGATCACATGACAATACCATTCGAATCTGGGGTGCCGATACTGGTGCTGTAATCGGTAAGCCTCTCGAGGGGCATGCCGAGTATGTGAAGTCGGTGGCTTGCTCTCCCGATAGGCAACACATCGCCTCCGGTTCTAATGATGGTACCATTCTAATCTGGGATGTCGAGTCGGGTGCTACTGTTGGTGGGCCTCTCAAGGGGCATACTGGGTTTGTACAGTCCGTTGCCTACTCTCCCGACGGGCGGCACGTCATATCCGGATCCCAGGACGGCACTATTCGAATCTGGGATGCCAAGACCGGTGCTCTAGTTGGAAAGCCTATAACGGGCCACTCAGATAATGTTTGGTCCGTTGCTTTCTCCCCTGATGGGCAGCATATCATCTCCGGGTCCAGTGATAGGACCATTCGAGTGTGGAATTCCAAATCTGGTGCTGCAGTCGGCACACCTCTCAAGGGACACACTGATGAGGTGCTCTCTGTTGCTTACTCTCCTGATGGGCAGCACATCATTTCCGGATCCAGCGACAGGACCGTTCGAATCTGGGATGCTCAGACTGGTGCTGTACTCGGAAAGCCCCTAATGGGGCACTCTGATAATGTACGGTCTGTTGCGCACTCTCCCAATCGGCAGCACATTGCCTCCGGATCTAATGACAACACTATCCGTGTGTGGGACCCATTTCCACATATTTCCACCCAACTCCCGTCCACTTGTAACGAGATGCACGCTCATTTTTGTGCTCCGCCAGGCTCAGATGGATGGGTCAGAGACTCGGATGGTGGCTTACTATATTGGGTACCCCCAGATCGTCGTACACGCCTGTACTCACCTGCTCTCCTTACAATTTCTCTGTTACCTCATATTCATCCGGTTTCTCTTGATTTTGAAGGCATTGCTCTTGGAACTTCTTGGACCCAAATTTTCCAGAGTGCATAACCGTTGCCTTCCTTCTGGGTGCTTGCTGTAATTATAGATGCTGTATGTGTTGGTTGCTCTTGAGTTCCAGTCCTTTCTTCCCCACGCTCCTCACTTTGTCACAAATCAGGATATCTTCCGTGGGTTTTCTTCGCTCCTCCACAATGAGAAACATAGCCCCGCAGAGGGGTATCACCAAGGACAGACATGATGGTTTGATGGTTTGATGGGCTCTGTTGTAGCTATGAACACTCACTGGAGTCTGACTTCTCCAGGGTGGGGCCATGTAGGTCGGGGAAGGTTGTCAAAATGGACCTAACGACACCAATGAAGGTCAGCAACATACACGGAGAACGCGAGGTGCGAGGAGATGGTTCGCCCGGACCTAGAAGGGTGGTGGGGAGTTCACTTAGACAGAGGTACGATGGGGTGATGTAGTTTGTGCACTTTAGTCACCTTTAATTAGTATCTAGATCTATTTGAATGCGCGTTCTTGAGTTCCTCTGAGCCAGCCCACCCATATAGCTATAGACCAGCTTACCTATCGAGACCTGCCTGGATCACACAAGCCCACCTCGGAACAGGAAAAGCCTATTTGTGAACAGATATCTTTGGATAACTGACCTACATGTAGGTCGCCTGTGCAACTGCCCTCACTCCAAAAAAATTTCAAGTCCCAAACTCCAACTCCCCCACATCGTTGCTTTCACCTTATGAGTGGTGCTTTCCTTTTCTACTTATGATCTCGTGGCTTATACTCGGTTGACAGCATGGATCTTTAATACTGTCGCTAACATCAGTACTGCGTCTTCTCCATTTCATGTCCAGAGTTGCATTGCCACAATGCCCGATCTACTCAGTACATATCCAAGTCTGTCTGGTATTGTGATATGTCATTAACCACATGCATATCCACACGAATATAAGAATTTCTGACTTACCTCCATTAGATACAGTACAGCCCATGTGCCCTGCTCGCATCCTAGCAAAAAATAACAAGATGTGCGTACCAGGGGGAGGCGATAGGAGGTGAAATCGATGGCTGCTGCGCATGCGCATGCTGCTGGCGGAGGTGAGTAGTAGGTGGACCGTAGAGAATAGCGATGTGGGTCTGTGTGGATCTTATATGTATTCTTATAGATCCAAATTGGAATATTATTCACTATACTGATACATCTGGTTACATTTAACATTCGTGGGGCTAGATATGATTCCTATGCAGCCGAAGGAATTTTTTGAAAAAAGAATCTCATTTAAATATGTTTGTACATTGAAGGAATCCGGGTCCAGGGAGATCTGGGTAAGCCACCTATTTGTCACCGGATCACCGGCAAGTGGCGAGATCTCCGCCACCTCAATGTAGATCGGGAATCCTTACCAATCGTGACCCAACCCCCCTTAAGGGATCCCACGATATCCTTGGCGGGGTGAACTCTAAATAGCTAACCCCCCCCGACCTCCCCGACAAACGCAAACTCCAATGACTGGCCCACCGAAAACCAGGCAACCAGTGCCGTACCAGTGCTGGCGTGCTTCAGAGATTACCAGGTGGAGTTGCGCGACTTGGGTATATTGTCCGGGATATGATGTCAACTTCCGGAGACTAGCTCCGGGATGGCCATATGTAGTCGCTAGTACCAGTCAAACACAAACAGTTCGGCCATTGTAAAACTACAACAACTTCATCCTGTGTTTCACTGACGACTCGCCCCAGGAGATGCGGCGGATATTTCAAGAGTAGTGGCATTCATATGAAATGTCGCTCTGTATGGAGTAGATTCAACGCATTTCCGACCTTACAACACACAAAAGCAGGACTCCAGGCCTGCTGCAGCCTCGACGAGCCGTTCTCAAGCGTCTTCCCTCTGAACGTCAACGATACCTTTGAGAACCATGTCCGCAACAACGGGCCGATGATCACTATCCGCAATGCCATCATCGAACCGTGTCTCCAGAACGCCGACGCCGCGCACGTCCCATGGACAGTTCTCCTTGGGTGCTATAAACGCGTAGTCGATCCGCTTCTTGGTCGACTCTTTAAAATCGAATCCAGTATAGGTTTTAATATGTCCGTATTTCCGAGTGTCCTTCGTCTCTGGGAACAAGCTGGTTACATCAACGAATGGCGAGTTAGGACCGTTTTGGACAGTTTGATAGGCGTCTTCATTCGGTTTTGAGTTGAAGTCACCGGTAAGAGTGATAGCGTAACCGCGTCTGAGGAACTCTTTGGCTCGGTCCACGATGAGTTCTGCACTCTTTTGTCGTGCTACCGCGCCGCCGTCATCGAAGTGGGTGTTCATAGCACAGATAAGCCTGCCGCTTTGCCTATGCTCGAATTCCCCAATTGTGACAAGGCGATTCAAGTAAGGACTATGACGAACGCTCTGTCATCCCATGCTCACGGACGATAATGACGCACGCACGCATCCCAGCCTTTCGAGGGTACATCTGGAGTCTCGCTCAGCCAGAGGTTTGTGAATTTGATGAGTCGATACACAGAAGAGCGATATAGAATCGGAGACATTTCACCTCCCTCCTTTCCATCATCGCGTCCAACACCTATATACTCCCAATCTGTGGGTTCAGAATGCTGGTTGAGGCCGTCAAGTATGTCATGAAGCTGCGAGTGGAGCACTTCCTGCAGCCCAAGCAGTGCCCCTGGCACGAAGCGAGTCTCGTGCAGGTACTGCGCAATAACGAGGTGTTTTCGATCCACCCAACGAGCTATTCAAGAAGCCAAGCATTGCTTGTAATTGGGCGCGGCGTTAAACACGATGAGATGCGCTCACCTTCGCCATGACTGGGCCAAGTGGTAGCGTATCGAATATTGTGACAAATGAGCCGAATCTCAACCGGGTCCGTCATCAGAGCTGCCATTGCATTCAGCGAAAGCTGTACCAGGTCGTGGTCGTGTCGAGGGACAATCAGGTTAGCCACCAGAGCAAACCAGCCACCGCTCGCACGTTCGTAATCCCTCCCTTTCCAGTCACGATCTCTGTCAAAGCATCCCCACGATTTCGATCAGTTACTGACGCGCTGCTTCGGCCACTTCCATCACTCAAAAATAACGTTGCTTTGCGTGGTACAAGCTCGCTTCAATGGTCTACACTTCGATAACCCTTCGCAATTCCGTCTCGACCTTGTTCCAACACACTCGGCTCGTCCATGTCTAGTCGCTGCTCAAGCCCCTGCCATGAACGGGTCTGAAGGAATTCTCCTGATACACAATTAGGCTTCAATAACATAGAATCCGGTAACAACATGCTCACCGGCGGCGCTGCCAATTACGTTTCCAACCGTCGTGTCCTGGTTTCTAGGCACCAGCACCCCGTCAGCATTTTCCTTGCCCTTATTCTCCTCTACTCTATCTCCATAATGTTTCGAGGTTACTAATTTACCGGTGATGAGTGAAAAGTGTGGCTCGTCCCCACCGACATCTTCAGTGGTCTCGCCACCGCCGTGGGTAGCTGAGTCTCGAACTTCCGCAATAACTTGCTCAAAGTCGAGAATATACCTCCCACTCCACGCTGGGACAACTCCCAGCGCCATCTCCAGTTCAAACGGAGTAACGATCGGCCGAAAGAATTCCTATGGGATGATGAGTCAGTATGCTAATGACCTCAGCAGTATGGCGTACCTTCGATTCGACGACACTGTTCTGTCGACATGCCACCAAGACGAAGCACTCGATTTCCGCAAAGTTTGCAAGCTTTGCAGGATTTAATTTGCCGACGCTCACGGTGTATGACTTCTTGTGTGCCTTCTTCAGTAGAGCTCGTAGGTGAGATATAAGAGGAAGGTATGAGGCTTGTGGCACATTCAATGAACGGGATAGGATATATAAAGGGGGTGACATACCAACGCCTAGCGTACCGATGAGTATCCCAAATACGCCCGCATCTTTGGCGCGCAGCACAGCGTGGTAGCGCTTCATCAGTAGCTTATTCGTCCTCCATGATTCGAGTTTGCATGTTTGAGTTTTCGGATCGAAGCGGTAGACCTGACCATAAGTTAAATGAATAATTCAGAGACTGCGTCAGAGACACACATTTTTGCCCCCGTGAGTCATCAAGAGGTTGGTGAGTGCCAGCGTTTCACCTCCAATGTAGAGAATGGTAGCATCATTAGGTACACTCGCCCTTGAGGTAGGGGCTTCTGCAATACTCGCTGCGTCATTGCGTCGGGCCAGGCCGGGTTCTTGGTAGGATGAAGGGATCTGAGTATGGAAACTCGAAGATGGATCCCTCTCCTCAAATTCTTCCTTTATTCTCGCTGGATTGGTGCTATAGGAGTTTCAAAAGCTGTAGAGCAGGGGACTCACGAATGCAGTGGCTATAGCAGCCCTCCTGGAAGATGGCCACCGGGGCGGAGGCGGAACAGGTATCATAGAACGACTCTACGACCCTTCTGTGATCTACATTCCGCTTCCCGGAGACATATATCACAGGTAATCGCGATGTTCTAACCGATCCTTCAGAATGCCTGGCTAACCGGGTTATGACGAAAGGCCACTCACGGACTCATGCATGCATGCCCGTAGTGCACAACTACGTCCGCATTCACATGTTGAGCAGCCACTTCGTCGACACAACAGCTGGGAGGAAGATCGGTCAGACACTTGCAGCGATATGTGGGACGAGCTGGGGGACCTGCCATATGAGGTATCTGCTAAAACGAATAGACTTCTTGTGTCTCTTGCTAGATCGACCGTCAAACTCTTTGACATTTGACCGTCGGCGCGGGCGGCGTGGAGCCTCTTCTTCAGAGCTGTGTACACAGGGACTGAGTCACCCAGTATGTCATCAGAGAATTGAAGGGCTATCTGGGAGTTGGTGTCAGTGGCATTACGTGATGACCAAGAGAGATGACTCCTTACCCGCTTGAAATCATGATTCAGGATTTCTTGTACGGTATACTCTACCTCATAGTACTCTTCAAGCGCTAGATCTTCATCACCTCTCCCAAGCGATCCAGTTTTTGCCGCTTGTTCAGCCAATTCAACTTGCCTGGCAATAACCTCCGCTCCATCGGAAGAAAACGCGCTTGGACCCTCCATCGAGTGGAAGGGCAGCCTCCTTTAGTCAAGCTGATATGCCAAGCGTCTCACGGCAGAAGCGTGGGGACGTGGGCGGGTACAAATACGGACGGTCTTATTCGGTACCACCTTCCCCTCACCCCACACCAAATATTTCGCACACGATCTTTGCACTTCATCTTTCACGGATACCGAGGGCCGCTCTCAAGCCAAGAATACTTCCAGGCAAGAGGATTTACAGTCGAAGTATGTCCAGGTCGAATAAGAGAGACGCAAGAGACGAGGACGACAAAACAGAACTCACGTCGATAACCCCACAGCAAGAGAGAGCATATGGTCGTGTAAGTGGGCAGCTTTCTTCCGGTTTCTTGGTTTGAACTTGTTATTGCAGCTTGGCCAAAAGATGAAAGTGGGTCCCCGACACGGCCCGACGGGGGCGATACACACTGACAATGCATTTCAAGAGCTTCCATGACTGGCTACAGGCAGAATGTCAGTGCGCTGCTTGAGTTAGATAGCAGAAGTTCTGATTGATTTCCAGATGAGGAGTGCTATACCGTGTGTACCGGATTAAGACTCGTAGACCTGTCTGAACAACATAGTAGCTTGCTGATGGTTCCTTCAACAACCATGGGATATCTTTGAATCACTTCCTCGTGAGATTTGTCGAGTCGTTCACTACACGTGAGCTAGGTTTGTGAGCATGCACCCCCCAAAACGCTCACTCGGCTGCCATCTAGATCTGGAAACACATCATAACATTGAGGAACGATACATCTTTCCTGTCCTGGCCAAGAAGATGCCGGAATTCCGCGAGAACGAAAAGCATAAGGTGTCACATAAACAAATCCACGATGGACTTGATAGGGTGAATCTGCTTGTTGTGCAATGGAAGGAAGACCCCTCGGCGTACAAGCCAGACGAGCTGAGAGC
>Ga0307513_10006843_pt1 | contig 14848 bp, 5 predicted proteins | sample 15_EM_MG_FD_202174 | JGI IMG/M metagenome (GOLD analysis project Ga0307513, IMG submission 202174) | Populus trichocarpa ectomycorrhiza microbial communities from riparian zone in the Pacific Northwest, United States - 15_EM | ecosystem: Host-associated > Plants > Roots > Unclassified | place... | reverse complement strand
TTTAATTTTTTAAAAATATTTTTGAAACGCAAAAACAAACCTACCTTATCAGAATCCTTTTATTTTTCATAAAGTTTTTTTTTTTAATCTTTTACGTAAGTTTGTATATATATTTATTAAGTAAGTATGCTTGTTTTTGTTAGGATTATAAATTTACTAATTTACATAATTATAAATTAAATATATATACACTCGCTTGGAAAGCCATCTTAGAACTATAACATCCATCTATAGTTTTTTTTTAATTAATTTCATCCTTATATGTTAAAATTTTATTTCAATTAAATCTTTTTTTGTTAGTGCGGCTGATTAATGATCCTCAATCTTCGAAGAATGTGTCCTTGTATTGATATGTGTTCTTCGTTCTAAACATTTCCTAAAAGTTAAACGTCCAATCAAAAATATATTTTTTAAAATATTGAAGATGGACATAAATTTAGGAAAAAAATAAAATGAAAAAGAAAAAGAAAAAATGATAGCAAAAAGACACAGTTATTGAAAAGCCCACTTTCCGTAAAAAAAAAAAACGAAAAATTGAGAACAAAACGACATAGTTATGGGAAAACTCACTTTCCAAAAAAAAAGGAAAAAAACAAAATGAAAAAAAAAACCGACATCAAAAGGCCATTTGTATTGAGAATTTTTGCTGCCACTTCTTCTTCTTCTTTTTTCGGAAAATGGGAAATTTTTTAACTTATATAGTACATGTCTAAAACTTTAAAATTTTTGGGAAATTGTTAGATAGAGTTATATGAAAATAATATAAGAATTTGCATAGAAAATGAGATTTTTATAATATTTTCTTGAACATTAAAGGATATTTTTAAATCTTTAAAGTTGTTTTTCTTTTGTCAATTTTCAATATCACATGGGGTTATTGTTGTTTATCGTATGAAATTTGATAAAAACATCATGTGTAGAATAATATAAATCACTAGATAATTTTATTTATATTATGTAGTAGGTTGGATTATTTAAAAAAAAATTAAAAAAAATATTCAGGTATCACTAACATATTTTTTTAAAAAATAAATTGTGTAGAGATTGACATAATATAACCCAATTAACTTGGTAAATCCAAAGACACCTGAACAACTGGAACAAAAATATAGTTTAACTAAAAAAATATAAGATGACATCTTTTTTATATATATAAAAAAATTAGGACTACAATATATTGGATCGTCCTAAATCAATTCAGGTTAACATGTAAAATTTATGATATAAGTCGTGAGACCATGATAACCTCATAGAAAACAAATAAAAAATTTATTGAATCTCAATTCTCAATCAACCCAATGTTGAATAATAAAATTAAAAAAAATAATTAAAAAATGATATAAAAAAAAAGCTTGAGTCAATTTAGGTTAACTTGTCAAACTTGGATCATGAGACTGGAATAACCTAATAGAAAAGCAAATCGAAATAAATTATGAAGCTCAATTCTCAATCAATCCAACATTGAAGGATGAAAATTAAAAAAAATCAATTAAAAAAAAGACTTGAATCAACCCGATTTAATTCATCAAATCCCTGAATCAGGTCATAAGACTAAGACAACCTCATAAAAAGCAAACTAAAATAAATTATGAAGCATAACTCTCAATCAACCCAAATGGTAAAAGATAAAACTGAAAAAAGAAAATCAATTACAAAAATGACCCAAAAAACCCACGTCAATTAGGTTAACCTGCAAAACTCATGACTTGGGTCATGAAATTAGGATAATCTTATAAAAAGCAAAATAAAATAAATTATGAAGTTCAATTCCTAATAACTATAATATTAAAAGATGAAATTGAAAATTAAAATTAAAAAAAAATAACAAAATTCTATTTTAATAAACAATATTTTATGAGGAGGGGAAGAATGATTTCCCCTCCTTAAATTACACTTGTTAATAATATGTCTTTCCTTCCTTAGGTATCATGATATTACAAGTAGTATTGAAACATTTAGTGATTTGAGTGAAACATCTTTAAGTTTTAAAAAGTTCAATAGAAATTACTTCAACCTATTAAAAGAATTCAGGTGTAATATACTTGCTTCACTGTTTATATGAATAGTAAAGTAGTGCTTTTATTTATTTATTTATTTATTTATTTTTATTTTTATTCCATCCCTTTTGTTCTCAATTTGTTTATATGATCAGGATGCGTTTAGAGTTAAAAGTTATTTTTTAAAAAATTTCACCACTAAACATTGAGTTGTTTGATTGAATTTTATCATTTTATTCAATTTTCTTTTGGCAAGGTTACCGTGATATCACTACCAAGTTACAAATTTCGCATGTTAAATCGAGTATACTCGGGTCAGGGTTTTTTCAAACTTTTTAATTTATTTATTTTTTATTTCATCTTTCAACATTTTATTTACTAGAAATTAATTTTTTTTTCTATTTTTCTTTCAATGGGGTTGCCACGTTCTCATTTAATTTTTGGTTTGTTATCAAATAAGATCCTTCAATATTTGATTTTTTTAGAATTATTTTTTTTTTCAATTCTATCATTCAGGATTTAATTGATTGAGAATTGATCTTTGTGTTTTTTTTTTAATTTCCTTTCTATGGAGTCATTCCAATCTTATGCTCATTTTCGCAGGGTTAACAGGTTAACCCGGTTTGACGTAGTTCTTTTTTAAATTAGATTGTTTTTTTTTTTAGTTTCACCCTTTAATATTGAGTTGTTTGGTAATTGAGTTTCATAGTTTTATTCAATTTATTTTTGATTGGGTTAGTTTGGTATCATGACCAGGTCTCATATTTGGCATGTTAACCCGGATGAGCTCGGGTCGGATGTTTTTACATTTTTTTCATTCTCAATTTTTTGTCAATTTATTTTTTGTCATTGTATTTTTTTTATTCATATTATTTAAATTAGATGAGCTTATTAAACTTATTGAAGTCAATGATCCAAGTCTCATATTTGTTTTTTCCTTTTTTAAGAATGCTTGTATTGTCTTAACATCTTTTTTTTAAGTCGAAAAAGATTAGGCAGGCTTGCAACATAGTATGGGCCACCTATCAAGTTTTTATTCTAATCAAGATAACATCATATAATACGGCATCTTTATAAAGATAGGAACCTTATTCCAAAATATCATTTAGAAATAACTAGTTTACATACCCAAGTTACATTGCGGGTTGAATAAAAAAATTAAATGTAATAAAAATATCCAGGTAATAGAGCACTATTTGGCATTATTAGTAAACTTAGTCCAATTGGTCAACCTTGAAACTTATTGACTAAACTTTTTGCCTAACTTAGGTTTAAAATTAAATCGTAGGGGAGTTACCCCAACGTCACACAATCGACTTAGCAAACCTAAAGGCAACCCGGATGACTAGTAAAATGCATGGTTTGGTTTAAAAAAAAATTCAAGATGACCTTTTTTAAAATTTTAAGACATCAATATATTGGATTAACCTGAGTTTCATGGCTTAACACCACTAATTCGCAATCCAGGTGATGGACTCTACTGAGTTTAAAAACTTTATTTTTTTTAAGAATATTTTTTACATAATCATACAATAACATAAATAGACGCTCGTAAAACCAAGAACAAAACCAATTTTAAAATGTTTGTTTAAGACTACGATAACATAATAGAAACCAAACTAAAACAATTTATGAAGATAAATTTAAAATTAAGCAAATATTGAATAACAAAATCGAGAAAAAAGAATGAAAATAAAAGAAAAATGAGTGGGAAATACAAAAAAAAAAAAAGGAAAATGAAAAGAAAGGGTCATGTCCTTCAATATGCATATGAATAATGAAGGAGATAAGTTGACACCCCAACTCTTTTAGATGTTATAGGTAATTTGTTGATATTTTAATCAAATGGGATGGAACTAAAACATATATACATAAGGTTAGCTATCAGTTTAATTATGCAATCAATTTGGTAATATACAACTAATTTCACAAATGGGGAATTCACCACGAATATTCCATATTTACTATCATCATAACACAATTTCTTGCATTTTCTATTGGTTTTCTTTTGATCATATTATTTATTTATTAGCTCACCACTTCTAATTCTATTCCTATAATTCATTGTTCTTGCACACACTTATAATTACTTCTCACTTGTAACTTTATATCATATGTTTCATTAGGTCATTAAGGTTATGGCCTAATTCATACGGTTAGCATAGTTCTTTTCAATGTCTTTAAGTTTTTTTTTTTCTGGGATCATCTAAAGGATATCAGGTCTATTGGCCCTCACTCTGGCAACTAATCATAAAACCCTGAGTATTTATCTCCCACTCATATGGTCAATATACCCAACTAAAATTAATATCCCCTACTCATATGACCACCTTACCTAATTTTGAGAGTGTTTGTTTCTGTGGTTGCTTCTGCTTTTAAAGCAGACCACAAAAATAAACCATTTAGTTAATTATTAAACGTAATTTACTGTTTGTGAGACCCAGTATAATTTATGTTTAAAACGCAAGGTAACCGAAAGCAGCTTCAAGTTACTTCCCCTACTTCTGTCGTCTCCACTTAACAGTGGAGAGTGAATTAATTCACTCTCCACGTGAATAGTGGAGAATTTCACTCTCCATTCACTTTGCAAAAGTGAACAGTGGAGAACGTCTCCACTGTTCATGGTCAGACCGGGTCCAGCTCAAACCTAAATGCATTGGACGGGGTCCAATCCAGTAAAATAAAATAAAAATTCATTTTTTTTAATTGTATTTTATTCAAAAAACTAGTGTTTAACATTATTCAATGGCAGTATATAAATTAGAAAGTGATCACATGATAACGTAGCATTTGCAGAATTTGATCGCAATCTCAATTTTGTTCTTGATGATATTTTATATGATGTTGTTGCACGCCTAATAAACCATGAAAACTGTAGTCCTTGTCGGATGGATTTGCAGATAGTTTAATGGAACAAGAAAAATATTTTATACAAAATATTATTTATTTCATGATATAATAGAAATAGTTAAATTTACAATATTTAAATTAAAAACCATCAATATTAATATATATCTTTTTTAGTTATTTTATAACCTTAATTTGAAAAGCATTCTTAACCAAACACATTAAACTACTTTTTGTTAAATCTCAATTTCAATCACAATTTTAACCAAATATGTATAAATACTAAATCAATCTCAACCAAAAGTGCTTTTTATAAAACAATTTTTTTTTAAACCACAAAAGCTACCACAATACTAAACACATTTTTAGTAACCCCTACTCATGTGAATAACAACTTATCCCTTTTCTGATCAGTAGCCCCCCCCACACATGTGTTCGACTTATCCATTGTTTATCAGTATCCCCCACTCATGTGATTGGCTTAACAATATCTTTTATGATTCTTTGATATTTCTCATTTCTTTTTTTCTTTTGGTATTTTTCATTCATCTTTATTGTTTGAATTGAAAAACACAATAATCATAAAGAATTTAAAGACAACATTTTTTTAAATAAAAAGTGTAAGGTATAGAGCATCTATATGCTCCTCCTGATGTTTTAGCTCTTCATACTGAGGGTCTAGCTATTAGTACCTCTCCTGATAAAAAAAAAGAGATGCTGACATCAAATTTAAAATTTTCAAATTTCATGAATATGCATTAATGTTACCCTTTTTCAATTCGCATTAGTCTAACATATTTCATATTCCATTTACTTTAATTTTCAAGTTTTTAAATTAATTCATTTCTTATTTCCATCACCTTTATATTTAATCCTTATTTGTCAATATATACAATACCCATTTAATATTTCCTTACATTAAGGTTTCCTATTAACTTTGGTTCATAACCTTTATATTGATATAATTATACAACAATATTAATTAATCTTTTTTCACTTTTAGTGCATAAGGATAACATTTAAATTATCTTCCTGACATATGTATGTAGTCATCAAATTCCCAAGTATAAGGTTAATTTCCGTATCAAGTTTTTATATTCCATTTTAATCCACTTTTCTTATCTTATTGCCTACTAATTAATCCTCTATTTCCATTACTCTTAGTTAATGTTTTAACTTCTAAAATTGTAAACTTCACATTAATACTTTCCAACACCTCACCTTAACTAACACCCACTACTTTCCAACTTCATTCTTGCTCATAAAATTTAACACATGTATTATAATATGCATGATTTATACTTTACAACATATATAATATTTTATTTTTTATGTTCCATCTATCCTTCATTTTTATATTTTACTTTTCTACACCAGATTAATTTATTTCCAAATTATACCCAACATAAATACCAATAATCTAGTAATTTAAACAATTAACAACTCAACCACCTCATAAAACCTTTGCCATGTTTCCTAACAAGTCAAATAGCATGACACACATACTCAACCCTAACATCAATCTCACAACCTGCTTTCCATGCAATTTTATCAATTGACATGGAGTTACATCAGTTTCCATTTAATCTTCCATTTCCTTTATATTACTTATGGTCGACCTTAAGCCTAACAACCATTCCATGATTTTTTTTAATTTTCTTAACTTAACTGCATTTAATATAGCTTTTATTCCTCGCACTTTTCCAATTTCACAACTCAATATTTTTCCTTTTAACTTCCATAACACATAACTCATATTCCTTCTAAAGTTTTATAGCACCCAATATATTTTCAACTAAATACTTATCTCATACATATACATCAAAATATCAAACAATTTCACATAACTTAAGCTTAATTCTTCCCTTTCATAAACCCTTTCTCATGGCCAACCCTAGGTTTAGGGTTACCCATAACTTTCCTTTAATTTCTCTTCATTATCGTACTCTATCTAGTAATGTAATCCTTATTTATTTAAGCATTTAACATAAAAACACATATTTTCTCTAAATTACTCAAAAACCCTAACATTGAGAATTTGAGAATTACTTTCTCTAATCATAAAAACAAACATTGACAAGAAATCGGGTTACTATAACACCTTACCCAATGATTTAGGATAAAAATAGGGAATTCCTTGCAATTTTCTTCTCCTTCCTTTGTTTCCTCTTCAAATTTCTTTCTTTATCTAACTAAATATTTATCCATTGATTTCTCCCACTCTTAGATAAGTTTATGTAAGATTTTCTTCACTAATCTTCATACAAAACACTCTTATCTACCTATACCATTTAGTTTAAAGAAAAAAAGAAAAAAGAAGAAGAAGAAGAACATCAAGTTTTGTAAGCTCTCCCTCTCTCTCTAAAATATTTGGCCTAAATATTGCAGATTTGTTTTCCATCAATTACTATTTTACTCTTATTCCTCTAATTATTTTTTTCTTGTTCAAGTTTACACTAATTGACTCGGGTATACAAAACAAAACAAGGGGTTTATACCAATAACCGTAGAAATTTCCTCATATATACTAGTTTTAATTGGGATTTACACCATTAAACCTAGAGTTTACAACTATAAATATATATGTTGCTAATTAATTTTATTTAGGATTGAACATGTTATAAGGCGATAACTATCTCAATCAAACAAGAAGTAAGATTATAGACTTTGACCCATATAAAAGGTTATTTGTTCTTAGAATCACCAATATGTAAAGAAATATGTGAGTTTAATGGACAAAGGGATTGTAAGAATCTATATCACAAAAAAAATAATGAAAGCAATCAAGAGAAAGTTGTAAATAAATGAAAGCAATAAAACACTTTAAGGAAAAAAAAAGATAGATAAAATTGTATAAATTCAATATATAGGGTTAACCAATATTTATAATAGCATTTAGCCTTATTTATACTATTACAAAGTTTAAATCCTATTATCATATGTAATTATAATCCTCTACAAATATTAGTAGTAGATAAAGAGGTTTATTATATCTTAATATAAACTAAACTCCTCTTTTATTGATACACACATGAATTCTAAATTAATCTTTAAATTTTAATTAGTTATTCAATTAATGTCTCCCACTTTAAATAGAATTGTATTTTCTAGTTATTGTGCATTCATATTTTCTTGGTCAATCACTTTTTTTGGTCGATTATAGCTTCTTATTGCTTGGTTGACTAGTCCACTACCTTTTTAACTCTCCTAGTCAATCAATAAATCTTATAGCTTAGTTGATTTTGTTGATTCATGATTGATTGCAGCTTTTTCCCTTTTTTAATTATTGTTGTTCCTTGTAGCCAATCAAGTGGTTGTATTTGACATTGATGTTATTAATGCAAAACATGTATTTTTATTTATAAATGAATATTGTTATCTTTAATATTCATTTAAGTTTGATTAATGTGTCTAAAGTAAAGACAAACTCCTTTGGACAATAATATTTTACAAAGAAAATTATAAAATGGTTATTATTATAAAAAATTCTACTACATTAAAGCATTGCTTTTAAATATTCCTAGTCACTGCTTTATTACAACTGGATATTAATTAGATCTATTAAGATTGATACATAAAATATTATTTCCTTAATAAAAAAAAGCGATTATTATGATAAACTAGAGTATGAGGGACACTTGAAACTAATAGGTAAATGCTTAATAAATAACATGTACATTAAACTAACATGCATGATTTTATATAGGGGTAATCATTTTCGGTTCGGTTCGGTTTTCACATGAAAAACTTAACCAAACCGGAATTATTATTTTTTAAAATTTAAAACCAAAACCGGTTCAAACCGACCAGTTTCGGTTCGGTTTTTGTTGTTAAAAAACTGGTAAAACCGAGAATCAAATCCCATTTCTGCTGATTTCATGGTTCAAAATGACCGTAGATGTGAGATAAGCTGCTGCTGGATAAAAACCCCAAGACTCAGATATTTAAATCCATATTCCGATGCAGAAGGCAATCCATTATTGTCCAGAGATGTAGCTGAGACAACTCCTCATGGGAAGAGGAGCTGGAAGCACACTACAAATGAAACTTCTAGGAGTTTGAGTCAGAAATTTAGGCCAAAATCCTTTGATGCATTGTTGGGACAAAATGTAATGGTAAGATCTCTTTTGAGTGCCATTTATATCTCTTTCATGGTCCTCGTGGCACAGGCAAGACCTCTGCTGCGAGGATATTTGCTTGATGCTGCCCTGAATTTCCTCTCACATGAGTACAAACCATGTGGTGTCTGCTGAGAATGTGTTGCGTTCTTTTCTGGGAAGAACCGAGATGTGAAAGAATGTGGCGGCTGTAAGTGTTGAAGTGTTGTTTTAGGATTTAGGTTAGTGACTATTTATACTATCTTTTTATAGTCTTTTTTTTAGAGTTATGTGGTTGAACCGGTTCGGTTCATTCCGGTTCAATCGGTTTTAGGCATTTAAAACCAAACCAAACCGGAAATTCTTTTGGGTTTGCTAATCGGTTAAGTTATTTTTTTTTCTCGGTTCGGTTTTTTCGGTTAATTTTTTTCGGTTTTCTCGATTTAATCGGTTTTTTGAATTTTTTGCTCACCTCTAATTTTATATAAAGATATTACCTATGTATATGGAAAGACTCATATGAAAGTTGTGTAAGTGATTCTTATATTTGAGATCATCAAGTTATCTTATATAAGGAACAACATGTTTTGATCCTGACTATATGGTGCCTTACTCAAAGGTAAAAAATGGACAAATATTAAGTAATATATAAACTATATTGATGTATTTGAGTGATTAAGAGAAGATTTATCACCCTAGGTGATTTAGAAAAATTAGTCCACATGTTTTTAAATAACATTGATTATGAAATTCTTGTGCAAGGTAAAATGAGATCTGAAAAGGGTTTCAAATCTTATTTAAATAATCAAAGCCTATGGTATTGAGAAAACATATAATTTGATATGATAAACACATTTCATGCTCAAAGGTCTAAATAAAAATATTCTAGATGAAGGGATAATAGTTACACTAAGAAACTAATAACTAAAAGACTAAGTCAAACCACATATGACTTTTCTAATATTTAGGAGATCATGTCACGTTGCTTGATGTTATACTTGATCTTTAAATATAAATCAATTAATTTGTTGAATTAATAATATTTTGTTTTTTTAATTTAATTGATCTTATTTTAATTGGGCTTATGATTTAATTTGGAACAATATATTAGGAACCTAGTGGTCACACACATTAAGAATCATTTGTAAGAAATTCAATTAGGATGATTAATCAAGTATGACTAGATAATAAATAAGTTATAAAAATTAAGGACAAGAGTGTAATTAATAAAGGAGATTACAATTCTAGACCTAAAAAAATCAAGTAAGGACTTGATTGCATAATTTTGTAATAATTGTTATAAAATAAGATATATGATATTTTTCAGGGGAAAAAGTAATATTTTACCATTACATGGATATTAAGTTTTTCTTATAAATAGAATGTTATATCTCATATTTTTTTGATGAGTTAAAAAAAGAGAGTTCAAAGTACAAAAATATAATAGAATAAATGTAAGAACAAAAAGAAAATAAAACAACTAGCGCTCGAGGTAACAATCCTTGTATCTTAAAAAGATTGTTAGCCTTGAAGATTTGATAAACTCTAAGAAAGAATTGAGCTTAAGTAATCTTCACACAAACCTTAAATAATTTTATATTGTCTAATAGGATCAATGATACCCCTAAAAAGTTTTAAAATATAATTTCACTATATTCATGTCTTTTAGGAAACCTAATAATGGTGGTAGAGTTATCGTTAAACAATTAAGGTATTTAATTGCATGTCTTAATCATTATTATTAGGGTTAATTATGAATTAATTTTTTATGGAAAAAAATGATTTCTCAAGAATTGCTTTTCCTCATATAGATTTTCAAAAAAAAAAAAAAGTAACTGTTTAGGCTTAAGGTGGCCTGATTTCTCATAAAAAAAATTAGGAAGAAGGTTGTTGCTTCCACCAATGATGACGTTAACATCATAGCCTACTCAAAGCTACTACCTTACACATCGGACCAACATGTAGTGGGTAGTATGCATGTTTCCACCATAGGAGAAAAAGGCAAAATTACAGTTCTACCCCTAGAAATATAAAGTATTGATTTTATATTAAAAATTAAAACACAAAATTAATTTAATTATAGTATTAAATATTAATTGGATTATGATTGAAATTACAACACTTAATTAAAATAAGAAAAATAGATTTTCTAAATAAAAAGAGTTTTTTTAAAACTCCATAAATTTTATCTAATTAATCTTAAAAAGTTAAGAATGTTAGTAAGAATTTTAATATGGTTATTTTATTATTAAAACTTGAAAAAAATATTTTTCAAAGAAAATAAAATAAATAAAATTTATTAGGAATTTACCAAATTGAGTTTGATTTAATATTTCTAAATGTTAGAAATATTACTTTAAAAATTACATATAAAAAGTCAATAATTGAGAGAGAGAGAGAGAGAGAGAGAGAGAGAGAGAGAGAGAGAGAGAGAGAGAGAGAGAGAGAGAGAGAGAGAGAGAGAGAGAGAGAGAGAGAGAGAGAGAGAGAGAATGTGTGTGTTTTAATGTGATTAATGCATGGTGTATGATTATGGATATTAAAAGACCAATATGATTATGTTTTGAATGGTCAAATACTAAAAAAGGACTATATGCCCTGCTTTTTTTCTATTTTTCTTCTTGGATGTAAATTTTTTTTCTTATCTAATTTCTCTCGAATTTAACTTGAGATTTATTACTCAATTATATACACTTTATTTAATTTAAAAATGTGGGAATTCAAATAAAAAAATTCATGCTAAATGATACACCTATGGTGCTTGCATGAACTTATAAAGATGTATCGTAACTACTTTGATTTTGACCACCTCACTTCTTTTTATGGTTCGAGAAAATTAGTTTAGATATGTCCACAATCATTCAATTAGAATAACATGCCACATATGTATATTTATATATAATTGTTATATATGATATAATAATCATGCCAAAGTATTAGACCTAATTAATAAAACAAATCTCTCATTAATATATTTATATGTTAAGAACATGATTTATTGCCTTTTAATTTATAAGTATAAAATGAGAGTTAATTTATGATTAATTTGTTGAGTTAAACAACATTATTTTATATTAGATATGTTTAATGTTATAGAAATTAGGTCATACTTTACTAAAATTATATGATTCGAATGAGACACTTATGATCATATACGATTAGAGATAGTAGTTAGGTACCAATTTACTTAAATAAAACATCAAATTATCATTTCCCTAAAGATCAAACCCCTTGGCAATTGTAAGTAATTCGAAACAAAATTGTTATAAACTTACATCAAGTAAATTTTTGTTTTTAAAATATAAGGAATTAATTCATTTAAGTCATGAATAGCCCAACTTTAAGTTAACACTTTTTTCTTAAATTTTACCTTGTCAATTCTTAGCTAGAAACACATAAAAGATGCATGACATATCTTAGGGTTACGATAAAAGAAACACTTTTAAAATTACATCTCATGATTTCTTTACAATAATTAGACTTGAATGGATATGATCCTTGAAATTTATAAGGTGATTCCAAAATAAGAAAGTGATTTTCAGACAAAAGAGGTTATTGACCGAGTTTGCATAGTCCTTGATATAAATGACATTGACATTTCTTGTGAGTCATCCTAAAAAATTTGAGCAGCCAGAGGGCAATGCGATGGATCCTAAAAAGGATAATAAACAATATTTAGATCATCTAGGGGGCAAAGAAACATATAGTCAAAAGATGATTCAGTAAAATCCATTAAAGCTATGAATAACATCTAATAAATAACTCTTGATGATAGTCATAAGAATAAGTAAAGCTAGATCAGATAAAAGCAATTATGCTTAGAGACAGAGGGTTACTTGATGAACTCCATTAGCAGTTGAGAATAATGCTACACTTGGAAGGGTATCTTCGTGTATAAAAATATGGTTTACCCTTTAAAGGGTGGCTATGTGTAATACCTCATCCTACTAGCAAGATATTATCCGTTTTGACCCACGAGCCTCACGGATTACACTATGATACATGAAAAGTGTTATCACATGAATGCATCAGTTAGGGAAAATATGCAATAATCATTGACAATAGATGATTTGATAAACTCCTTTAGAAAAGTGAGAATAATGGGACGTTGCTTCTCCCTTAAAATAAAATAAGTAGGCAATGATGCAAGAATATCACAAATTAGGATGCATCATCCGACTAGGGGGCAACATCATGGCTAAGAAAGTTTGTCACTTCTCAAAGAATGGTTAACTAAGCAAAGCTTCATTTATTGCCTTAAAGTCTATGCTATACGACAAAGAGGTAATCAAACACATTAATCAGATGGGCAAAACCCAAATGAGTTGATGCAACAAAAAAACAATCAAACACATTGATCATATGGGCAAAACCCGAATGGATTGAAAAGTTAAATTGAGCAACCAAGATGCCAAATCAGTAATAACACACCTTTCCACCAATCAAAAGATGATTTGCAAGAAGGAAAGCCTATATTTCAAAATTAGGTAAAGATGCATGGATAACATTTAAAAGCATTGTACAAATTTTTGCACAGGAATTGCATAAGAAATAATCTTTAGTGAAGTCTAGCAAAACTCCAACAAACAGGAACCTAGTAAAACTCGATTTGATTTTCAAAGCCCGACAAGGTTTCAGCAAAGAAGGAATCCAACAAAGTTATAAAGCCTAGCAATGCTCAAGATAATCCTAAACCTATTAAGGTTTAATGAGAAAAGGTCCAGCAAGACTCTATAAAAAAAAAACCCGATAAGGTTTCCGTTGATCTAAAACATAGCAAGGTTTTAACAAAGAAAGAGTCCAACAAGACTCCAGCAAATTAGGACCTGACAAGGTTTTGAGCCCAGAAAGGCTTCATTTGATTAAAACCCAGCAAGGTTCCAGTGAAAAAAAGATTTCAGCAAGACTCTAGAAAATAAAAACTCGATAAGGTTCTGAGCCCATAAAGGCTCTATTTGATTAAAAACCTAGCAAGGTTCCAGTAAAAAAAAAAAAACTTTAGTAAGACTCCAGTAAAGTAGAATCCAACAAGGTTCTGAGCCCAACAAGGCTCTCGGTGGTTAAAAACCCAACAAAGTTTTAAAGCAAGAGTCTTGCAAGACTCCAACAAATAAGGATCGGTAAAGTCCTTAGCCCAACAAGGCTCTAAAAGGGTTATTTGTTTCGTCTATCACCATAAATGGAAGAAAACATGAAGATGAAAAGAGAGGGAAATTGCAATAAAAGAAATAAAAGGTACTAGAACAACAATAGATAAAAATAAAAAAAGAATAGTTGATAAAAGCAATAAAAGCTAGAAAGAAATATAAGTTGAATTGAAATTCCATACATGCAGCTGACCATCATTTGCAATATTTGTATGGCTCTATTTATATTAGTATAGAATTTGAATCTTATCTCAACATGTAGCTTTAATCATATACAGATATTGGTATCAAGAAGACTTTATCAATTCCTAACACAAACTAAACTCTCCTATATTGATATTCATATGAATCCTAAGCTAATTTATAAATTTTAATTAGTTATTTTGTTGAGAAATCCTATTTTAAATAGAATTAAGTCTTGTGATTCTTCTCATACACGTTCAAACTCTTATGACCAATTGCTTTCCCTTGATCAATGGTTACTCCTAATTAACTAGTCAATCATTGTCTTGTTTTCTTTACCTTTGATTGATCATATTATTCACAATCGATTTTAACTTATCTTTTTCTGATATGACAATGAACAAGAATTATTCTTATAAAAAAAAAAGATGAAAAAAGAAATACATATAAAAAAATCACATAAATCCCAATGTAAATCAATCTTGCTCCCTAGATCAGAACATTGTTCCCTGGTTATGGCTTATATTATATTATATGCAGATGACCTGGAAAGTGAAAAGCATAAAGAAAGAAAAGA